>Ga0315273_10001390_pt1 | contig 27446 bp, 22 predicted proteins | sample YL17G02_0_MG_FD_205753 | JGI IMG/M metagenome (GOLD analysis project Ga0315273, IMG submission 205753) | Sediment microbial communities from Yellowstone Lake, YNP, Wyoming, USA - YL17G02_0 | ecosystem: Environmental > Aquatic > Freshwater > Lake > Sediment | place: USA: Wyoming | collected... | reverse complement strand
GCCGCTAACCCCTGACCCCCAATCCCTGATCCCGAGGCGGATTACTTCTTGACGCGTATGGCGTAGTCGGGCCAGCAGATCATCGGCCCAAGTGCCGGCCAGGGGTCGTCGTCAGCGACCCCCAATCGAGGCGCTGCCGCCCCAGCGGCCGCCGCCGGCAACACCTTGGGATCGAGCGTCCTGGCAATCTGATCCCTCGCGTCTTCCAGGTGGAGCTTGGTCGCCCGGTCGGTGCCGCTGGCCCTGGCGGCCAACTGCGCGGCGAGCGCGCGCAACTCGCCCCGGATGAAGGCCCTGGCGTCGTCGGTGACCGGCGCCCGCCCATTCAGCTTCTCGTACATCACGTCGAGGTACGAGCGCTGCAACGCGCGGCGCGACGCGTCGATGACCGCGCCCGGTTTGTCCAGCTCACTCCAGATGCCCTTGCGGACATCGGCCAGGAAGTCGACGGCCTTGTAGGCGGTGGTCTTGTCGATCGACTCCTGCTCGATGAGCCTGGTGAAGCGGGCCGGACTCATCAGGTTGTTGAGCACCCGTGTCTGCGCGGACCGGATCCGCTCGAGCACCCCGGCCGGCTCGATCCGCCGCAGGATGTCGGTGCGGATCAGGAAGGTGGGCGTGGCAAACGCCTTTTCGTTGAGGAACTTCACGGCGGCCGCCTGGCGTGCGCGCGGGAGCGGCGTGAAGATGACGCCCCGCTGCCCGCCGGCCTTCTGCTGCGAGCTGAACCCGCCGACGATCGGCACGACGTGATTCAATTCGAGCGCCCACTGTCCGACGAGGCGGTCGTACAGCTCCAGGAGATCGTCGAACGGTTCGCCGGGCTGGGTGGTCGCCGGAATCAGCATGTTGGCGACCCGCTCCAGGTTCTTGATCCCGAGACCGGTGGCCATGACGGCGTCGGCATCGCCAACCGCCTCGGTCTGGTCGCCCGGATCGGAACCGCGCTGGTTCGCCGTGGAGAAGCGCAGGTACGGGCTGGTGTCCTGCATGCGCGCCCATTCGTCGAGCGTCTTCTTCTCGTCTTCAGCGCTCCTGGCGCCCGCAATCGGCTTGTAGCCCCACATTGTGGCCCACTTGTCGTAGGGGCCAATCTTCGGGATCAGATCCTCAACATCGATCTTGTCTTCGGGCTGCGCCACGTAGTTGAAGCGCGAGTAGTCCATCAGCGTGGACACGTGCCCCATCGTCTTGACGAACGCGCGGTCGCGGATCTTGTCGACAGGGTACAGCGAGCTGGCCTTGAAGTTGTGCTGGAAGCCGAGCGTGTGGCCCACTTCGTGCGCGACGATGTACTCGATCAGGCGGCCCATGAGGTCGTCGGGCAGCGGCAGCTTGTTGGCGCGCGGGTCGAGCGGTCCGGCCTGAATGAAGTACCAGTCGCGGGCCAGGTTCATCACGTTGTGGTAGAACTGGATGTCAGATTCGAGAATCTCGCCGGTGCGCGGATCGTGAATGTGCGGTCCCGACGCGTTCTCGATCGTTGACGGCAGCCACCGGATCACCGAGTAGCGTGCGTCTTCGGGACTCCAGTTCGGATCCTGCTCCGGGGTCGGGGCCGGTTTGCCGACGATGGCCTTTCGGAATCCCGCCTCCTCGAAGGCCGGCTGCCACTCTTCAATCCCCTTTATGATCCACGGCACCCACTTCTGTGGCGTGGCCGCATCGACGTAATAGGTGATGGGTTTGATCGGCTCGGACACCGCCGCGCCGGGATCCTTCTTCTCGAGACGATATCGCGTGATGTAGCGGCGTTCTGGCGCCCGGTGCTCGTCTTTGCCGTAGTCGATCTGATCGACGGTAAAGTAGCCCACGCGCTCGTCGAAGACCCGCGGCACCATCGGCTTCTCAGGCAACTTCACCATGCTGTAGTGCATCAGCACGGTGGCGCTGCCGGGGCGCATGCCTGCCGCCCCAGCCGGGCTTGGCGCGGCGGCGGCTGGTGCCGGATCCTGCCGGGCCGTGAACGTGTGCGTCGCCTCGACCTCGATGTTCTCCGGGAATGCCAGGACGCGCTCGAGGAAGGAGCGGTTGGCCTCGAACGAACTGGCGCGCAGGCGCGTGCGCGCGTTGAACTCCTGCACTTCCGTCGTGAAGAGCCGCGTCACGTCAATCACCGGCGCGTCGTCTTTGCCGAAGGCCTCGACGTTGAAGGCCATGATGATGGCGTCGGTGTTGGCCGCTTCGACGGCTCTCGCGACCGGGAGCGACGGGTCGGCGACCACCTCATACGACACGCCGCGAAGCAGCACGCGGTTGTCCTTGCGCTCCCAGCGCACGACGCGATTGCCGAGGGCCTGGCCCCCGTAGCCGACGCCGAGCGTCGTCTTCGCGATCTGGCTCACCCACAGAAAGTCCCTGCCGAGTTCTTTCTTCGGGATCTCGTAGTAGACCTTCTCCTTCAGCCGATGCACGGCGAACACACCCTGGCTCGTCTTGACGTCCTTGGTGATGACCTTGTCGTACGCCTTTGGTTCGGGCGGGCCTTCCCCGGCCGCTGGACGATCGGGACGCTGGCCGGCTTCGGACGCAGCCTGATCGGCAGGCTTTGGCGCGGGCGCCTGCGGTGTGGTCCCAGGCGCCGGAGCGGCCACCGGCTTGCCGGACGGACGCGGCTTGGCGGCTGGGGCCTGAGCAGCGGGTGCGGCCTTGGCGGGTGCGGCTGCCGCCGGCGCCGCTTGCGGCGGTGGCGTTTGCTTCGTGGGCGCGCTCGCGCACGCGGCCAGCGTCAGCGCAATCGCAACGATCATCAGACGTTTCATAAAACAGCTCTCCTCTGCTCTTCGACCCGAGTCGCGTTGCCTGCCACGCGCCCTTGTCACGTTCGTGAAGAACGGGCCCGACGTTTCGCCTCCGTCCTCTACCCAAGCGAGATCAGGAGACAGGGCAAGAGCGTGGCGACGAATATCGCAGTCTGGCCGGTCGCTCCACGCGTGTCAAGGATTGAGGTCAGACAACAGGATTGGGGTCAGACAGGATTGGGGTCAGACATTGGGGTCAGACAGGATTGGGGTCTGACCCCACAACTTCGCAAGGTATGATCCCCATGAGAGGTGACATGCTCGGACGAAGAACCAGTGGCTCGGTAGTGTGCACGTCATGCGGCAACCTGGTGGGTGTCAGCGACAGCGTCTGCTACAACTGTGGGCGCCGGAATCCCGGGTTGTGGGGGTACGCACCGCTGCTGAGGCGGCTGGGCAACGACCTGGGGTTTGTGCCGCTGGTGATATGGGGATCGAGCGGGCTCTACGTCGCGATGCTGCTGATGTCGGGCTCGAACATCCGGATGGGCGGGCTGTTTTCGTTTCTGGCGCCGAGCACGACGACGCTGTTTCTGTTCGGGGCGAGCGGCGGCCTGCCGGTCTTTCAGTACGACCGCTGGTGGACGGTGCTCAGCGCCGGATGGCTCCATAGCGGCATCCTGCACATCCTCTTCAACATGATGTGGGTGCGGCAGCTCGGACCCGCGTGCGCCGAGATGTACGGCGCGGGCCGCATGGTGATCATCTACACCATCGCTGGCGCTGCTGGTTTTTCCGCGAGCTCGGGCGCGTGGCTCGTCCTGGGAGGCATTCCGATTCTTGGCGGGGCTGGCTTCACCGTCGGTGCGTCGGCGCCCATCTTCGGCCTGCTCGGCGCACTTGTGTACTACGGCCGCCGGTCGGGCAGCAGCCTGATCCGCGGAGAGGCGCTGCGGTACGCGCTCATGCTGGGCGTGTTCGGGTTCATCATGCCGGGGATTGACAACTGGGCGCACGCCGGCGGCTTTGCGGGCGGCTATCTGATGGGGAAGATCCTCGATCCGCTCAAGCCCGAGCGCCTGGATCACCTGCTGATCGCGGTCGGCTGCATCCTGGCCACACTCGTGGCCATCGTCGCCTCGGTGCTGCACGGGCTCGCGCTCTTCGCTCGGGGATAGGAAGAGCAGGGATTGGGGGTTAGGGATTGGCAAATCCCCAGCCCCCAGTCCCCAGCCCCTTCCTACTTCACGTTCCCGAGAATCGCCAGCAGGAACTTCCAGTACTTCTCCACCGTATCGATGTAGATCTTCTCGTCGGGTGAGTGCACGCCTTCGAGCGTCGGGCCGAACGACACCATGTCCATGCCGGGATACTTCTCGCCAATGATGCCGCACTCGAGCCCGGCGTGGATGGCCTTCACATGCGGCTCCCTGCCCTCGAGCTGCTTGTAGGTGGCGATGGCCGTCTTGAGGATCGCCGAGTCCAGGTTCGGCTTCCAACCCGGATAACCAGACGACCCGGAGACCGCGGCGCCTCCCATTTCGAAGATCGCCCGGACGCTGTCGGCGATCTCGACGATTTCCGACGCCACCGAGCTGCGCTGGCTCGTCGCCAGGGTGACATCCTTCTTGCCGGTGGTGATCACCGCGACGTTGGTCGAGGTCTCCACCAGTCCCGGGATATCCGCGCTCATCTTGATGACACCGTGCGGCAGACCGGCGATGGTCTGCGTCAGCTTCTTCTGCAGGCTCTTCTTGAACACCTTGCCGCGAGCCTTGATCGCGGCGGCCGTGATCTCGAGACCAGGCTCGACTGTCGCCAGTTCGGCGCGGCACGTCGCGTTCATCTCCGCGACGACGGCCCTGGCGTCGCCGAGCTTCGCTTTCGGCACGAACACCAGTGCGACCGCATCACGCGGGATGGCATTCCGCTTGTTCCCGCCATCGATGCGCGCCAGGCGTCCGCCGATGCCGCCAATCCTCATGACGACGCGATTCAGGATCTTGAGGGCATTGCCGCGGCCCTTGTCGATCTCCAGGCCGGAGTGGCCTCCACGCAGTCCGCCGATCTTCACTTCGAGCGCGACAGTCCCGGCCGGCGCCGCGTCGGTCTCGAGCTTCCAGGTGCCGGCGGAATCCTTGCCACCAGAACACCCGACATAGACCGCCCCCTCCTCTTCGGAGTCGAGGTTCATCAGGGTCTTGCTCTTCAGGAATCCGGGCTGGAGGCCGTTCGCGCCGTTGAGGCCCATCTCCTCGTCTATCGTGAAGAGGAACTCGAGCGGGCCGTGCACGAGCGACTTGTCTTCCATGATGGCCAGGTTCGTGGCGACCGCGATCCCGTTGTCGGCGCCAAGCGTGGTGCCATCAGCCATCATCGTGTTGCCCTTGCGCACCAGCGTGATGGGGTCCTTCGAAAAGTCGTGGACCTTGTCGGGCCGCTTCTCACCCACCATGTCGAGATGGCCCTGCAGGCAGATCATGGGTGCGCCCGCTCGGCCGGCCGACGCCGGTTTGCGGACGACGACATTGCCGACCTTGTCCTGCTGGCAGTCGAGGCCGAGTGTTTTGGCCGTCTTGACCACAAATGCCGCGGCGGCCGCTTCGTTCTTCGAGCAGCGGGGGATCTTCGAGAGTTCAGCAAACCACTTCCACACGCCGGCGGGTTTCAGATCTTCGATGGGATTCGACATACGAGGCTCCTTTGTCTGCGGGGCACTGGAAACTGTACCACAAGCTCCTCCGCCTTCGGCCAGGGATTGGGGATTAGGAATTGGGGATTCGCAAGACCCGCAGTGCCTGCGCGTGACGCGGCGATTCGCGTAGCGGCCCCTCGAACCAAGCCGATCAGCGTCAGTCTGCAAAACGCACCGTGAGGGCCAAGACGGGCGTTGGGTAGGGTCCCAACGCGCGTTCGGCGACACGTCCCGGAAGGCGCGTTTTGCCGGCTTGTGTGAGCGGGGACGCGGAACGAATCGCCACGTCATCACAGGCCCGACTCTGGCGAGGAGTGCCGTGCCGGCTTATGTGAGCGGGGACGCGGAGGAAGACGTACTCCCGCCCGTCATCGAGTAGAATCCGCCCATGATCATTTCCGCCGAACTCCGTTCCGCCGCCCTCATCGCCGTTCGCGACTGCATGGGCGTCCAGCCCGGCGAGCGCGTGCTCGTCGTCACCGACGCCCCGCTCAGGACCATCGGCTACGCCGTCTTCGAGGCTGCCCGGGAACTCACCACCGAGGTGCTCCTGGTCGAGATGACGCCGCGCCAGAGCAACGGCGCCGAACCGCCCGCCGAAGTGGCGGCCCTGATGACGCAGGTCGACGTGGTGCTCTGTCCGACGTCCAAGTCGCTGACGCACACCGACTCGCGCCGCGCCGCCAGCGCCAAAGGCGTTCGCGTGGCGACACTCCCGGGCGTCACCGAGGAGGTGATGGTCCGCTGCATGAACGCGGACTACACCCAGATTGCCGCGCGCACGTTCCGCGTCTGCGACCTGATGCGCCAGACCAAGGTCGTCCGCGTGACGGCGCCCGCCGGGACTGACGTGACGCTGCCCATCGAAGGCCGCGAGGCCCACGCCAGCTCGGGGCTCTTCCGCGAGAAGGGCCTGTGGGGCAACCTGCCGACCGGCGAGGCCTACCTCGCCCCGCTCGAAGGGCTCTCGAACGGCATCGTCGTGGTGGACGGGTCGATGGCGAGCGTCGGCATGGTGGACCAGCCCATCCGCATCGTCGTGAAGGACGGATACGCCACCGACATCACCGGCGGCGCGTCGGCGCGACGGCTGATCGAGTTGCTCGAGCCGCACGGGAAGGACGCCCGCACGGTGGCCGAATTCGGGGTCGGCACCAACGACCGCGCGATTCTCACGGGCGTCATCCTCGAAGACGAAAAGGTGATGGGCACCATCCACATCGCCTTCGGCGACAACAAGTCGATGGGAGGGAGCGTCCGCGTGGCGAGCCACCTGGACGGGCTGATCACGCAGCCGACCGTCTGGTTCGACGATCGCAAGGTGATGGAGGGCGGGCGTCTGCTGGTGTGATTGGACCGGAGGGATTAGGGGTTGGGGGGTGGGGGTTGGGGATTCGCGTTGCTTGTGCGACGGAGCAGTCGGGAGTCGGGGTTCGGAAACCGTCATTCCGCCGCTCAGTCAGCCCGCAGCGATGCGCCCGAACCACGAAGGATATAATTCCCCCAGCCCCTCGCGCGGGGCGCGTATGGAGGCCTGCATGAATGACGATGACAACGATCGGGAGACGCTGCCGACGACGGGTGTGAGCCGTCGCGGTTTCATCACCTCGGTCAGCACGGGAGCAATCGGCGTTGCGGCGGCAGCCACGATCGCGACGGCTGCGCCGGTGGAACCGCCGGCGGGCGCGGAGATCCCGGCTGGCGAGGTGAGCACGATCGGCCTCACCGTCAACGGCCGCCGTCACAAGATGCTCGTCGAACCGCGATGGTCGCTGCTGTACGTGCTGCGCGATCAACTCGGCCTCACCGGCACCAAGGTGAGCTGCGAGCGCGGCGAATGCGGCGCGTGCACGGTACTCATCGATGGCAAGGCCCGCTACGCCTGCATGACGCTCGCCGTCGAAGCCGACGGACGCGACATCACGACGATCGAAGGCGTGATGAAGGGCGAGGAACTCGGCACGACGCAGCAGGCCTTTGCCGACGAAGACGCGTTCCAGTGCGGGTATTGCACCCCGGGTCAGGTGATGGCCGCCGAGGGCCTCCTGCGCATCAACCCGTCGCCCACGCTCGACGACATCCGCCAGGGGATGGCCGGCAACATCTGCCGGTGTGGAGCCTACGCGCATATCTTCAAGGCGGTCGCGAAGGCGGCCGACCTGAAGCGGCAGGGGAGGTGAGCCATGAAGCTCGATGACACCTACTATTGGGACGGGCCACTCCCCGAGACGCAGGCACCCGCGTCGACGCCAGAACCCTGGGGCGAAACCAAGGTGGTCGGCAAGCCCATCGTCCGGATCGACGCATTCGACCGCGTCAGCGGCACGGCCATCTACCCGTCTGACGTGGTGCTGCCAGACATGCTGCACGCGGCCATCCTGTCGTCGCCGCATGCCCATGCGATGGTGAAGAAGGTCGACACGAGCGAGGCGGAGAAGATGCCGGGCGTGCAATGCGTCCTCAAGGACGGCGTCGCCGGCACCAATATTCCCTGGTTTGCCGGCGGCGGAGGATTCTCGAGCCGGCTGTTCGATCCGCACGCCCGGTACCAGGGCGACGAGATCGCCGCGGTCGCCGCCGATACGATCTACCAGGCGTGGGACGCGATCCGTGCCATCAAGGTCGAGTATGACGTCCTCAAGCAGGTGACAACCGTCGAAGACGCGTCGAAGCCGGACGCGCCCGCGGTTCGCGATGGGGGCAACAAGCCACAGGCTCCGGCGGCGTACCAGAGGGGCGATGTCGCCGCAGCCTTCAAGACGGCCGACGTCGTGCTCGAGCACACGTTCACCACCCCGTACGAACTGCACAACCCGATGGAGTTGCACGGCTGCGTGGCGAAGTGGGATGGGCACCACCTCACGATCTGGGAATCGACGCAGGGGGTCTACGCCGTGCAGTCGACCCTCGCGCGCGCGCTCGGTCTGCCGCTGGCCAATGTGCGGGCCATCGGTCACTACGTCGGCGGCGGATTTGGCGGCAAACTCGACGCGGGCAAGTACAGCGTGATGGCCGCATTGCTTTCCCGGAAGACGCGGCGGCCGGTCCGGCTGTTCGTCACGCGCGAACAGGACTGCCAGTCGATGGGCAACAGACCCGGCAACACGATCACGCTCAAGGTGGGCGCGAAGAAGGACGGGACCCTGGTCGCCTTCCAGTCGTCTGTCGTGGGCTCGGGCGGGGCATATTCCGGCAGCGGCACGGGCGGGGTCGACTACGTCATCCGTGAACTCTACAAGTGCCCCAATGTCCGCTGCGAGAATCAGAGCGTCTACATCAATGCCGGGCCGCAGCGGGCGTTCCGCGCACCGGGGCATCCGCAGGGAGCGTGGGCACTCGAGATCACGATGGACGCGCTCGCGGCCAAGCTGGGAATGGATGCGCTGGAACTGCGCAGAAAGAACTTTACCTCCGTCAGCCAGGCGCGAGACGGCAATCCGCCGTACACGACCAACGGCCTGGTGCAGTGCTACGACGAGGGGGCCAAGGCGTTCGGCTGGAAGGAAGCGCGTGCGCGGGCGCCGCAGGCCGGGCACATCAAACGCGGCGTCGGCGTCGCGGCCGGCATGTGGCAGGGCGGCAATGGGGGGCCGCCGGCGACGGCCATCGTCAAGCTGTTCGCCGATGGCAGCGCCAATCTGAACATGGGCGCCAGCGACCTCGGGTGCGGCACCAAGACGTGGGGCGCCCAGATCGTGGCCGAGGAGTTGGGGGTGCCCGTCGAGCGCATCTCGGTCGAGCATGCCGACACGGGCACCACGCAGTTCGCCACGCCGAGCGGCGGCAGCAAGACCGTGCCGACCGAGTCGCCCGCGATCCGCGCGGCAGCGCTCGATGTGAAGCAGCAGCTGCTGCTGATGGCCGCCGACCATCTCAAACTGCCCGCATCGGACCTTGAGGTGCGCGGCGGCGAGGTCGTGTCGAAAAGTGATCCGTCGAAGAAGGCCACGCTCGGCCAGATTCCGGCGTTCGGCCGGCGGGCGCTGCTGGTGGGCATTGGCTACCGGGGGCCGAATCCGCCCGGCAAGGCGATCAATCCGTTTGCGGTCCAGTTCGCCGAAGTCGAGGTCAACACCAAGACGGGCGAGATCAAGGTCCTGCGATTCGTGGCCGCCCACGACAGCGGGCGCGTCATGAACCTCAAGACGTTCCAGAACCAGGTGTTCGGGGGCGTGACGATGGGGATTGGCTTCGCGCTCACCGAAGATCGGGTGATGGATCACAAGCAGCTCGGCAGGATGCTCTCGGCCAACCTGCACGACTACAAGTTGCCCACTGCGCTTGATGCGCCCGCCGACAAGGCGGTCGTGGTCGTCGATCTGCACGATACCGAGTGCAACTCGACTGGAGCGAAAGGCGTCGGGGAGCCCGCCACGATTCCAACGGCGCCCGCGTTGGCCAATGCCGTATTCCACGCGACGGGCCTTCGGCTGACCGACGCGCCGATGAGTCCGTCGCGCGTGCTCCAGGCGCTGGCGGCACAGAAGCCGGCCCCGAAGGGCCAGAAGGGGGGAGAGTGATGCTCAGGTCTTTTGCCTACGTTCGGGCGAACTCGCTCTCCGAGGCGTTCAAGCATCTCGAGGGCCCGGCGGCCCGGGTGCACGCCGGAGGCACCGACTTGCTCGGCTGCCTGCGCGACAACGTCATGACCGCGCAGAAAGTCGTGAGCATCGGCACTCTCGCGGACCTTCGCGGCATCACGCCAGCGGCCGACGGCGGGCTCAGGATTGGCGCGCTGACGACCATCGCTGACGTGGCCGCTCACCCGATGATCAAGGAGAAGTACGCGGCGCTGGCGCAGGCGGCGTCCGTTGTCGCGAGTCCCCAGCTGCGGAATCAGGGCACCATCGGCGGCAACCTCTGCCAGCGGCCGCGCTGCTGGTATTTCCGCGGCGACTACCACTGCACGCGGAAGGGCGGAGACACCTGCTACGCCATCGGCGGCGAGAACCAGTACCACGCTATTTTCGGCGGTGGGGCGTGCTGGATCGTACATCCGTCCGATACCGCACCAGCGCTCGTCGCGCTTGATGCCAGGGTCCGCATCGCCGGGGCGAAGGGGTCACGCGTGCTGGCGCTGGAAAAGTTCTACGTCCTGCCCGACGACGCCGTGCAGAAGGAGACCGTGCTTGAGCCCGGCGAGATCGTGACCGAGGTGCTGCTGCCGCCCATCGATCCTGCCATGAAGAGTTCGTACCGGAAGGTGCGCGCCCGCGGGTCGTGGGACTTCGCGATGGCGGGATTCGCGCTCGCCATTTCGTTCAAGGCCGGCAGGGTTGACCGCGTGCGTGCCGTGCTCTCTGGGGTGGCCCCGACGCCATGGCGGTCGCTGAACGTCGAGCAGGCGCTGCTGCAGAAGAAACTCGATCAGGCGACGATCGCGAAGGCCGGAGAAGCCGCCATTATCGGTGCGAAACCGCTGGAGCACAACGCGTACAAGCTCCAACTGGTGCGGGGCGTGGTTGAAGAGGTGTTGGCGGCTGCCGCTACGCCGTAGCCAGGCTCAGTTCCAGTTCCTGGCGGCGGAAGAGGCGTGAGAAGGCCGCCACCACGGTCGGGTCGAATTCCGTGTTCGAGGCTTTTTCGATGACTTCACGAGCCTCGAACGTCGTCATGGCCTTGCGGTAGGGCCGGTCGCTCACGAGCGAGTCGTACACATCGGCGACCGCGATGACCCGCGCGCCAAGCGGAATGTGCTCTCCGGCTTTGTCGTGATGGCCGGTGCCGTCGAACCGGTCATGGTGCGCGAGCACCAGCGGCAACACGCGCCGCAGCGCGCCGCCGGCTGGCTCGAGCAGGTTCGCGGCGTGCTCGACGTGATGCTTCATCTGCTCGAACTCGTCCTGCGTCAGCTCGGCCGCCTTGTGCAGCACCTGCCGGCTCACGCGGAGTTTCCCGATGTCGTGAAGGAGCGCTGCGGCCCGGATGTCCTCGATCTCGGTGGCCGAGAGCCCCACTTCTGCCGCGATGCGGGCCGCGTAGAGCGAGACACGGTAGCAGTGATTCTCGGTATAGGCGTCGTTGGAGAGGAAATGCCGCAGGATGACCAGGACGCCGTTATACGTGTCGGTGAGCTCCGTAAGCTGCGCGGCCCGGTGTTCGTACAGGGTGCCCATCAGGTAGGCCGTGACCATCAGCGTTCCCGCCCAGGACGCCAGCTCAAGCATCAGGATGATCGAGGTCGTCGAGATCACGAAACCGGCCCCGTTGCCCCGAGTTGCCAGGGCGAGCAGGTACACCAGGAGCACGGAACCGAAAGCCGTCAGCACGGCGTGCCGTCGTCCGTAGCGGTAGGCAGAGGCCACCGTTGGCAGGATGAACAGGCTCAACACAGCGCGATCGGCCGCGGTGGCAATCGTGAGCAACCCCGCAAGACTGAACAGCGACAGGAGGATCAGCAGCTCAGAATTGGTGCTATTGAGCTGGCGCCGGATCCAGCGGGCCCCGCGGCGCCGGGCCGACGGGGCGGCGTTCCGCAGCGCTGACGACGGGCTTAGCGGCGTCGCGCTCAATTCCGCAATGCTCCCTTGATCTTCCATCGCCCAGAGTATCGGACGACGAATCGGCCGCGTATAGGGCGCCGCCCAGAAATTTTGCCAAGCTGCAAAGAGCAGTTCAGTTGTATCAGTGTCGATGCCTCCGCCGGCCATGCTGGCGGGCCATGTCGATGCCGGAGGATGTTGGCCGGCCAGCCGACCTCAGACCGCGATCACGGTGCGGATCCACTCGACGATCCGGTCCTGAACCGCGGCATCAACCACCGGTTGCAGCAGACCCGACCGCTTCGGGACGTCGAAGGAATGGCCACCCTGTTCGACCGGGTAGATCTCGCAGCGGGCCGGCAGGACGTCCACGAATGCCCTCAGCTCCGCAGGCGTGCCGAACGCGTCTTTCGCGCCCTGCACGAAGAGCATCGGATGCCTGATAGCCGGCAGGTGCGAGACACGCACCTGTTGCGGTCGCCCCGGTGGATGCAGTGGATAGCCCAGCAGGACCAGCCCGCGCAGCCGCGTCGGCCAGGTCGACACCGATCCGGCGTCAATCGCCAACGAGGCCGCCACGTGCGTCGCCACCCGTCCGCCGAGCGACTTGCCGCCGATGAGCAAAGGCCGAGACCCCAGACGACGATCGGCGGAGACGTCCGAGAGCACGGCCCGGTAGCACTCTTCGAGTACCGGCTGCGGGTCCGGCAGCTTCTTGCCTCGCTCAGTGAATGGGAAGTTAAACGTGACGACATCGAGCCCGCGGGCCGCCAGACCGTTGGCAACACCGACCATGAAGTCGCTGAATTGATTGGATCCGGCACCATGCCCGAGCACCAGCGTCGCCAGCGCGGATGTCGCGGCCGGATACGCCATGGCGGTCACGCTGGTTCCGCCTGCCACGAGGATGCTGCGCGTCTCGGTCATCTTCGGCCCCTTGAGTCGATCCTGACAGGCAGCATACGCTAGGTGGTCGGAGAAATGGGGTCCGACCCCATTTCGAGCGAGGCAGCATCTGAAGAACGGGGTCCGACCCCATTTCGCCCCATTTCGGGCCGGATCCAGAATCCCGGGATGGTGGGCTCCGGGGTCAGGCGGCCCCAGGTCATAGAAGAAGAGGGCACTAATGGCGGCGCAGTACATCTACACGATGAAGGGGCTGGGCAAGGTCTACCCGCCCGACCAGGTGGTGTTGAAGGACATCTGGCTGTCGTTTCTGCCTGGTGCGAAGATCGGCGTGCTCGGCCTGAACGGCTCCGGCAAGAGCACAATCCTGAAGATTATGGCGGGCGTCGAGAAGGATTTTCTCGGCGAGGCCTTTCGGGCTGAGGGCACGACGGTCGGCTACCTTCAGCAGGAGCCGCAACTGGATCCCGCGAAAACCGTGTTGGGCAACGTGGAAGAAGGCGTGGCCGGGACCAAGGCCCTGCTGGCCCGCTACGACGAGATCAATGGCCGGCTCGGCGAGGATCTGAGCCCGGAGGAGATGGACAAGGTCCTCGAGGAACAGGGGCGCCTGCAGGACACTATCGATGCGGTTGGCGCCTGGGATCTCGATTCGAAGCTCGAACTGGCGATGGACGCGCTGAGGCTGCCGCCTCCGGATGCCGACGTCACGACGCTGTCGGGCGGCGAGCGGCGCCGCGTGGCGCTGTGCCGGCTGCTGCTGCAATCGCCGGACCTGCTGCTGCTCGACGAGCCCACCAATCACCTCGACGCCGAATCGGTGGCGTGGCTTGAGCAGTTTCTCCAGGCCTATCCAGGCACCGTGGTGGCCGTGACGCACGACCGCTACTTCCTCGACAATGCCGCCGGCTGGATTCTCGAACTCGACCGCGCGGCCGGCATCCCGTGGGAGGGCAACTACTCCTCGTGGCTCGAACAGAAGGAGAAGCGCCTCGCACTCGAGGAGCGGCAGGAGGCGCGGCGCCAGCGCACGCTGCAGCGCGAACTCGAATGGATTCGGATGTCGCCGCGCGCGCGGCAGGCCAAGGGCAAGGCGCGGCTGAACGCGTACGAATCGATGCTCGCCGAGGAAGGGCAGCAGCGCATCGACCGGGCGGAGATCTACATCCCGCCCGGTCCCCGTCTCGGCGATATCGTCGTCGAGGCGCGCGGCGTGCGAAAGGGCTACGGCGACCTCGTGCTGATGGAGGGGATGGACTTCACGCTGCCGCGCGGCGGCATCGTCGGCGTGATTGGGCCCAACGGCGCCGGCAAGACGACGCTGTTCAGGATGATCACCGGTCAGGAAGGGCCGGATGGCGGCCTCTTGCGGATCGGCGAGACGGTGCAGGTGGGATATGTCGACCAGTCGCGCGACGCGCTCGACGCGAACAAGAGCGTGTGGGAAGAGATTTCCGGCGGACACGAGGAGATCCAGCTCGGTAAGCGTGAGGTGGCGTCTCGCGCCTATGTCTCCTGGTTCAACTTCAAGGGCCGCGATCAACAGCGGAAAGTCGGTGTGCTCTCGGGCGGCGAGCGCAATCGCGTCCACCTGGCCAAACTGCTCAAGAAAGGCTGCAACCTGCTGCTGCTCGACGAACCGACCAACGACCTCGACGTCGATACGCTGCGCGCGCTCGAGGACGCCATCCTCGCGTTCGCCGGGTGCGTGGTCGTCATCAGCCACGACCGCTGGTTTCTCGATCGCATCAGCACGCACGTGCTGGCCTTCGAAGGCGACAGCAAGGTGGTGTGGTTCGAAGGCAACTACCAGGACTACGAGGCCGACCGCCATCGCCGGCTCGGCGCCGAGGCCGACCGGCCGCATCGGATCAAGTACAGGAAACTGACACGGTAGCTAGACAGTAGACAGTAGTCGGTAGACGGTAGACGGTAGAAAGGCCAGCGGCTGAAGACAGCTCGCATGGGGCATCGGTACCGTGGCGTTTCGCGAAGCGGCCCCTCGAACCAAGCCGATCGGCGTGAGTTCGCAAAACGCGCCGCGAGGGCCGGGACTGGCTGCGCGGATAGCGCCCACGTCAGACCGGCGAAGAGTCCCGGCAAGGCGCGTATTGCCGGCTTGTGTGAGCGGGGACGCGGAGCGAAACGCCACGGCACCGGAGGCCCCGCAGGAACGCTGGGGCTGCCCGGCTGGTGTGAGCGGGGACGCGGAGGAACCGCCGTCCCGCAGGCGCCGGTTTGCGCAGGGCGCCAGAGGATATAATCCGTCAGCCCTTGTCACTCATTGCGCATCATTCATCCCCGAGAGGTTCATTGTGAGACGACCAGCAGTCCTCATCACCGGCGCCAGCGGCGAAATCGGCCACGGCCTGATCACCCGCCTGGCGGCGGACGGTTCCACCACGGTCATCACCCTCGATGTGCGGGCGCTCGACTCCTCGCTTGGCAAGCTGGTGCATCGCGAGATCATCGGATCGATCACGGACACCGCCGCGCTCGATCGCATCATTGCCGAATTCGACGTCGACCACATCTATCACCTGGCGGCCTACCTCTCGACGCGAAGCGAGTTCACGCCGGTCACGGCCCACCAGGTCAATGTCGAAGGCACGATGAACCTGCTCGAGTTCGCCCAGAAGCAGGGCGAATCGCACGGGCGCCCGGTCATCTTTCTGTATCCCTCCTCGATTGCCGCGTATGGGATGCCCGACCTCGAGACCAAGGCGAAGGCGGGGCGCGTGCGCGAGGAGGAGTTCAACTCCCCGACGACGATGTACGGATGCAACAAGCTGTATTGCGAACAGCTTGGCCGCTACTACGCCCGCCACTACAAGCAACTGGCCGCCGAGCCGCTCAGTGGCAAGGTCGACTTCCGCTGCGTGCGGTTTCCTGGCCTCATCTCGGCGGTGACCGAGCCGTCGGGGGGGACCTCCGACTACGCGCCTGAGATGATCCACGCCGCGGCGAAAGGGGAGCCGTACGCCTGTTTCGTGCGGCCCGACACGCGCATCCCGTTTATGGCGATGCCCGACGGCGTCGAGGTCCTGCTCAGGCTGGCCGCCGCGCCGCGCGCGAAGCTGTCGAAGACGGCCTACAACGTGGGCGCCTTCAATCCATCGGCTGAAGACGTGCGGCAGATCGTGCTGAAGAGTTTTCCCGGCGCCAGCATCACCTACGCCAACGACGTCAAACGTCAGGGCATTGTCGATTCGTGGCCGGCCGATGTGAACGATTCGGCCGCGCGATCCGACTGGGGTTTTGCGCCCGCCTACGACTTTACGCGGGCGTTTTCGGAGTATCTGATTCCGACGATTCGGAAGCGGTATCGGTAGGAACCGACAGAAGTCGGACGCGAGCAGCAAGAAGCAGGGAGTGCAGACGGGGGTCTTTGGAACTGGAGGCCGGGTCTTCAGCCCCGGCACTCACCCGCAGGGGCGAAGCGTGCGTCGCCTGTGGCAGATTCAGGGCACAGGGTCAAGTATGGACCTCAAGCCGCTCATCGCCGATGCGCGCGGGCTGTCCGCCCGGACTGGCCAACCGACGCTGAACGAGCCGCCGACCTTGCGGTTCACGTGCGCGTGACAGAGGCCCCGCGTGCCGTCTCCAGCCGGTCCCGCTGACCTTCTCGCCGCGCTCTCGCGCGCTGACGAGCCTCAACGTACGGTGGCGGCGGCGCGCCTGACCCTCCCGCCCCTCGCCCACGACTACGGCAGCGGTCGACCGGCCGTCTGCCAGGCCTTGATCGCGTCGACCGGGTGCACGAGCATGATGATGTTGAGGGTCAGATTGTCCCGCACCCACGCCGCGGTCCCGATCTCCAGGGCGACGATGACGGCGATGGTCACCCACACGCGTGCGCGCCGGGCGAAGAGAAATCCGAGGCCTGCGAAGAGGATGTCGCTCAGCGAGTTGAAGACGCTGTCTCCCACATACCCCAGCGAGATGGTCACCGCGCGGTAGCGGTTGATGATGACCGGCGAGTTCTCGAGAATCTCCCACGCCCCTTCCAGCACGAGCGCGCACACGAAGCGGTAGCGCACCGGCAATCTCCGTGCGACGAGCCAGAGGAACGCGTAGAACAGCATGCCGTGGATGGTATGGGAGAAGGTGTAGGGATCGGCGAAGCGCTGCGACTGCTCGCTGCTCCAGATGTTGCCTTCCCAGAATCCAAACCTGCCATCCGGCCCGAGCGGCAGCCGTCCCATCCAGAGCTCCACCGCCCCCGTGACGATCAAGACGGCCGCGCTCGCGAGGATGATCCACGAGTACTGACGGAAGCGGGTATCGATCGAGGGTGGGCTGGGGCGCTGTGTGTCGGGCATGGGCTCCTTTCTCGAGTGCAGGCGGATTCTACCGCAAGAGGCGAAGCGCGCGCTTCTCGCTGCGGCACCCGGCGCCCGCGCGCTCCGCCGATCGGCCCGCCTCCCCGCCGATCGGCCCGCGTGGATGCGCCTCGCCACAGCGTCATATCGATATATCACGAAATGTAGTAGCATGCGGGGCATGGGGACTCGCCGCCGGTGGTCGTACGCGCTGGGAGGCCTCGCCGCAGTCGTCGCCTGGGTCGCGGTCTACGTCAATCTCGCGCGCGTAGCCCGGTGGATCACGTACACGATCGCGGGCCTCACCCCAGGCACGCACCTCGCCTCGGCAGTCGAGTTCTTCATCTTCGAAGCCCCCAAGGTCCTGATGCTGCTGGTGCTCGTCGTGTTCGGCGTCGGCATCGTCCGCTCGTTCTTTACGCCCGAACGCACCAGGCGGATGCTGGCCGGCCGCCGGGAGTCGGTGGGCAACGTTCTGGCCGCGCTGCTCGGCACGGTCACGCCGTTCTGTTCGTGTTCGGCAGTGCCGCTGTTCATCGGTTTCGTCACCACGGGCGTTCCCCTCGGCGTCACCTTCTCGTTCCTGGTCTCGGCGCCCATGGTCAACGAGGTGGCACTCGTGCTGCTGTTCGGCCTGCTCGGCTGGAAAGTGGCCGCCCTCTACATGAGCATGGGATTGCTCGTCGCCATCGTCTCAGGGTGGACGATCGGGAGGCTCAAACTGGAGCGGTTCGTTGAGCCCTGGGTATTCGGACTCCAGTCCGCGGCGGCCGACGAGCCCGACGCGCCCGCATCCTGGGCGGATCGCCTGCGCGCAGGCACCACGGCTGTCATCGGCATTGTTGGCCGGGTGTGGCCCTACGTCCTGGCGGGCATCGCGGTCGGGGCTGGCATTCACGGCTACGTGCCCGAGAACTTTATGGCGAGCCTGATGGGCAGGGGCGCCTGGTGGGCCGTCCCGCTGGCCGTGCTGATCGGCATCCCGATGTATTCCAATGCCGCGGGCATTATCCCGGTGGTGCAGGCGCTCCTCGCAAAAGGTGCCGCGCTCGGCACCGTGCTGGCGTTCATGATGGCGGTCATCGGGCTGTCGCTGCCGGAGACGATCATCCTGCGGAAAGTGCTGCGTCCCCAGCTCATCGCCGTCTTCATCGGCGTGGTGGCGACGGGAATCCTCGTCGTGGGTTATGTGTTCAATGCCATGTTCTGAGAGGACATCATCAATGGTCATCACCGTCTACGGCCCAGGTTGTTCGCGGTGTCACGACACGGAGCGCGTGATCCGCAACGTGCTGGCGGAACTGCAGAATGACGCCGACCTCCAGCACGTCACTGACTACCAGGCGATGGCCGCAGCCGGTGTCATGGCCACCCCGGCCGTGAGCATCGACGGCGCCATCAAGCTCTCGGGGCGGATTCCAAGACCCGACGAAGTGAAGGCGTGGCTCCAGTAGCCTGGCCCATCAGTTGCAGCGGCACCCGGCGTTGGAGTGCGGTGCGGCACAGGATGCGCTTCAGGCCTGCGGAGCCATGCCGGCCGAGAGAACAGCGCACGACGTTCTGCGCGAGGCCGAGCGTGGTCGCCTCAGCGCTTCCAGCACTTCGGTTCAGACGTTCGGGGCTTGACGTGCGGGGATAGACGTGTCGGCGGCGATCGCTATCTGACTCGAAACGGCACCTCGCGGCTGACGACGGCGGTCGTGCCCAGACTCGATCGCGCTTCGATCTTCAGGACATATCCCCCTGCTCCGAGGTCACGAAGCGGGATCTGGATCGTATGGCCGAAGGCGCCGCGGGCCCCCTTCAACTCAGCGGCCGGCCGCGAGGTCTCTTCCCGGAGCAGCACCCGGCCGTCCTCGGCCGCCACCGATGTCGCGATGTGGATGGTGTGCGACTGCCCGCGCTGGTTGTCGTACACCTCGGCGAGCGCCGTAATCGTGTCGGTCGCAGAAAACACCCGCGCGGTCACGGGCGTCCCGGGCAACAACTTCTGCAGTACGGGGTCGGGTTTCGGGCTCGGCACCATGCCCGCTTCTTCGCCTGTCAACACGACGCCGCTCATCGACAGCGGCGTGGCAAAGAAATCGGGAACATCAAGTTCGTAGAGCACCGATCCGACGGTCCCGCTGCCAACATCGCGACCGGCAATCCGAAGTTGATACGAGCCCGGCGGGACATCGAGCCGCAACTGGAAGACCACACCCGCCTGGGCGACAAACTTCTGCATCCTTGCGCTGAGTGGCATGTCGACCATCACCCGCTCGCCGCCGCGGGTCTTGCCCTGGGCATCAACTGCGACCACGGCCAGTTCGACCGAGTCGATTAGCTTGTCGTCCTTCGGCGTGAACAGCAATTCGCTGCCGCTCGCTTGCACGAGCACGACCACGGAAGCCAGCGACGCGGTGCCCTGGAACGGGATGGCGGTCGCGCGCATTGTGAAGCCGGTGACGGGCAATGCGCTGACGAGGGCATCGCGCACGACCGTCGAGGTCCCGGACTTGGTGTCGAGGCTGAGCGGCGCCACCGGACGAGCCGCTGCCCGAGCGGTGTAGCCCTTCCGGGCTTGCACGGTGAGTCCCGGCCGTTTCACCCGCACCTCGATCTCGTGGTACTGGCCGTCCTGCGCCTGATTGGTCGGGGTGTAGCCCAGCATGTAGTAGTTGCTGTTCTCGACGCGGATGCGGTCGAACGCGGGGAGAAACGATTGTGAGGTCACGACGGCAAAGCCACCGGTCTCGGTCGAAAGCGTTCTGAGATTCTCTTGTGAGGCCCTCATCGCGTCCTGCAACGAATGCGTCTTGATCTTTTCCTGGCCCTTTTCCATGTCGCCCGGAGGGGTCGACGCGATGTCCACGAAGTCGTCCCCCCCCTGGGTGTAGACGCGGGGGTCGAAGGCATAGACGCTCAGATTGGCCCGATTGGCCGCACCCACAAAATTGCGATACCGATCGCGCACTTCGCGCGACGAATCGTCCTGGCTGCCGAACTGGTAGTCGATCCCCTCGCCGATGAGTACCAGGGCTTTTCGACGATTCCTGACGGTGCCGGCGTAGGCGGCCAACTGACTCAGGGTTTCGAGCGACAAGCGCGCGTTGAAGATCCGTTCCGGCTTGGCGGCCTCGGGGTTCATTTCCTCGGGGGTGCCGTCCACGGCCAGTCCTGCCAGTCCCGGCGAGATCAGCTTCCGCCCCACGCACTTCTGGACCGCCTGGAGGAGCAACGCAAGATTGCTCGTGAAGCCCTGGGTCGCCGAACGCGCGGCCGACGTGGTGACCACTGCGGCGAGATCGCCTGGCACTATGTTCTTCTGGATGAACTGCCGGGCAATGGCCCTCGCGCCATTGGTGCGCAGCGCCGTGATGTGGAGATCATCCAGCACGATCAGGTACAACCGGCCATCAAAGGCTCGGTCATTCGACTGGGTGTCCACCGGGATGGGACGACCGGCCTGGACTGGCGGCAACTCCCTGTTGGCGGCCAGGTTGACCATGCTGAACCCGGACAGCGTTTGAGGCTTGCCGTCCTCGAAGACCTCGAACTCGTCGGCCCGCAGGTCCGAAACGAACCGGCCCATTTTGTCCACCACGACGGTGTCCACCTGGACCGCGTTGACGTTCGCCGTAAACGTCACTTGGGACTCCTGCGCGGAGGGCCGCTGCGTCTGGGGGGATCCGGCCCCACCAACGCCAGCGACGGTGGTGAACGCCAGCATGAAGACCACGCTGACGAGACGGAACCGATTCGTTGAGGAGTTCATCGACACCTGCTGCCTCCGGGCATCTGGCGTGGGACGAGTTCTTACTGTACCAACAGTATCCATGAAGAGCCTCGGGTTCGGCAATCCTCGGCGTTCGCATCGGGGACAGCGGCGTCATCACGAAGGAGGGCGTCAAGACTATACCGGCTAATCCAGAGCTTCCTACCGTCCGGGAGACCCCTGGTCGGGTTTCCTGGCCCGTTTTCGCAGGGGCGGGAACACTAGATCCCTCCAGAACCCACCATGCCGCGGCCTCCGTTGCACAAATGTTGCACAAGAGCGGGCAGCTCGGCGCCGGATTGCCTGCCGCCGCCACACCGAGAAAGTCGCGGCCGGGGTGGCGGTTGCCGAGCACTGTCCCCGGCCGCCGATTTCTGCCATCTGTCCACACCCCCTGACATGGGGCGTTGGCGCGGTATAATGCCCACGTGGAAAAGCGTGCTGATCAGCGGCGAGCCCCGAAACGGCGATCCAGTCCAGCCATCTGCCTGGAAGAAGCCGAACGGCTGTTCGCCGATTTTCGAGCCCTGACACCATACCGCTTCAAGCCGTTCACGAAGTCGTTCGCCACGTTCGCCCAATATGAGCGGTGGAGACGTGCGCAGACCAACCCCTGGTACCGATAACCGCGTCGTCCGCGTGTGTCGACTCCTGAATCGGCATCGAGCCCGCTATCTGCTGGTCGGCGGCGTGGCCGCCAACCTTCATGGATCGGTGCGCGCCACTCGTGATGTCGATATCCTCGTTCCGCGAGACGAACGGAACATGTCGCGTGTGATCGCAGCCCTCTGTGAATTGCCCTACGGAATCGCAGGAGAACTCGAGCCGTCAGAGATGGTCGAGAAGGCCATCACTATCGTGGGAGACGACCCACGAGTGGACGTACTGACGATTGCGTGGTCTGTGACGTTCGATGCGGCGTGGCCAAAGCGGGTCGTGAGGCGTATTCATGGCACGCGTGTTTCCTACCTGGGTCGCCAGGACTTGATTGCATCCAAGCAGACGGGGCGACCGAGCGACCAGGCCGACATCGAGCAGTTGGCGTCAGCCAGAACCCGGGCGGTTCGTCGCCGGCGCTGAGCCGACTATAGGACGCATTAGAGCGGTCTCCGCTCGCCTGCCGCTCGCGTGTAAACGTAACACACGCTATCGGACGCCGTGGGCGCCCCCTCCGAGCCCAGACCGCCACGATCGTCCAGCGGCGGTTGTCGAGCCTCAGCACCTCGAGCGTGCGGGCCAGCGGATCAATGAGCCACGCGTGGCTCACGCCTTCGCGCGCGTAGATGGCCAGCTTCTTCGCCCATGAGGCAGACGATAGCACGTCGCCGCGCTCGAGCAGCGTTTCTCAAGACTGCGGATACCATCGCCGGTTGATCCACAGCGAGACATTCACCAGCCCGATCAGGACAGGCACTTCCACCAGGGGCCCCATCACCGCGGCGAACGCCGCGCCATGGGCGATCCCGAACGTGGCGACGGCCACGGCGATGGCCAGCTCGAAATTATTGGAAGCGGCCGTGAAGGAAAGGGCGGCGCTCTGCGGGTAGCTGGCCTTGGCCTTATAGCTGAGCCAGAAGCTGATCGCGAACATCACCACGAAATAGACCAGCAGCGGCAGTGCGATGCGCATCGCGTCGAGGGGCAGCTTGACGATGGTGTCGCCCTTGAGGCTGAACATGACGATGATCGTGAACAGCAGCGCGATAAGGGTGATGGGGCTGATCTTCGGCACGAAGACCCGGTGATACCAATCCAGGCCTTTGAGTCTTCCAAGGATGAGGCGCGTGAGGAAGCCCGCCGCGAAGGGCACGCCAAGATACAGCCCCACACTCCTGGCAATCTCCAGGATCGTGATGTGCACCACCGCGCCAGACAGCCCCAGCTTTGCGGGCAACACGGTGACGAAGAACCAGGCGTACACGCTGAAGAACAGCACCTGGAAGATCGCATTGAAGGCCACCAGGCCCGCACAGTATTCCGTGTCGCCCCTGGCCAGGTCGTTCCACACGATCACCATGGCGATGCAACGGGCCAGTCCGATGAGGATAAGACCGGTCATGTACTCGGGCGTGTCCCGCAGAAAGAGCACCGCCAGGCCGAACATCAGCAACGGTCCAATGACCCAGTTTTGCAGGAGGGAGAGACCGAGCACTTTCTTGTTGCGGAAGACGAGGGGAAGCTCCTCGTAGCGCACTTTCGCCAGGGGCGGATACATCATCAGGATCAGGCCGACGGCCAGGGGAACGCTGGTGGTGCCCACGTTCCAGGCATTGATGGCCCAGTTGAAGCCGGGGACGGCGTAGCCCAGCAGCACGCCGAGGCCCATGGCCAGGAAGATCCAGAGCGTGAGGTAGCGGTCGAGAAAGGAGAGGCGCTTAGGCAGGCTCACGACTGAACTCCTGTGTGATGTGGTGAGGCTCGTTCCGGGGATGTCATAACGCCCCCAACAGGGCCTTCATGCGCTGGAGCATGGTTGATTCAATGCAGTACGCGACGCGAGGGCCATCCTCGCGGCCTCGGATCAACCCTGCCGCCTTGAGGATCCGGAGGTGCTCTGAGACGCTTGACTGCGCCAGCGGCAGTTCGTCGACGATCAGGCTGCACATGCGCGCCTCCTTCCTGGCCAGCATGCGGAGGATGCGCACGCGCGTCGGATGGCCGAGAGCCTTGGCGAACCTGGCGAGCTCCTCGTTGGCCACGGCGTCGTCGAGTGGCAGCGCGACGGCCGACAGCTGGGGCGTGGCCGACTCGTCGGGCGGGCAGCACAGGGGGTCGGAAGCGTCCGGGCGAATGGGGTGTGCGTTCTTTATCATAGTCAATCGACGATGGACGATACAATGAGACGCTGAGGAGTGTCAACAGCGCGTATCGCGCCGCCTGAAGTGTTCGCAGGGAAATATCGTCGCGCCAGAAATCGGGTTACCCGCCGACAACGAGGCAGACGACGGGAGGACACCCAGTGGGACCAAAGACGCGACGTGAATATCCGGCCGGGATGCGCAGCGCGGTGTCCAGGCCGTCCTCCCGCTCAACGGCCTTCAACCGTCCACCGTCGAACAGGGGACATTTCTATCGAGGCGTGACACCGTCGGCCCGCACCCTTGACGCATCCGTTGGGCTCGCGTACACTTCGGAATATAACGAAGTGACGAAGCGCCCCCGTGCCGCACGCGGCGAGGGACATGACATCGGTGCAGGACCGGGCACCCTGGGGCCGCGGCTCCGGGCACCCAGTGGGGGAGTGACGTGAGATCCACGACCAGCGGTTTCAAGGCTCGTTCACGTGTGCGGCTCTCAACGCCGCACCGGGGAGGCGACACCGCCTCCTTCGACGCGCCCGTTCATCGTCTGCCCTCCGTGGTGCGGGCGCTGAAGGCGATGGCCCATCCTGCGCGCCTGCGCATGCTTGGCATGCTGACGACCGGCGAACTGTGTGTCTGCCAGATGACCGCGGTGCTCGATCTCGCGGCCTCAACGGTGTCAGGCCACCTCGCCGACCTTCGAGCGGCCGGGTTGGTGATCGAGCGGAAGGAGCGGAAGTGGGTCCACTACCGGCTCGCAGATGGTCCTGGAATCATGGCGGTCATCCACGACGTCATCGCGCTGCTGGCCACCGATCACCAGGCCGACACGGATGCGGCAGCTGTGCGTCAGGTGCGCTGCATACCCGTCGAGACGGTGAGCGGCGGGGGGTTCGACCTGGCTGAGGCCGTGCGGCGCGGCCAGACGCGTGGTCGCCGCGGCACGTCGTCGCGGCGCACGTCGGCAAGACGCGCGCCGACCCACTAGCGTGGTGCAGGTCATGTCGGCTCCCGGGAACGGCCTGATCACCTGTTCGCGTCGACGTGTTCGCTTCGATGAAGTGGCCGAAATGCCGGTGACGAGGCGGGGGCCGTGGCAGGGGAGGCGCCGGTGGAGACAGGAGAGACGGTTCGCGTTGACGTGCTGGTGTTCGATGGTTGTCGGCACGCGGACGCCGCACTTCGGCTGGCGCGTGCGGTCTCCGGGCGGCTCGGACCTGGCATCGCCGTCGACCGAGTCGAAGTCGACTCGGCCGAGGAGGCAGCGAAGGTGGGATTCGTCGGGTCTCCGTCGATTCGCGTGAACGGGATGGATATCGAAGGCAGGACGACGGATGCTGGCAGTCTCTGTTGCAGGACGTACGAGGGAGGTTCCGGGATCCCGCCTGAGTGGCTCGTCGAGGCTGCTGTGCTGCGGGCCTTCTCCCCACGCGGCGTACTGTTTCTCTGCGTCGCCAACTCGGCGCGAAGCCAGATGGCGGAAGGCATTGCGCGGTTTCTCGCGCAGCCTGGAGTGAGGGTCTGGTCGGCTGGCTCCAGGCCGACGCGCGTGCGCCCGGAGGCCATCGCCGCGCTTGCGGAGATCGGCATCGACATTGCCCGCCATCGGTCGAAAGCCGTCTCTGAGATCCTGGCCGCCGAGGTCGACACGGTCATCACCCTCTGCGGCGAAGAAGAGTGCCCGGTGTTCCTGGGTCGGGCGCGGCGCCTGCACTGGGGCCTGCCGGACCCTGCCGGCGTGGAGGGTTCCGAAGCCGACAGGGCCGACGCGTTCCGGCGAACCCGCGACGAACTGCGACGACGGCTCGCGGTCGTCTTTGCCCGGGATGCACCCGGCGCCCTCCAGCCGTAGAACGCGCGAAGCCATCCCACGCGCGGCCTGCGGCTACCGGGCCGGCTTGGTCGCCCGGATGAACCCGCTGTAGAACTTGTTATCGACCAGCGGCGCAATGGCGTCGATGTCGATGCCCTGGGTGTTCAGGAACTCCCGGGCATCCTGCGCCCGGTAGACCCGCGTAGGCTCGATCGAGACGTCGACGAATCCTGCGCGGGTCAACTTCTCGACGTACACCGACTCGTCGAGCGCACCAGAGATGCACCCGACCCACAACTCGACGCTGCGGCGGATCGCCGGAGGGATCTCACCCCTCACGACGACGTCAGAGACCGCGACGCGGCCACCCGGCTTGAGCACTCGGAACGCCTCGGCCATCACCCGGTCCTTGTCGGCCGCCAGGTTGATCACGCAGTTCGAAATGATCACGTCCACCGAGTTGTCCGGCAGCGGAATCTTCTCGATCTGGCCCTTCAGGAACTCGACGTTCTCCAGACCCGATTTCCGCTGGTTCTCACGCGCCAGCGCCAGCATCTGGTCGGTCATATCGAGTCCGTAGGCTTTCCCGGTGGGCCCGACCCGCCGCGCGGACAGGAGGACGTCGATGCCGCCGCCCGACCCGAGATCGAGCACGACCTCGCCGGGGTGCAGGGTGGCGAGCGAGGTGGGGTTGCCGCATCCCAGCGAAGCCGTGACGGCATCCTGTGGCAGCCCGGCCGTCTGGTTTGCATCGTAGAGGTTGGCGGTGATGGGGTCGACGGCTCCGGGTACAAGCAGGTCGGCCGTCCCGCAGCAGGCGCTGGAACAGCAACTGGTGGTCTGGCCGTCGAGCACGCGCTGCGCGGCCTTGCCGTATCGGTCTTTGACAACATCGATGACGTCGGACATGGTGAACTCCAGTTCAGTTGGGATAGTGAGTGCGGTCAGCACGAACAGCGTTTGAGGATCACGTCGGATGCGACGGCCTTGTTGCGGCCGCAGCACTCGGCAAGGAGAAAGCCGAGCAGTGTCTGCAGGGCCTCGGTATTGACGAGGTATCTGAGGAAGGTGCCCTCCCGTTTGGTGTACACGAGACCCTCGTGACGGAGTTTCTCGAGGTGATGCGAGAGCGTCGCCCCGTTAATCTCGAGCTCCTCCTGGATCTCGCCGACGACCATGCCCCGGGGATGGGCCGACAGCAGGAGGCGCATGATGCGGAGCCGGGACTCGATCCCCATGGCGGCCATCATGCCGGCGAGGCGGACGACATCGACGGACGCCTTCGGTGCATTCATATTTGTATAAATATCAAAATATCAAAACTGTGTCAAGAGCACGCGGCTCTCGCCGGGCCTGGAGGGGCCGGCGGCCTCTCCGCGCTGCACGCAGCCAGTCAGCATCGGTATCCGGAGCCGCGCTGGACGCGGTGACTCAGTGAGAATTCACACCAACGATGTTGAACGACACGCCCGTGGCGGTCTTCACGACCACGACAGTCAATTGTTCGCTGCAGTGAGCGGCGCGTTCGCGAGCGGCACGGTCTCGTCGAACCGCTCGATGAGTGGCTACGCCGATGGTCCGATGTCCGCGCAGCCCCGCCGACCAGCCGTTACCGCAGTAGCGTCGCGGACGGGCGTCAGCGTCTGAACCACGGCACGAGCAGGCTCGTGCGCGTGCGGTATGCCTGGTACTCCGGATCGCTGCCCCACTTCTTCTGCGCGCTCGCTTCGAGCGTGGGAATGCCGGTCGCGAAGAGCAGAATGACCGTGATGGCCAGCGGGCTCGCGACGGCGAGCGCATTCCAGGCGCCAATGTCCGGCGCCGCGAACACGTAGACACCGTACCAGCAGAGCAGTTCGCCGAAGTAGTTCGGATGCCGGCTGTACCGCCAGAGCCCGGTGTCGGTCCAGCGCGCGCGGCCGGTCGCGC
>Ga0315273_10001389_pt1 | contig 27456 bp, 28 predicted proteins | sample YL17G02_0_MG_FD_205753 | JGI IMG/M metagenome (GOLD analysis project Ga0315273, IMG submission 205753) | Sediment microbial communities from Yellowstone Lake, YNP, Wyoming, USA - YL17G02_0 | ecosystem: Environmental > Aquatic > Freshwater > Lake > Sediment | place: USA: Wyoming | collected... | reverse complement strand
GCGAGGGCGAGGAACGTCAGCTGCTTACGCATTCGGAATCACACTCCACTAGGGCGTATGGACGAGTGGCCTGTGCGAGGGCGGGGCACAGCAGGCATCACGACCTAGATGCTAGGCATCCCGGCCGGCCCGGTCAAGGCTCCCGTGGGCCCGACCCGCGCCCTCCATGAACCTTTACCCCGTGCGGACAACTCCGGTTCGCGGACGGGGGGTCTTCCAGGAGATCGGCCGGCGGGGGAGTTTACTTTAGCGAAAACCCGGCCCCGCACGGCGACTTACCCCCAGGCTACAGAGAATCGAGCCGCCGGCGGCCGTAGCTGCGGATCACCGTGGCCGAGGTGTCCCGCCGATCCACCCAGTAGACCAGCTTCCACTCCAGGTTCACGCCGACGCGCCGGAAGGTCATATCGGCCAGGCCCACGGCGAGCGGCTGCCCCCCGGCCCAGATGCGGTAGCGCCGGTAGAGGATCGTGGTGTTGGGCCCCCTCTGGTCGGGGCGGGCGGGGTCCTCGGTGAAGTAGGCGTCGTAGTTGACGGGCTGGAGGCTGGCGAAGTACGGGAAGAAGCTCATCTCGTCGCGGCTCGTCCAGTCCTCCGGGGGCCGCGTGCCGGTGCTGATCTGGTAGTCGAGCGTGTCCTGCGGGTCGAAGACCGCGTGGAAGTCGGCATCGGTGACCACCGTGGTCTCGGCGATGGCGTGCCGGTAGAGGTCGGGGCTCTGCTTCTCGATCCCGGTCTCGAGGCTGTAGAGCGCGCTGTCCGGCTCGGTGAGGTTCGGCAGCCGGATGCCGCCGCCGCCGCCGCCCGGCGGCTCGGGCTCGGCCGGCGTGAAAAGGCCGCAGCCGCCGGCGGCCAGCACCGCCGCCAGGGCCGCGCCCGCCGCCCATAGCCGCGCCGCCGGCCGGTTCCGTGTCCTGCCTCTCCCGGATTCGCGCATCGCTTCCATCATACCCCTCACAGGTCCAGGTCCGTGCGGAAGGTGCCGGTGATCTGCCAGTAGTCGTCGTCGCGCGTCGTCGGGGCGGTGGGCGGGATGGTGTTGCGCTCGCTGGAGTCCCAGGTGAAGCTGCGCCGCACGTTCAGCGACAGCGAGGCGCCGCTGCGGAAGCGGTAGTTGGCGGCCAGGCCGCCGAAGAGGGTGCGGCGGTAGGTGGTGTTGTCCACGCGCCGCTGCCCCTCCGGCAGGCTGTAGTTCTCGGTCACGAAGCGCTGCTCGCTCAGCTCCATGTTCAGCCAGTTGAAGAACTGATACGTCGTGCGGAGCATCAGGTCGTACTGGTCGGAGCCGCCCGCCTTGCCGAACAGGCGGCTGCCGTCGGTCTGCTCCCGGTAGGTGCCGCGGGACTGGTAGCGCAACCCGTAAGCCATCTCGAGGTTCCACTTGGGGGTGAGGCGCAGCAGGCTGCCGGTGCGGATCTGGTAGATGAACGACAGCTGGTCGCGGTCGGGCGCGAACGGATAGTTGACCTGCGAGGCCCCCGCCGAGTTGGTCTGGGTCACCTGCCAGAACGGCCACGGCGTGAAGCCCCAGCGCCAGGTCACCTGGTAGCCGATCTGGTCGGTGTTGCTGATCGACGAGGTGGAGGCCAGGTTGATGGTGCGGTTGATGTCCATCTGGCCGCCCAGCCCGGTGATGAGCTTGTCGAACGGCCGGTAGTCCAGGTTCATCGTGCCGCTGGCGCGGAACAGATCCTGGCTCGAGGGCGGGAACGACGCCGGGCCGGAGGCGCGGAAGTCCGAGTAGCGGCGGCTCTCCAGCGACACGCCGCCCTTGAGGTCGGCGGTGGTGCGGCGGTTGAGGCGCCGGTTGGCGGTGAGGTCGAGCTGGCGGCGCCACTGCTTCTGCACGTAGCCGTCGGCCCGCTTGGTGTAGTCGTTCTCGCTGGTGCCGTTCTGGAAGTCGACCTTGACCGGGATCGTCAGCAGGGTGTCCGCGGCCCCGAGCGTGAAGCTGCGCGACAGGGCGACGTTGTTGCGCGTGCTGTCGGCGGCGTAGAGGATCTCGGTGTTGTTGAGGCTCCCGGTGGTGTTCAGTGTGAAGCCGAGGGGGATGCGGAAGACCGCGCCCACGTTGGCGTTCTCGTTGTTGGTCGAGACCTCTTCCTGCACGACCCGGGAATCGAAGGTGACCGGGTCGATGAAGTTCTCGGGGCGCTGCAGCACGCCGCGCCGGGCCGTTCCCTTGACGTCGAGGCTGAGCCAGCGCCAGGGGGCCCAGTTCACCCCGGCGGCGCCGCTCTTGTCGGTGCTGCGGTCGGTGCTGGCGAATTCGCCGGTGTCGGAGGGCGCCGTGGAGCGCATCCGGTTGGTATGGAAGATGCCGCTCAGATTCCAGTTGACGGTCTGCCACAGGCGGCCGCGGGTGCCGGCGTCGGCGCCGAACTCGCGGCCTTGCTGGGAGTACTCCGGCTGGCGGTCGCTGGCGGAGCCGAAGTTGAGGTTGGCGGTCACGGGCAGCCCGAGCAGCTGCCGGTCGAAGCGGCCGAAGGCGGAGAAGTCGTCCTGGTCGCGCTGGATCGAGTTCTGCTCGCGGATGCCGATGATGTCGCTGTTGCGCGTCACGCCCAGGCGCAGCCCGGTGGTCAGGCCCTGGGACAGGCCGTAGCCCAGCTCGAACTGGGTGGCCCGGTTGCGCGTGTTGCGCTTGACGTCGGGGTCCTCGAGGATGGTCACCGAGGTGCGGTTGGCGAAGACCAGGCCCTTGATCTTGAGGAAGAGGTCCATCGACTGGTCCCACGTGCGGCGGTCGCGCAGGGTGCCGTACGTGGTGCTGTAGGAGAAGGGGTGCTCCGGCGCGGCGCGGCCCAGCAGACCGCCGCCACCGGTGCTCCCGTAGTCCTCCTCGAGGCCCAGGGCGGCCAGGCTGTCGGCCCGCCAGATCGAGTCCGCCTCGGCCTGGCGCAGCGAGTCGGCGCGCAGGCTCTCCGCCTGGGCGGCGGAGTCGGCGAAGAAAGCCTCCTCGGCCAGGGCGGGGTCCGGGCCAGGGCGCCCGGCCGCCAGCCACAGGAAGGCCAGGAGCGCCAGGGCCGCCCCGCCGGCCAGGCGGCGGCCGCGCCGCGAGGGGAGCGAGGAGCGGGTCAGTCGCGGTCCTCCACGGGCCGGCGCCCGGGCCGGCTTGGTGCCGCCCCGGACCGCCGTCGGGTGTCGCCGTCAGCGCCTGGAGACCGGTCGAGATCGTGCATCGCGCCCGCGTTATCGGCAGGGAGGGGTGGCCGCGCACCGCCCGGGCGCGCGACCCCCGCCGGACCACCGCGCGCCCCGCTCACGCTAGCAGATGCGGCGCGGCCCCGCCAGAAAGCCGCCACCGGCGCGTTCTTTCCTTGTTGCGGGGCGGGGCCTTTGCTAGTGTGCCCGTTTTGTAGGGCCTCGCGCGAGCGGCGCCCTCCGAGCCGCCCCCGCCTGCGTTCGGAGAAGTCGGCAAACAAGGACGTCCATGCGCCCGATCTACTGGCTGCACAAGCTGACCGGCTTCCTCTCGACCGACGTCGCCATCGATCTCGGCACCGCCAACACACTGGTGTTCGTCAAGGGTCGCGGCATCCTCATGAACGAGCCGTCGGTGGTCGCCATCGACCGCGCCAGCGGCCGCGTGCTGGCGGTGGGCGCCGAGGCCAAGGCCATGCTGGGCCGGGCTCCGGACGAGATCCGCGCCATCCGACCGCTCAAGGACGGGGTGATCGCCGATTTCGAGGTCACCGAGGACCTCCTTCGAGAGTTCATACACAAGGTGCAGCGCCACAAGTTCCTGGTGCGGCCACGGATCGTCATCTGCGTGCCGTCGGGCATCACCGAGGTGGAGAAGCGCGCGGTCATCGACTCGGCCGAGCGGGCCGGGGCCCGCGAGGTGGTCCTGGTGCCCGAGCCCATCGCCGCCGCCATCGGCGTCGGCCTGCCGGTGGACACGCCGACCGGCAACATGGTCTGCGACATCGGCGGCGGCACCACCGAGATCGCGGTCATCGCCCTCAACGGCATCGTCACCAAGACCTCCATCCGCGTGGCCGGGGACGAGATGGACGAGGCCGTGGCCAACTACATGAAGAAGGCCTACAACCTGCTGATCGGCGAGCAGACGGCGGAGCGCATCAAGATCGAGATCGGCTCGGCATTCCCGCTGGCGCAAGAGCTGGAGATGGAGGTCAAGGGCCGCGATCTGGTGCGCGGCATCCCGCGCACCCTGCGGGTCAGCTCGGTGGAGATCCGCGAGGCGCTGCAGGAGCCGGTGACCACCATCGTCAACGCGCTGCGCGAATCGCTCGAGCAGACGCCGCCCGAGCTGGCCGCGGACATCGTGGACCGCGGCATCTTCCTCACCGGCGGCGGTGCCCTGCTGCGCGGCCTCGACATGCTGCTGCGCGAGGTGACCAACCTCACCATCCGCGTCGCCGACGACCCGCTGACGTGCGTGGTGCGCGGGGCGGGCAGCATTCTCGAGCATCCCCGGGACTTCGAGAAGGTCCTCGTCCACGCCCATCGCGACTAGGTTGCGCGCATGGCAACCTTGAGCAGCGGCGATCGCCGGGAGATCGCGGTGCTCGCCGTCTGCCTGGGGGCATCGGCGCTGCTTCTCGCCTTCGGCGGACGGCTCGACACCGCTTGGGTGGCGCGGCTCGAGGCGGGGCTCCTCTGGCCGGCCAATCAGGCCCGCGACTTCGTCGAGTCGGTGAGCTTCGGGCGCGCCGAGAACCAGCGGCTGAAGGGCGAACTGCTCCGCCTGCGGACCGAGAAGATCCTGCTGCAGCAGGCGGGGGCCGAGGCCGAGCGGCTGCGGCGCGCCCTGCGCTTCGCGGAGCCGCAGGGGCCGGTGCTGCTCCCGGCGCGGGTGGTCGGCGTGTGGGGCGAGCCGTGGCCGCTGGTGTTCCAGTTGTCGGTGGGCAGCGAGGACGGAGTGCGCGCCGGGCAGCCCGTGGTGGCGCCGGAGGGGCTGGTGGGGCGGGTGGCGGAGGTCGCTGCGCGCTCGGCGCGCGCCGCGCTGCTCACCGACCCGGCGCTGGCGGTGGCCTGTGAGGTGGTGCCCGGCGGGGCGCGCGGCGTGCTGCGCTTCCGTGCCGAGCGGCGCCCCGGCCTCTATCTCTCCCTGGTGCCGCTTACCGACACGGTGCGCGTCGGACAGGAGGTGGCGACCTCCGGCCTCTCGGCGTTCTTCCCGCAGGGCCTGCCGGTCGGCGCGGTGGCTCGGGTGGGGCGCGATCCCAACGGGCTCGTGCAGGAGATCGAGGTGCGCCCGCATGCGCCCCTGGGGCGGCTGCGCGAGGTCTTCGTCGTCGTGGATGTCGAGCGGCTGGCGCCATGGGGCGCGGCGGGGGCCGACTCGGCGCCGGCCGGGCCGAGAGCGCCGGCCGGCTCGGCGATGGCGCCTGCGGTCGCGGCACCCGACTCCGTCCGGGCGCCGGGCGGGGGGCCGCGATGAACCGCGCCGGCGGGCGGGGCGCGACGCTGCGCACCGGCTTCGGGATCCTCGTGGTGTGGACGCTGGCCGCGCTCCTGGTGCGTGGGTCGCTCTCCGACGTGCTGGCGGTCCACGGGGCGCGCCCGGATTTCCTGGTCATGGTCCTCGTCTACTGGGCGCTGGTGGCCGGGCCGGCGCCCGGCACGGCGGCCGGGTTCCTGGTGGGCCTGGTGGCCGACGCCGACCTGGGGCGCGGCCTCGGCCTCCAGGCAGGGCTCTTCAGCCTGAGCGGCTACGTCGTCGGGCATGCCGGCCAGCAGCTCATCCGCGAGAACCCGTTCCTGCAGGGGGGGCTGGTCGGGGTCGTGGCCGCGGGAGTGGGGGTGGCGCGTGCCGCCGCGCTCTTCTCGGAGCCGGGCTCGGGCGGATGGATGGGCGCGCTGCCCCTGGTGCTCGGCTCGGCGCTCTACTCGGCTCTCCTGGCGCCGCTCCTCTACTGGCTCGCACTCCGGTTCGGCCTGCCCGACCCGCTCTCCCGTGTCCCCGCGGAGGAGTGACCCGCGCGAGCCGCGGCGGTTGCGGTTCCGCCGCGCGGCGATCGTCATGGTGGGGGGCATCGTCATCCTCCTTCTCGGCGTGGCGCGGCTGCAGCTGCTCGAGTACCGAAGCTACCGCGACCTGGCGGAGAAGAACTGGCTGCGCCTGGAGATCCTGCGCGCGCCGCGCGGGCGCATCTTCGACGCCCACGGTGTGCTGCTGGCCGACAACGCCCCGGCCTTCACCGTGATCTTCCGCCCGCAGCCTTTCGGATCGCGCCAGCCGGACACGCTCTCGACGCCGGCCAGCGCCCTGCTCGGCGCCCTGCTCGGCCTGCCCGACTCGCTGGTGCGCCAGGGGGTGGCGACGGCCAACCGCAGCGGCCTGCCGTTCGAGTTCCGCCGCGACGCCCCCCTCGACGTGGTCGCCAAGGTGGAGGAGCGCCTGGTCGAGCTGCCGGGGGTGGAGGTGCGCATCGAGCCGCGGCGCGCCTACCCCGAGAGCACGCGCGCCGCCCACCTGCTCGGCTACGCCGGCGAGATCTCGCAGGCCGAGCTGGACTCGCTCGGCGAGCGCGGCTACCGGTCGGGGGATCTGATCGGGCGTGCCGGTCTCGAGCGCTCCTACGAGAAGGAGCTGCGCGGGGTCGACGGGGGCAAGATCCTGGTGGTGAACGCCAGCGGCCGGCGGGTGAGCCTCTACCCGGAAGAGAAGCCCGTCGAGCCGCAGCCCGGCCGTGACCTGGTGCTCACCGTCGACGTCCGCGTGCAGCGGGCGCTCGAGCAGGCCATGGCGAACGTGGCGGAGGGCGCCGCGGTGGCCATCGACCCGCGCACCGGCGGCGTGCTGGCGCTGGTGAGCCGCCCGAGCTTCGACCCCAACGAGTTCGCGCACGGCCTGTCGCGCGCCCGCTGGCAGGAGCTGACCACGGATCCGTCGCACCCGCTCCTCGACCGGGCCATCCAGGCGGCCTACCCGCCCGGCTCCACCTTCAAGATCGTCACCTCTCTGGCCGGGCTGTCCGACGGCGTGCTCGACGAGAACACCCACTTCCAGGGATGCGGCGGCGGCTACTGGTACGGCGGGCGCTTCTTCCGCTGCTGGCAGCATTCCGGGCACGGGTCGCTGGCGCTGGTGGACGCACTGGCCCACTCGTGCGACGTCTATTACTACCAGGTGGGCCTCAAGCTGGGCGTCAAGCGGCTCACCGACATGGCCAAGCGCCTGCAGCTCGGGGAGCGCTCGGGAGTGGACCTGCCGCAGGAGCGGCGCGGGCTCGTGCCGACGCCGGAGTGGTACGCGGCGCGCCGCCGGCGGGCCGGGGGGGGCGTGGTGCTCAACCTGGCGATCGGCCAGGGTGAGCTCTTGACCACGCCCCTGCAGCTGGCGGCGCTGGCGGCCCTCGTGGCCAGCCGCGGGCGCGTGGCGCGACCGCACCTGGTGCGCGCCGTGCGCGACCCGGTGACCGGCGTGGAGCGGGCAGTGCGGCCGGCCGGCGGGCGCCAGGTGGAGGTGGCGGGCCAGGATTGGGAGTGGGTGGTGCAGGCCATGGAGAAGGTGGTGGCGGCCGGCACGGGCGGCATGGCGCGAGTGGCGGGCGTGCGCGTGGCGGGCAAGACGGGCACGGCGCAGAACCCGCACGGGCAGGACCACGCGCTGTTCATCGCCTTCGCGCCGGTGGAAGCGCCGACGGTGGCGCTGGCGGTGGTCGTGGAGGGAGGCGGGCACGGCGGCTCGGTGGCCGCCCCCATCGCGCGCCAGGGGATGCTGGCGCATTTGTGGCCCGACAGCCTCTTCGCCGTGGCGGGCGCGGTGCGGCCGGCCGGCGCCGCGCGGGCCGCGGCCGACACGGCGGTCGTCGACACCGCCCTGGTGCAGGGGGACTGAGTGGACCGGCGGCTCCTGCGGCAGGTGGACGGGTGGCTGGTCGGCGCCGCGCTGCTGCTGGCGGTGACGGGTGTGCTCATGGTCTTCTCGGCCACCTCGATGCCGGGGCACCCGCGCTTCGACTACGCCATGCGCCAGTCGCTCTGGCTCGCATTCGGTCTCGGGGCAGCCTTCGTCGTCGCCAGCATCCCGATGCGCGCCTACGACGGTCTGGCGCCGTACCTTTACGCGGTGGCGATCGTCTGCCTGGGGCTCGTGCTCGCGGTCGGGCAGGAGGTGTACGGGGCCAAGCGGTGGCTGGGCGCCGGGGCGCTGCGCTTCCAGCCATCGGAGCTGGCGAAGCTGGCCACCGTGCTGATGCTGGCTCGGGTGCTCGACGACAAGCGGCTGGACCTGCGCCGCGCCCGCTCGTACGCGGTGCCGCTCTTGGTCGCTCTCGTGCCCCTGGCGCTGGTCCTCAAGGAGCCCGACCTCGGCACCTCGCTCGTCTTCGGGGCGGCGCTGGTGGCCATGCTCTTCTGGGCGGGGATGCCCACCGGGACGCTCCTGCTGGCCATGACCCCGGTCGCCAACGCCGCGCTGTTCCTGCTGACCCGCGGGCCGTGGGCCTTCGCCGCGGTCTTCGTCGGGGTGCTGGCGCTGACCCGCCCGCGGCTGCCCATCCTCCTCCTCCTGGTGGCTCTGAACGGCGCGATCGCGACCGGCATGCCGGCCCTGTGGTCGGCGATGGAGCCGTACCAGCGCGGGCGCATCGAGACCTTCTTGAATCCCGGGCACGACCCCTACGGCGCCGGCTACCAGATCATCCAGTCGCGCATCGCCATCGGCTCGGGAGGGCCGCTCGGGCTGGGCTATCTCCAGGGTACGCAGAAGGGGCTCGAGTTCCTGCCCATGAAGCACACGGACTTCATCTTCTCGGTGGTCGGCGAGGAGCTCGGGTTCTGGGGCGCGGCGCTCATCCTGGTGCTCTACCTGACGCTGCTGGTGCGCGGCCTGTGGCTGGCGCGGGTGGCGCGCAACCGCTTCGCGGGCCTGGTCGCGGTGGGCGTGACCGCGGTGCTCTGGTACCACGTCATGGTGAACGTGCTGATGACCGTGGGATGGGCGCCGGTCACCGGCCTGCCGCTGCCGCTGCTGTCCTACGGGGGCACGTCGTTCGTGGTAACCTGCGTGGAGATCGGCCTGCTCATCAACGTCTCCGTCCGCCGTCAGGAGTACTGAGCCCCCCGCGGGAGGTCGCTTGTATCCGGAGCTCTTCCAGATCGGACCGCTCCACCTGCGCAGCTACGGTCTCATGCTCGCCCTTGGCTTCCTGCTCGGGCTGGCGCTGGCGCTGCGCGAGGGCGCGCGGCGCGGCCTGAACCCCGACAAGCTCATCGACCTCAGCCTCGTGTTGCTGGTCAGCGGGGTGGCCGGGGCCCGCCTGCTGTACGTGGTCGGCCACCCCGGGGAGTTCCAAGGTCGCTGGCACGAGGGGCTCTATGTCTGGCACGGCGGGCTCACGCTGTGGGGCGGATTCCTCGTGGCCGTGCCCGTGGGGCTCTGGTTCCTGCATCGCGCGCGGCTCCCGATGTGGGAGACCGCCGACGTCTTCGCCGCTCCGGTGGCGATCGGCGCGGCGCTGGGGCGCTTCGGCTGCTATCTGAACGGGTGCTGCTACGGCGTGCCGACGGCGCTGCCGTGGGGCATCCGGTTTCCCGCCGGGAGCCTGCCGTTCGCCCAGTTCGGCGGCGAGGCGCTGCACCCCTCGCAGCTCTACAACGTGCTGGCCGGGCTCGTCACCTTCGCCGGCGTGGCGATCGCCGGAGCGCGACTGCCGGCCCCCGGACAGCGGTGGTGGCTGATGCTGGGGCTCTACAGCCTGCTGCGCGCCGCCGTGGATCTGTCGCGCTACTACGAACCGGCGGCGATCTGGGCGCAGTGGGGCCGGCTGGCCATCACCGAATCGCAGGTGACGGGCGTCGGCTTCGCCCTCGTCTCGCTCGGGTTCTTCCTGGCGCTGGGGCGGCGGCGGGGGGCGGTCGCGGCGTGACCGGCGGCGACACCGGGCGCCGCTTCCTTCTCCTCGGGCATCCCGTCGGCCATTCGCTCTCGCCGCGCCTGCAGGAGGCGGGGTTCCAGGCGCTCGGGATCGAGGCCGTCTACGAAGCGCGCGACTTGCCGCCGGAGACTTCGGCGGAGGAGTTCGCCCTGGTGCTGGCCGAGCTCGCGGCCGAGGGTGTGACCGGCCTCAATGTGACCTCGCCGTTCAAGGCCTTCGCGCATGGCGCGGCGGCCGCTCACACGCCGGCGGCGCTGGCGACCGGCGCGGTGAACTGCCTGCGCCTCGAGGCGGGGGGGTACGAGGGCACCAACACCGACGGCGCCGGCTTCCTTGATTTCGCGGCGGCGGTGGGATTGCCGCTGGCGGGCAGCCGCGTGGTGCTCCTGGGCGCCGGCGGCTCGGCGGCCGGGCTGGCGCCGGCCCTAGGCAGCGCCGGGTCGCTCGTCGAAGTCGTGGCGCGGCGGCCGGAGCGGACGCCGGCCTACGTGGGGTTGGCCGCGGTGCCGGTCCACGCGTGGGGGAGCCCGGCGGCGGCGCAGGCTCTCGCCGGCGCGCGCCTGGTGGTGAACTGCACGACCCTCGGCGCGGCGGCGGGAGATGAGCTGGCGTGCGCGCCGGCAGCGATGTCCCCGGGCGCGGCGGCGGTGGACTTGCGCTATGCTCCGCGCGTCACGCCGTGGCTGCGGGCGGTGGCGGCGAGCGGCCGCGCCGCCTACGACGGCCTCGGTCTCCTGGTCTTCCAGGGCGCGCACTCGCTGCGCTTCTGGCTCGGTGTCGAGCCCCCGCTCTACCGCCTCCGAGAGGCAGTGAGATGGGACCCGGTACCGATTCGACGCGGCGCGATGTAGGGCGTGCCGCCGTGGGCTGGCTGGCGGGGGCGATCGACGCGCTGCTCGCCGACCGCTGCCTGGCCTGCGGCGACGCGGTGGCGCGCGCGAGCGCCCGCCCGTGGCGGGAGCCGGCGGGCTGGTGCGTGGACTGCGCGGGCCGCGTGGTGCCGCTCGGCGAGGCGTTCTGCCTCGACTGCTCGGGCGGCGCGGGGCGGCGGCGCTGCGGGAGGCGCGAACACCTGCGCCTGACGGCGGCGGTCCAGTACGGGGAGGAAGTCGCCGCACTGGTCGGCGCGGTCAAGTACCGGCGCATGCCCGAGGTGCTGGCGGTGTGGGGCGAGGCGTGGGTGGCGGCCCGTGCGGCGGCCGGACGAATGCCGCCGGAGGCGGTCGATCTCCTGGTGCCGGTGCCGGCGCACGCGGCGCGCGTGCGCGAGCGCGGGCTGGACGTGGCCGGCGAGTGGGCGGCGCGGCTGGGAGCACTCGAGGGCGTGCCGGTGGCGCGGGCGCTGACGCGCCGGCGGGCCACGCCGCCCCAGGTGGGCCGCGACCGGCAACGGCGCTCCCGCAACGTGGCCGGAGCCTTCGTCCCCGGGCCCGGGGCGGCGGTGGCGGCGGGTCGGCGCGTCGCTCTGGTGGACGACGTGGTGACGACGGGGGCCACTCTGGGAGAGTGCGCGGCGGTGCTGCGCGCGCTCGGGGCCCTCGAGGTGCGCGGCTGGTCGCTGGCGTACGAGCCGCTGGAGTAGAAGGCCACCCGCAGGCGGGGGTGACGTGACGCATCTGCACATACCCGACGGCGTGCTGCCCTGGTGGCTGTGGGCCTCTGGCCTGGCCGCGGCCGCTCTGCTGCTCGCTCTCATCAGCCGCCGCCACCGCCACGACCGCCGCGACCGCCTGGCGCTGCTCGGCGCCTTCAGCGCTCTCATGCTCGCCGCGATGGCCCTGCCCCTGGGGCCGCTCGGCTATCATCTGAGCCTGGCGCCGCTGCTCGGCATCCTGCTCGGCGGCGGCCTGGCGTTCGTCGGCGCGTGCGTGGTGAACGTGATCCTGGCTTTGTTCGGGCACGGAGGCATCACGGTGGTGGGTCTCAACGCGCTCGTCACCGGCGCGTCGGCGGCCCTGGCGGGGGCGGCCTATCGGATCCTGGCCCGGCGCGCGAGGCTCTTCACGGCGGCGTCGCTGGCCACGGTGGTGGGGCTCTGCGGCGCGCTGGTGCTGTGGCTGGCGGTGGTCGGCGTCGCCGGACTGGCGCCCAACCCCGGGCACGAGGGGCACGAGCATCTGGCGGGCGCCGTCGCGCAGGGGGCGGACGCGGCGGCGGCCGCGGCCGGAGAGGCGCGGACCCGGCTCGCCCGCTTCGCACTGCTGTCCCTGCCGTTCTGGCTCGCCGGGATGGCGGCGGAAGCGCTGGTCTGCGGCGGCGTGGTGTCGTTTCTCTCCAAGGTGAGCCCGGCCCTGCTGGGCACGCCGCCGGCCCGGAGGGACAGTTGAGCCTCGACCTGGCGATCGTGGACTACTGGGCGTCCTCGGGCCGCAGCCCGTGGCACCGGGCTTCGGCGGCCTCCAAGCTCGCCCTTGCCGGCGCGCTCCTCGGCGCGTCCGTCTTCTCGAGCTCGCTGCCCTTCCTGGTCGGGCTGTTCGCGCTCCTCTGGGCCATGGTCGTCGTGGGGCGCCTGCCGGCGGGCCGTGTCGCGCTGCTGGCTGCCTACCCGGCGTTGTTCTCGCTGATCTTCATCGCCAGCCGCTGGGACGGCACCTGGACGACCCCGCTCGTCTTTCTCGCGCGCAGTTTGAACGGCGGGCTGGCGGCGATCTGGCTGGTGGGCACCACCCCGTACCCCGATCTCTTCGCGCCGCTGTCGCGCATCGTGCCGCCGCTGGTGGGCGACGCGCTCTTCCTCACCTACCGCGCCTTCTTCACGATCGCGGAGAAGATCGTGCAGCTGGCCGCGGCCCTGCGCCTGCGCGGGGGCCTCGGCAAGGCGGGGCCGCGCCACGCCCTGGCCAACGTGGGGCAGGGGCTCGGCACGCTGGTGGTCTTCTCGGCCGAGCGCAGCCAGCGGGTCTACGCGGTGATGGCCCTGCGCGGCCACTCCGGCCGCATCTGCGGCTGCCGGCACTGGCGCGAGGGCAGGCGGGCGGACTGGCTGCCCGCGACCCTGGCCGTCCTGGTGGTGGCGGCGGCCGTTTGGGTCGCGGGGAAGACGCCGTGAGCGGCCTCGCCCCCAAGCACCCGCCGCGGCACCCGGCCCGCGTGCACTCGGCGCCCGGCTCGCCCGACCCCGTGGTGCACGTGTCGTGCGTGCGGCACCTTTACCCCGACCGCACCGAGGTCTACCTCTGCGGCCTCGACTTCATCGTCGAGAAGGGCCAGCGCGTGGTGATCCTGGGGCCCAACGGCAGCGGCAAGTCCACGCTGCTCTACCACATCGTCGGCCTCCTGACGCCGAGCGAGGGCGAGGTCGAGGTCTTCGGGGTCAACCCGGCGCTGCACTTCAGCCGCATCCGCGAGCGGGTCGGCGTGGTCCTGCAGAACGTCGACGAGCAGATCCTGGCGCCGACGGTCTGGGATGACGTCTCCTTCTCGCCGCGCAATTACGGCTACCCGGACGCCGAGGTGAAGCGCATGGTGGAGGCGATGCTCGAGGAGCTGGGCATCTCGCACCTGCGCCACAAGGTCTGCCACTACCTGTCGGGCGGCGAGAAGCGCAAGGTGGCGCTGGCCGGCGCGCTCGTGCTGCGCCCCGAGCTGCTCATCATGGATGAGCCCTTCGAGGGGCTCGACCCGCGCTCGCGCTCGGAGCTCATCGCCCTGCTCAACGGCTTGCAGGCGCGCTACAAGATGACCACCGTGATCGCCACGCACGACGTCGGCACGGTGACCGAGCTGGCCGACACCGTGTACATGCTGATCCAGGGGGGCGAGATCGTCGCGCGCGGCTACCCGCAGGAGATCTTCGCCGACGCGGCGCGCCTGCGCGCCTCGAACATCGAGGCGCCGGCTCTGGTCGAGCTGTTCCAGCGGCTACAGGAGGCGGGGGTGGACCTCGGCGTCCCGGCCAACGTGGACGAGGCGGCGCGCCGTCTGCTCGAGCGGCTGCGGGCGGGGGGCGGGGGTGCGGCGACCGGAGGCGGCGAGCCATGAAGTGCGCGCGTCTCGCCATCGCCACCACCGCCCACGCCCAGGTGATCCTGGTGCGCTCCCGCATCGAGCAGGCCCTGGCCGAGCTGGGAGTGGCGGACGGGCTGTGTCATCTGTGGTGCCCGCACACCTCGGCCGGGATCACGGTGAACGAAGGCGCCGACCCGGACGTGCCGGCCGACTTCCTCGCGGGTTTCGACCGCCTGGTGCCGTGGGGCGGTGACTACCGCCACGGCGAGGGGAACGCCGCCGCCCACATCAAGGCGATGATGGTGGGCGCCTCGGTGACCGTGCCGGTGGCGGGCGGCCGGCTGGCGCTGGGCACTTGGCAGGACGTCTACTTCTGCGAGTTCGACGGTCCCCGGCGGCGCACCCTCGAGGTGCGGGCGCTGGCGGGCTAGGGCGAGGGCGTGGGCGATGAGCCTCTTCCCGCCTGACGAGAGCCCAGGCGCCGGGCAGCCCGGCGGCGGCGCCCGCCCGCCGCTCGCCGAGCGCATGCGCCCGTGCTCCTTCGCAGAGGTCCTGGGCCAGGAACACCTGCTCGCGCCCGGCGCCCCGCTCGGCAGCCTCGGTCCGGGCGCCGAGGTGCCCTCGATGATCCTCTGGGGCCCGCCCGGCTCCGGCAAGACGACCATCGCGCGGCTCATCGCCGCCGCTACGGGCATGCCCTTCGTCGCCTACTCGGCGGTCACGAGCGGCATCAAGGAGATCCGCGAGACCATCGGCGAGACGCGCCGCCACCGCCGCGCCACCGGCAAGCCGACGCTGCTCTTCGTCGACGAGATCCACCGTTTCAACCGCGCCCAGCAGGACGCCTTCCTGCCGCACGTCGAGGACGGCACCATCGTGCTCGTCGGCGCGACCACGGAGAACCCGTCGTTCGAGGTGAACTCGGCGCTCCTGTCGCGGGCCCGCGTGCTGCTGGTGCGGCCCCTGGGGGAGGCGGATCTGCGCACCCTGGTCGAGCGCACGCTCGCCGACGGCGAGCGCGGGCTGGGCGCCAGCGGCATCGCCTGGGAGCCGGGCGCGGTGGACGCGGTGCTGGCGCACGCCGACGGCGACGCGCGCCGGGCGCTCAACGCCCTCGAGCTGGCCAGCGAAGTGGCGCGCCGCGAACGCCACGCGAGCGTCAGCGTGGCGCAGCTCGAGCGGGCGCTCGTGCAGTCGCACCTGCGTTACGACAAGGCCGGCGAAGAGCACTTCAACCTCATCTCGGCGATGCACAAGTCGCTGCGGGACTCCGACCCCGACGCCACGCTCTACTGGGTGGCGCGCATGCTGGCGGCGGGGGAGGATCCGCCGTTCGTGGCGCGCCGCCTGGTGCGCGCCGCTACCGAGGACGTGGGGCTCGCCGACCCACAGGCGCTGTTGGTGGCGCAGGCGGCGGCCGACGCCTATCACTTCCTGGGCTCGCCCGAGGGCGAGCTGGCGATCGCCGAGGCGGCGCTCTACCTGGCGTGCGCGCCGAAGTCCAACTCCGTCTACGAGGCGTACGGTCAGGCGCGGCGCGTGGCGGAGGAGAAGGGCTCTCTGCCGGTGCCGCTGCACATCCGCAACGCCGTGACCGGGCTGATGGCCAACGTCGGCTACGGGAAGGGCTACCAGTACTCGCACGCCGCGCCGGACGCGGTGGTGGACCAGGAGCATCTGCCGACGGAGCTGGCGGGGCTGCGGCTGTATCGTCCCGGAGATCAAGGGCTGGAGAAGGCGATCGCCGAGCGCCTGGCCCGCTGGGAGGCGCTGCGGCGCCGTCTCGCCACGGACCGCCGCGGCCCGGCGGGCGCGCCGCGGAAGCCGCCGCGGGAGGAGGCGCCGCAGTGAGCGGCCCGCACCGCTGGCGCCGCCGGCTGGTGCTGGCGGCGCGCATCGCCGTCGCCGTGGCGCTCTTCGCCTGGCTGGGCACGCAGATCGACTGGGCCGCCCTCGGCACGACCTTCGCGCACGCGCGGCTGTGGCTGGCGGCCCTCGGCCTCGCCGTGCTCTGGCTCGCACTCGCCATCGCGGTCTTGCGCTGGCGGCGCATCCTGCGCGCCCTCGGCTCGCCGCTCGGCCTCGCCGAGATCACGCGCGTCTTCGCCTCGGGGCTCTTCCTGAGCCTCTTCCTGCCCACCACGATCGGCGGCGACGTGTACCGCCTGGCGCGCATCGGCCAGGGCGGCTTCGGTCCGGCGCGGGGCGCGGTGTCACTGCTCGCCGAGCGCGGCATCGGGTTGCTGGCCCTTCTCCTGCTCGTCGCGCCGGTGATCGCCGTGCATCCGCTGACCCGGGACCTCGTCGCTCTGGCCGTCGTGCTCGGCATGGGCGGGCTCGGCGTCATCGTGGCGGTGGTGTTCTGGGGCGGGCCGGTGGCGCACTGGCTGGCCCGGCGCATGCCGGTGCTCGAGCCGGCGCTCGGCCCGGTGAGCTGGTCGGCGCTCCTGCGCCAGGCGCCGGCGGTCTTCGGTCTCTCCCTGCTCATCCACCTGGCGACGGTGGGAAGCAATGTTCTCTTCGCGCACGCTCTGCGTGTTCCGCTCGCCCCCTGGGACGCGCTGGCCCTCATCCCGCTCATCGTGCTGGCGGGGCAGATCCCGATCTCTCCGGGAGGCCTGGGGGTGCGCGAGGCGGGCTTCGTCTATTTCCTCGGGCGGGCGGGGATCGCCAAGGAGCCGGCTCTGGCGGTGGGGCTCGCGTGGCTGGCGGCCCTCTATCTGACGGGGGCGGTCGGGGCGCTGCTCTTCCTCGTGGACCGGCGGTCGGCTCCGAAAGCACAGCCCGGGGCTGCTCTTGACAACAGCTCTACCGGGCCCGGCCCGGTCGGTCTTGACACCACAGGCGGGGCTTCATAGATTACGAACGTTACCTACCGATTCGGTGGGATATGGCGGTCGTGGCGCCCGCCGGCACCGCGCACACGCCGCTGCGCCCCACGCGCTCCCCGCATATCCAGGCGCCGCAGAGGAGGATGCGCTTGCTCGAAAGCCGGAGGCTGCCTCTGAGCCCGGTCATGACCGGGCCCGCATCCGCCTGCGCCAGACCGGCGGGACTTCCGGAGCCCGACGGGCTGCCGGAGGTCGTGGCCGTGCCGCCGCTGTCGCCCTCCGACGCCCCGCGCAACCGCACGCGCCCGGTGCGGGTGGGTGGAGTGCCGATCGGCGGAGGAGCGCCCGTGGTCGTGCAGTCCATGACCACGACTATGACCTGGGACATAGAGGCGACGCTGGCTCAGATCGGCCGCCTGGCCGAGGCCGGGTGCGAAGTGGTGCGCGTCGCGGTGCCGGACGACAAGTCGGCCGACGCCTTGGCGGAGATCGTCCGGCGCTCGCCCGTGCCGGTGGCCGCCGACATCCACTTCCACTACAAGCTGGGGCTGAGGGCCTTGGCCGCCGGCGTGCACAAGATCCGCATCAACCCCGGCAACATCGGCGGCGAGGCCAAGGTGCGCGAGATCCTGGCGGCGGCCCGCGAGCGCGGCGTGCCGATCCGTGTGGGCGCCAACGTCGGCTCGCTGCCCAAGCCCATCATCGCCCGGTACGGCACGCACGATCCGCGGGCTCTCGTGGAAGCGGCGTCCATCCCCGTGGGGATCCTGGAGGCGGAGGGCTTCGAGGACATCGTGGTGTCGCTGAAGGCCTCGGACGTGCCGCTGGCGGTGGCCGCCTACCGGCTCGCCGCCCGGCGCTTCCCGTACCCGCTGCACATCGGCATCACCGAGGCGGGCGGTGCGCGCGCCGGCAGCGTCAAGAGCGCGGTGGGCCTCGGGATCCTGCTGGCGGAGGGCATCGGCGACACGCTGCGGGTGTCGCTGACCGCCGACCCCGTCGAGGAGGTGGAGACGGCGTACGGGATCCTCGCCGCGGTCGGACTGCGCCGCGTCGGCCCGGAGATCGTGTCGTGCCCGTCGTGCGGGCGCTGCGACATCGACCTGATCGGCCTGGCGACCGAGGTGGAGAGCCGCGTGAAGGCCCTCAAGCTCCGGGTGCCGCTGCGCGTGGCGGTGATGGGCTGCGAGGTGAACGGCCCCGGCGAGGCGCGCGACTCCGACGTGGGCGTGGCCGGCGGGGTGGGAGTCGGGCTGCTGATGCGCGGCGGCCGGATCGTGCGCAAGGTGAAGGAAGACGAGATCGTGGAAGCGCTGATGCAGGAAGTCATCGAAGTGGCGCGCGAGCGCGAGGCCGCGGGCGCAAGCGCGGCGGCGGGCGCCGATGGAGGGAGGGACGGTGCGGGTAAGTAGCCGCGGGCAATACGGGGTGAGGGCGCTGGCCTACCTGGCGGCGCATCACGGCGAAGGGCCGATCAACGTGCGCACGGTGGCCGAAGCGGAAGGGCTGCCGGCCAAGTACCTGGAGCAGCTGCTGGCGCGGCTGCGGCGCGGCGGGCTGGTGCGCTCGAGCCGGGGCGCGCGCGGCGGCATCATGCTGGCCCGCGACCCCCAGTCGATCACGGTGCGGCAGGTGGTGCTCCTGCTCGAGGGCTCGCTGGCGCCGGTGGAGTGCCTGCAGAGCGCCAACGGGCACGAGGACGACTGCGTGCCGCACGAATTGTGGCGCGCCCTGCACGAGGGCGTGCTCAAGATCCTCGATTCGTTCACGCTGGCCGACCTGGCGGCGCGGTGCAAGGCGCGCGAAAGCCGGGAGACGGGGCGGCGGGCCGCCGGGGCGCCGCCGGGCGTGGCGGCAAAGAGCGCGCAAGCGCGGGCCGAGGAGCCGGCGACCGAGACGGTGGGGGCCGGCGCGGGCCACGGGAGGGACGATGTTCACGCCTGAGGCAGTGGACCGGGAGCGGGGGGAGGCGTTCCGCCTCAAGGTGGGTCTCGCCGAGATGCTCAAGGGCGGGGTGATCATGGACGTCACCAACGCCGAGCAGGCGGTGATCGCCGAGCAGGCGGGCGCGGTGGCGGTGATGGCGCTCGAGCGCATCCCCGCCGACATCCGCGCGAGCGGCGAGGTGGCGCGCATGTCGAACTCGCGCGTCATCCAGGAGATCGAGCAGGCGGTGTCGGTGCCGGTGATGGCCAAGTGCCGCATCGGGCACTTCGCCGAGGCGCAGATCCTGGAGGCGCTGGGGGTGGACTTCGTCGACGAGAGCGAGGTGCTGACCCCCGCCGACGAGGAGCACCACATCGACAAGTGGGCCTTCAAGGTGCCGTTCGTGTGCGGCTGCCGCGACCTGGGCGAGGCGCTGCGGCGCATCGGCGAGGGGGCGGCCCTGATCCGCACCAAGGGCGAGGCCGGCACCGGCAACGTGGTCGAGGCGGTGCGCCACATGCGCGCCGTGCAGGGCGACCTCAGGCGTCTGACGACGCTGCGGCCCGACGAGCTGATGGCCGAGGCCAAGCGGCTGGGCGCGCCCTACGAGCTGGTGGTCGAGTGCGCGCGCACCGGCAAGCTGCCGGTGCCGAACTTCGCCGCCGGCGGCGTGGCCACGCCGGCCGACGCCTCGCTCATGATGCAGCTCGGCGCCGAGACGGTGTTCGTGGGCTCGGGCATCTTCAAGTCGTCCGATCCGCCGGCCCGCGCCGCGGCCATCGTGCGCGCCGTGATGCACTATCGCGACCCCAAGGTGCTGGCCGAGGTTTCGGCCACCCTCGGCGACGCCATGCGCGGCCTCGAGATCGGCAAGCTCCCCGCAGAGGAGCGGCTGGCCAACCGGGGCTGGTAGTGGCCCAGCGCGTGCCCCATCCGCGTCGGCTGGGCCGCCCGTTCACGGTCGGCGTGCTGGCGCTGCAGGGCGACTACGCCCGCCACGCCGAGGCGCTGCGCGCCGCCGGCGAGGCCGTCGCCCTGGTGGACGACGCGGTGGCGCTGGCGGCGTGCGACGCGCTGGTCCTGCCGGGCGGCGAGTCCACGACCCTGCTGCGGCTGCTCGGGGCCACCGGGCTGCGCGCGCCGCTCGAGCGGTTCGTCGCCGAGCGGCCGGTGCTGGGCACTTGCGCGGGGCTCATCCTGCTGGCGCGCGAGCTGACGGGCGGGGGCCGCGTGCCGGCCCCGCCGCTGGGGGCTCTCGATGTCGTGGTCGAGCGCAACGCCTACGGACGCCAGATCGACTCGTTCGCGGATGCCGTGGACCTGGTGGCGATCGGCGGCGGCCCGTTTCCCGGCGTGTTCATCCGCGCGCCGCGCATCCGGCGCGTGGGCCCCGGCGTGGAGGTGACGGTGACCCACAAGGGCGAGCCGGTGGGGGTGCGCCAGGGGCGCCTCCTGGGGCTCTGCTTCCATCCCGAGCTGACCGACGACCTGCGCCTGCACCGCTACTTCCTGGCCGAGTGCTGCGGCCGGCCGGCCGACTGAGGGGGGACGAGTGACCCGCTGGGAATCGCCGGCGCCGCCGCTGGCCGACTGGAGCGCCCTCGACGCGCTGGTCGAGCGCCACCGCCGCTTCGTGCTCACCACGCACGTCAATCCCGACGGCGACGGGCTGGGCTCCGAGGTGGCGATGGCCCTCTACCTGCGCGGGCTCGGCAAGGAAGTGACGGTGATCAACGAGGGCGAGGTGCCGCACAACTACGCCTTCCTCGCCGAGTCCTGCCCCATCGAGAGCTTCGCCGAGGCGCGCGCGCGCGAGGTGATGGCCGGCGCCGAGGCGCTGATCGTGCTCGACACCTCGGTGCCGGCGCGCCTCGGGGGCATGGCGCAGTTCCTGGGGCGACCCGGCCTGGCGGTGGTCGTGCTCGACCACCACCTGGGTGAGGCGGGCTTCGCGCAGCTGGCGTGCGTGATGCCGCAGGCGTGCGCCACCGGCGAGCTGGTCTACGACTTCGTGCGGCGCCGCCCGGAAGCGTGGACGCGGCCGCTGGCCGAGGCGCTGTACACCGCCCTGGTCACCGACACCGGCTCGTTCCGCTTCTCCAACACCGACCCGGCGGCGCACGCCATGGCGGCGCACCTGCTCGAGCTGGGCGTGCGGCCCGAGCCGCTGGTGGCCGTCATCTATCAGCATCGCCATCCCGACCGGCTGCGCTTCATCGGCGAGGTGCTGCGCGGCCTGTCGCTGACCCCCGACGGCGGCATCGCCTGGCTCACCATCGAGCGCGAGACCATGCGGCGCTTCCGGGTCGACGGCGGCGACACCGAGGGGCTCGTGGACTTCCCGCGCACCGTGCCCGGCGTCGAGGCGGTGGCCCTGTTCACCGAGACGGCGCAGGGCGGTGTGAAGGTCTCGTTCCGCTCGTCGGGGTCCGTGGACGTGGACGCGGTGGCGCGCAGCTTCGGCGGCGGCGGGCACCGCGCGGCGGCGGGCGCGACCGTGGCGGGTCCGCTGGAGAGCGCGCGCCAGCGCGTGCTGGCGCGGCTGGGCGAGGAAGTGGCGCGGGCGAGGGCGGCGGCGGCGGAGGCGAGCCGCGGATGAGCGGCCGGACGGGGGGCGCGGCGGACGGCCTCTGCGCCGTGCACCTGGAGGGCGTGGTGGCGCGGTACGGCGGGCGCAAGGCGGTGGGCCCGGTGAGCGCGGCGCTCGAGGGGCCGGGGCTCTTCTGGATCATCGGGCCCAACGGCTCGGGCAAGAGCACGCTGCTGCGCACCATCGCCGGGCTGAAGCGTCCCTCCGAGGGGCGCGTGCGCTGGACGGCCGGCGCGGCCGAGCTGCGCCGCGGCGACCTGCGCGCTCTCGGCGGCCTGGCCGCGCCGGAGATCCAGCTCTACGAGGACCTGTCGGTGCGCGAGAACCTGGAGTTCCTCGCCCGCCTGCGGGGCGTGGCGGATCCGGCCGGCGCGGCCGGGCGCGGCCTCGAGGAAGCGGGGCTGGCGGCGCGCGCACACGAGCGGCCGCACGCCTTCTCATCGGGCCTGCGGCAGCGCATCCGGCTGACCGCCGCGTGGATCGCCGAGCCGCAACTGCTGATGCTCGACGAGCCGTCGTCGAACCTCGACGAGTCCGGGCGCGCCTGGCTGTGGGGCCGGGTGCGCGAGCGGGCGCGGCGCTCGCTGTGCGTGGTGGCCACCAACCACCTCGACGAGCTGGCGGCGGACGAGCCGCGGCTCGACCTGGGTGGGAAGCGGGTCTCGTGAGCGCCCCGGCGACCCGCGTCCCGGCGGTCGCGGCGGAGGAGGTCCGCGCGGCGCGGCGCGCCACGCTCTGGCGGGGGGCGCTGGCGGTGTGGGCCAAGGAGGTGCGGGCGGAGTGGCGGTCGCGCTACTCGGTCGGCTCCTCGATCGTCTTCGCGGCGGCCACACTGGCGGTCCTGACCCTGGCCGTGGGATTCCAGGCGCGGCGGCCGGAGCTGGCCAGCGCGCTGCTGTGGATCGTGCTGCTGTTCTCGGCGACCGCCAGCCTCGGCCACGGCTTCGCGCGCGAGGTCGAGGGCGGCACCTGGGACCTGCTGCGCCAGGCGGCGGGGCCCGGCGAGGTGCTGCTCGGCAAGTGGCTGGCGGCGGCCACGCTGCTGGCAGCGATCGAAGCCGTGATCCTGGCGATGGGCGCGGTGCTGATCGGGCCGACGGTGAAGAACCCGCTGGGCTTCCTGGCGGTCCTCGGGCTCGGCTCGCTGTCGCTGGCAGCCGGGCTCCCGCTGGTGGGCGCGCTGCTGGCGCAGGCGCGCCGGCACGGCGGGCTGGTGGCGGTGATGGCGTTCCCGCTCCTGGTGCCCGGGTTGCTGGCCGCGGTGATGGGCACGCGCCAGGCGATGCAGGGCGGCTGGCCGGTGGGCGAGATGCGGATGCTGATCGCGTTCACCGGGCTCCTGGTGGTCGCCGGCTGGCGGCTGTTCGAGTTCATCTGGGACGAGTGAGGCGCGGGCGGCGGGCGGCGCGCGGCGCGCGGCGTCGGCGCACGGAGGAGGAGGCGGAGCGTGAGGTGGTGGCAGGCAGGGCTCTTTCTGTGGATGGCAGGGACGCTGGTGGCGGGGTTCCTCTACGCGCCCCTGGCCAGAAAGCTCGAGGAGCACACGCGCATCATCTACTTCCACATCCCGGCGGCCTGGGTGTCGGTGGTGGCCTTCGGCGTCTCGGCGCTGAGCGCGGCGATGTACCTGGCGCGCCGCCGCCCGATCGACGACCTGCGCTCGGCGGCCGCCGCCCGGCTGGGGCTGATCTTCTGCCTGCTGGCGACGGTCACCGGCATGCTGTTCGCGAAGGCGATGTGGGGCGAGTACTGGAACTGGGATCCGCGCCAGGTTTCGATCTTCTTCCTCATCCTGGTCTACGGCGCCTATCTGACCCTGCGCGCCGCGGTGGACGACCCCGAGCGGCGCGCCCGGCTGTCGGCCGTCTACGCCCTGCTGGCCTTCGTGACCGTGCCGTTCCTGATGTTCGTGCTGCCGCGGCTGTCGGATTTCACCCTGCACCCGGACCCCATCGTCAACCAGACCGGCAAGCTGGAGATGCATCCCCGCATGTTCGGCACCTTCCTGTCGGCCATGGGGGCGTTTACACTCCTGTTTCTCTGGATGTGGATGCTGGACGTCAAAGCGGAACGCCTGAACCTGGAGACCGCCGAGCGGGAGCGGGCCGCGCGCGAACGCCCGGAGGCGGAGGAGGTGGGCCTTGAGCGAGCTGCTCGGGCATAGCGTCGGCGACCGCATCGTCGCCGACTTGGTGGTGCTGGCCGTGGCGCTCGTCACCTGGGGGGCGCTGTTCGCGTACCTGGTCCGGCTGGACCGCAAGCTGAGGGGGACGGAGAAGAAATGATGCGGCAGGCGTGGAAATACGCGGTGAGCCTCGCGCTGATCGTCGGCCTCGTGTGGTTCGGGGTCACCTCCTTCAACAAGTCGCTGACCCCTTACAAGTCCTTCGCGGACGCGCGCCAGGAGGGCGGCTACGTGCAGGTGAACGGCACGCTCGCCGACCGGGCGGCCGTGGTCACCGACGCGGACAACGGCCTGCTGTCGTTTCCGCTCAAGGACTCGCGCGGCGAGGTGATGGACGTCGTCTACAAAGGCGTGAAGCCGGCCAACTTCGAGCAGGCGACCAGCGTGGTGGCGCTCGGGGCCTACGAGAACGGCCGCTTCCAGGCCGACAAGCTGCTGGTGAAGTGCCCCTCCAAGTACCAGGCCGAGGGGGCCAAGACTTCCGGCGGGTTCACCGAAGCCTCGCAGGCGCCGCCGACGAAGGACAAGGGCCCAGGCATCTGATCCGGCCGCCGGGAAACCATTCGGGCCGCCGCACCGTCGCACCTCGATCGAGGATTCGCAGGCCGCGCGGGGAGGCAACTCAGACATGAATCCGGGCATCCTGGGCACGTGGCTGGCGTTCGCCGCCGCCATCGCGAGCGGGTCGTTGTACCTGGTCGCCGGCAGCGGGCGGGAGCGCTTCCGCCCGTGGGCGGACTGGGCCTTCCGCGCGCAGACGGCCGTGCTGCTGGGGCTCGTCGTGTGGCTGTGGCACCTGCTGACCACCCACCAGTTCCAGTACGGCTACGTCGCCGCCTACACGTCGCGCGATCTGAGTCCCGAGTATCTCGTCGCGGCCCTCTGGGGCGGGCAGCAGGGCACCTTCCTGCTGTGGGCCTCGTGGACGGCGCTCATCGGCTGCGTCCTCGGGTTGTCGCGCAACCGCCTGGCGCCGACGGCGATGTTCTTCCTCAACTGGGTGCAGATCTTCCTGCTCCTCATCCTGGTGGTGGAAGGACCGTTCAAGATCCACCTGCCGGTCCCGGCCGACGGCAACGGCCTGAACCCGCTGCTGCAGGACTACTGGATGACCATCCATCCGCCCATCCTCTTCCTGGGCTACGCGTCGCTCATCGTGCCGTACGCGCTGGCGCTCGCCACGCTCGTGCACCGCGACTCGAGCGCCTGGCTGAAGATCACGCCGCCGTGGTCGCTCTTCTCCACCGTGGTGCTGGCCACCGGCTTCACCATGGGCGGCATCTGGGCCTACAAGGTGCTCGGCTGGGGGGGCTTCTGGGGCTGGGACCCGGTGGAGAACGCCTCCTTCGTCCCCTGGCTGATGAACGCCGCGCTCTTCCACGGCCTGCTGGTGGAGCGGGCCACGGGGTCGCTGCGGCGGACCAATCTGTTCCTCGGGACGGTGCCGTTCCTCTTCGTGCTCTACGGCTCGTTCCTGACGCGCAGCGGCGTGCTCGCGGACTTCTCGGTCCACTCCTTCGTGGACCTGGGGCTGAACGGCTATCTGCTCGTCTTCCTCGCCTTCTTCGCGCTCGTGGGGTGGGGCGTGTGGGCGGCGCGGGCCCGGCACTTCGCGAGTCCGGGGCCGGCCATCTCCAGCCTGTCGCGCGAGTTCGCGCTGTGGCTCGGGATGCTCACCTTCCTGCTGATGGGCGCGCTCACCATGCTCGGCACCTCGGCCCCGCTGGTGACGCGCCTGTTCGGGCCTCCGGGCTCGGTGCAGACGTCGTACTACTCGGTGGTCAACGGCCTCCTCGGCATCCTGCTGGCGCTGCTGGCCGGGATCGCGCCGCTGGTGCGCTGGCGCTCCGACGCGGCGGGGCGCATCGCGCGCCTGCTGGTGCCGGCGCTCATCCTGGCATTGGCCGCGGTGACGGCGGGCGTGCTGGTGGGCGTGCGCGGCGCGCTGGCCCTGACGCTGCTGGGCGGCGCGGCGTTCGCGCTGGCGAGTAACGCGATCCTCGCCCTGCGCGCGCTGCGCGAGGGGCCGGCCTTCGCCGCGGCCTACGTCTCGCATCTCGGCGTGGCCGTGTTCCTCATCGGGGTGATCGCGCTGGGCCAGTTCGGGCGGCAGATGCCGGTGGAACTGCCCCTGGGGCAGCCGCGCTCGGTCTTCGGCTACCGGTTCGAGTACCGCGGGCTGCGCCCCGATCCGAGCGGGCGCGCCCACGCCGTGATCGCGGTGCGCGGCCAGGGGCGCGATTTCGAGGCCCGCGCGCCGATCTGGTACTCGGAGTACAACCGCGCCGTCATGCGCGAGCCGCACGTCGAGCGGTTCTGGGACGGGGACCTCTACATCTCGCCGGTCGAGGTGCTGAGCGCCGAGCCGGCCGGCGCCGGGATGTCGCTCGGCAAGGGGGAGAGCCACGCCTTCGCCGACGCCAAGGTGACCTTCCGGGGTCTTGCCATCCGGCGCACGGCGGAGGAGATCCGGGTGACCGCCGACGTGGTGGTCGAGCGCGCCGGCGCTCGGCAGGCCGCGCAGCCCGCGGTCGTGGTGAACGCTGCCGGGCGCAATTCGCAGCCGGCGGCGGTGGGCGGGGGCGTGGCGGTCACCCTCATCGACGTGGATGCGTCGGGGCAGCGGGCCACCCTGGCGGTCAGCGGGCCGGGCAGCCCCGCCGTCCCGGAGGCCCTGGCGGTGGAGATCTCCACCAAGCCCCTGATCCTCTTGGTTTGGGTCGGCATGGGGATTACACTGATCGGCGCCCTGCTGGCCCTCCTGCGACGGACCCGCGGGCCCGGGAGCCTGCCGGCCCCGGCCACGCTAGGAGAATCGACATGAGATCCTTTCGCAAGCTCTCCCGCTCGGCGCGGGCCGCCGTCTGCGCCGCCGGGCTTGCCGTCCTCGTCGTGGCCGCGGCCGCGACCCCGCTGGCGGTGATCGTGCCGACCAGAGTCACGGAGGGGGCGAATTCGCAAGGCGATGCCGACCCCGCCTGGGCTCCCGGGGGCACCCGCATCGCCTACGACAGCCGCGACATCGACCCCTACTACCCGAGGATCTTCTACAAGGACATCCCCGGCGGAACGGAGACTCAACTGACCGGCAGCGGCGAGCCGACTCCGGACTACGAGCACCCGGCCTACTCGCCGAGCGGCAGCCAGATCGCCTACACCAAGAAGGACGGCACCTGGTACCACATCTACGTGCGGCCGGCCGCGGGCGGGGCGGAGACCGCCGTCACCAGCGGCCCGGCCGGGCCCAACGCCGGCTTCGGTGTCTTCGGGGATCTCTACCCCGCCTGGTCGCCGGACGGGCAGTGGCTCGCCTTCGGCTCCTCGCGCGGCGATCTCCAGTTCGGGCTCTTCGACATCTGGGTGGTGCGCTCCGACGGCAGCAGCCTCCCCAAGCCGGCCACCGCGCAAGCTGCGCCCGACACCGGCTGGCCGACCTGGTCGGCCGACGGCAACCGCGTCGCCTTCTCCCAGAACAACGAGGTCTGGCAGGTGGCCCGCGCGAGCGGCAATTCCTGGGGGACCCCGAGCCGGTTGTGGGACGGAGGCAACCATCCGGCCTTCTCGCCGAGCGGGCGCCACATCGCCTACGACAGCGGCGGCGACATCCTGCTGCGCGAGTATCCAAGCGGCCCGCCGATCCCGATCACCAGCGGCTCCGACGAGGACCTCGGGCCGAGCTGGTCGCCGGACGGCAAGTCGCTCGCCTTCTCCTCGAACCGCGGCGACGGCAACCGCGCCATCTGGGTGGCCAGCGGGGTCGACGCCGTGCCCACCGTGCCGGCGACGCTGGCGCGCGTGAAGGCCCTCTACCGCTAGCGAAAGGACTCCCAAGGATGACCTCGGCCCGGCCGCAGGCGCAGCCCGCAGTGGGGCAGACGGCGCCTGACTTCTCCCTGCCCTCCACCAGCGGAACCCCGATGACCCTGTCCTCGTGGCGGGGGCGCAAGAACGTGCTGCTCGCCTTCTTCCCGCTCGCCTTCACCTCCGTTTGCTCACGCGAGATGTGCGAGTTCTACGAGGACATCGACCAGTTCGCGGCCGCCGAGACGGAGGTCTTCGGCATCTCCGTGGACTCGTCGCCCACGCATCGCGAGTTCCAGTTCAAGAACGGGATCCGCACGG
>Ga0315273_10001388_pt1 | contig 27482 bp, 27 predicted proteins | sample YL17G02_0_MG_FD_205753 | JGI IMG/M metagenome (GOLD analysis project Ga0315273, IMG submission 205753) | Sediment microbial communities from Yellowstone Lake, YNP, Wyoming, USA - YL17G02_0 | ecosystem: Environmental > Aquatic > Freshwater > Lake > Sediment | place: USA: Wyoming | collected... | reverse complement strand
TTATCCCCGTTGCCCTGTGCGCCTACGCCTACGGCAAAGCTACAGGGCGCTCAGAGAGCCACGAGACAGGCTAGGGCAGCCGCCAGCGCGCGCACCCCCTCTCCCTGGTGGGGCTCGACAGCCATTCCGGCATAGTGGTGGCTCTTGACAGCGTCTTGACAGCGTCTTGACAGCGTCTTGACAGCGTAGAGTTCGCGCCCACGGCGAAAGCCGACCCAAAGGATTGGTGATCCCTATGAGACAGATCAAGCCCCACCTCCCCTGGTTCCCTCATTGCTGGATAGAGTATCGCTGGCGACTCAATAGCGCAGGGTTCCCCGTTCGAGATAGGTGCTGGGTTCTGAGGATATGGGCATTCTGGTTGCGCGTTTGGTTGTAGTTTCCATAAACGAAACTATGGCCCTAGTGTCGATTTTCGCATATAGCGCGAATTAGGGAACCATTATCAATCATGAGACTCTGAGAATAGGGGGTCCATTGCGGGTAAAGTGGGCCCGCGTTCAAGAAAATAGGGACGAAAAGGGGGTCGGGTGGCTTCCGTCCCTCTTCCACGCAATCATTAAGCCCCAAAATAGGGGCAGGATGCAATTTGATGGCATTGTTCCAGAAGGGCCACGGCGGTCGACCGAAGGGCGCTAAGAACTTGAAAACACGGGCGAAAGTGGCTCGTGATGTAGTGTCGACTCAGATCGCTTCTGTATGCAAGCGCGTGGCTGACGTAGCGGATGCATCCGCTGCCCAGAATGCTACCCTATCTGTGGCGGTACGGTCGACCAGACAAGGCAAATGGACCCCTATTGCCGTGTTGCTGGCCGCCATGGACGACGCCTGGGCCCTGTCGCAAAGCCTGTCCGAGAAGGCCGACGCCCTGACGCTTGCCTTGCTGGAGTGCGAACAGGTGCGCGACAAGCTAGAGCCGGACCTGAGCCAGCCCGAAGGCAAGGCGCGCGAATTCGACCTGCGCGAGCGCCGCATAGCGGCCGGCGACGCGGTCACGAAGATACGGAACCAAATTGTGGCGATTCGCGGCGAGGCCCGGCAGGCTCTCACCGACGCGACTGGGTGGGCGAAGGATGCTGCGCCTTACGAGCACGCGAAGCTAATGAGCGCCAACCAAAAGGTGGATACGAGCCTCACCGTGGTTCGTAAGGTGTTCGTAATCGCTCCAAAGGGCAAGGTAGACACGCTGAACATGCAGCCCCAGTCGACGGTTATAGACGTGCTCCCGGCCGCGCTCCCTGGGGCGGTGCCGGCTGTCGAGGCCCCGACCCCAGAGCCGGAAGCAAGAATCGTGCCATCCCACTTCAAAGGGAAAACGTACCATGTGGCATAAGCCGGGGTGTAACTCGCGGTTCGGCCCGGGGGAGGCGGTGAGCTTCGAGCCGCCCGAGGCCCCCACTGTGCGGGCAGATGGCGACCCGTCGCGCCGCAGGCGATGCGCTCAGCTGTCCATAGGCGAGCCGGTAGAGCCGACCAGCGCCCACAGCTACGGGGGCGCGCTGGAGCGCGTCGCGGAGGATGTCTGACATCGTCATTCCGAACGCCTGGGAGCCGTTGGAGCACCAAACGAGCCTTTGGCAGTATATGTCCGAGGGCGGGCTACGGGCTTGCGTGGTCTGGCACCGACGTGCCGGCAAGGATTCTACGGTCCTGAATATGACCTGCGACCGCATGTTCGACCGCATCGGCACCTATTGGCACATGCTCCCAGAGAAAGAGCAGGCGCGCAAAGCGGTGTGGAACGGCATCGACAAGCAGGGCCGCAGGATCATAGATCAGGTCTTCCCGCAGGCTATGCGCGCGAAGACGATAGACGACGAAATGCGCATAGAGGCGCGCAACGGTTCGATGTGGCAGGTTGTGGGGTCGGACAACTATAACAGCCTCATAGGGGCCAACCCGGTTGGGGTCGTGTTCTCCGAGTACAGTGTAGGCAACCCGGCAGCCTGGGATTTTATCCGCCCAATCCTGGCCGAGAATGGCGGGTGGGCGGTGTTCATCTATACGCCACGGGGCCGGAACCACGGCAAGAAGCTGTACGACATGGCGCTCAAGAACAAGGATTGGTTTGTCGAGTATCTGACCGTCGACGATACGCTCGTGATCTCGCCCGCCGTCATTCAGGCCGAAATCGACAGCGGCATGGACGACGACATGGTGCAACAGGAGTTCTTTTGTTCCTGGGCCGGAGTGCAGCAAGGGTCTATCTACGGCAACGCGATGAGCCTGATGAGAACCCAGGGTCGGATAGGCAAATACCCGTACGACCGCCGTTACCCGGTCCAGACGTTCTGGGACATCGGGCACCGGGACGCCACGAGCGTCGTGTGCCATCAGCAGATCGGGGCATTCGACCGCTTTATCCACGCCTACGAAAGCGGAGGTCAGGATGTTTCGCATTTTGTGTCTCACCTGAAATCTTTGCCCTACGTGTACGGGGCGCACTATCTACCGCATGACGCGAAGAACGTAACGCTAGCGGCAAAGTCGAACCAGCTAGGCAAAAACGTGTGGGATCAGATGTACGCCCTGGGGATGCGCGACCTCAAGCTAGTGCCGCGTACCCGTGACCAGTGGGTCGCCATCAACGCCACGCGCCTGAGGCTCGACACCGTGCAGATCGACGAGACGGGATGCGAGCACATGATAGAGGCCATGGAGTCGTACCACAAAAAGTGGGATGAGGTTCGCAGGTGCTACAACAACGAGCCAGTGCATGATTGGTCCAGCAACTATTGTGACGCCGTTCGGGGCTGGGCGCAGGGCTTCTCGGGGCAGGGGATCACGAGCTCGTCGTTTACACGACCCGATGCGCTACGTGGGGGTGGCAATAGTTTCACGATGCCCGCCATAGTCAAGAGCATAGGCAACCGACGCACAGGATACTAGGAGGCAGCATGGATCGTACAGAGTGGCAACTGAGGCAGGAAAACGCATCGCTGAAGATAGCGCTTTCCAAGCTCACGACAATGGTTGCTAGCGAGCAGAGAGTGAAGGCCGAGGACGAGTTACGCAACCTGTCCCAGTCCTATGAGGATTGGGCGCAGCATAATGTCTATAAAGCGCCTCGGCCAGCGACGCAACAACACAATACAGACAGGGATAACTGATGGCCCTCAAGCCTACACAGGATAAGCCCGAGATACTCGACGACCAGCAGCCAGAGTTCGGGCCGTCGGATGGCGACATGGCGGAAGCCGCATCGCACGAAACCCCGGCAGAGGAAGCGGACGACGCGGCGCGCGCGGCGCAGCTGGCCGCCCTCGGGGGAGTCCTGTATGCGAAGTTCGTCGACGCGGAACGCAAGCGCCAGAACATAGAGCTCCGGTGGCTCGAAGACCTGCGGCAATTCCACGGGCGCTACGACCCCAGCGTCGAACGCGACCTGTCGGACTCGGAGTCCTGCACTCTCTTTCTGAACATCACGAAGCCGAAAACAAACGCGTTCTCGGCGCGAGTGATGGACATGGGGCTTCCTACCGACGAGAAGAACTGGGGCCTATCAGCCACCCCAGTACCAGAGATATCCGGCATGGACACGCAGAACGAAACTCCTGCCATGTCTGCGTCCCCGGACGGAACACAACAGCAAGTCGTGACGCCAGACGGTAACACGGTGCTGGAAAAAGACATTGCAGATAGCGTAAAGAAGGAAGCAAAGTCGCGATGTGAGAAAATGGAAGAGGAAATAGACGACCAGCTGACGGAGTCTAGGCATAATTCCGTGCAACGTCAGGCAATCGAACAGATGGCGCGCCTGGGGACTGGTATCGTCCTGGGCCCGGTAGTGGTCGACGAGTGGAAGGTGAAGTGGCAGCCATCGCTCGGGCCGGTGGACCCTGTTACCGGCAAGGCAAACTCGCAATGGGAGCGCAAGCTCGTTCCGAATAAAGACAAGCGCCCCGGAGTGCAGTGGGTGGACTGTTGGAACTTCTACCCAGACATGAGCACCGGAGACCCGAAAGGGTGGGACCATGTTTTTATCCAACACCTGTGTAACGCTGCCGAGTTCCGCAAGATCGCAAAGCGTTTCAACTTCGACCGGGACAAGACTAAAGAAATTCTAGCCGGGAAGACGCCAACATTCAATGTTCGCACCCTGTCGTGGATGAACGAACTGCGCTCACTATCTGACAACGACAACTTCGTCGATAGCCGATACCGTCTTTTGCGCTACTTTGGCAACCTATCGTACGACGACCTGATGGCCTCTGGCATGGACCCGGAGTCGATGGGCATCGAAGAAGACGACGACATATTTGGCAACGTGTGGTTTTGCGACAATACGGTTCTTCGAATTGACCTCAATCCACTGGACAGCGGAGATATCCCGATTAGTGTTTGCTACTGCGACAAGGACGAGGCGAGCCCCTTCGGCATCGGTATGCCTCGACTGATGCGAGGCGAACAGGATAGCGTGAACTCGGCGTGGCGCATGAAGCACGACAACGGCGGGCTTTCGGTCTGTCCGCAAACTGTGATCCGGCTTAACTCTGTGCGTCCGGCGGACGGCGACTATCACATGAAGCCGCGTAAGTTGTGGTATGCGGCCGACGATGTGGTCAAAGTATCGGACGTGTTCGGACAGTTTGCCATTGACTCGCATCAGGAAGAGCTCGACAACATCCTGCAACTGGGAATCAGGTTTGCCGACGATGTTACCCAGCTGCCTCTGTTAATGCAGGGGGATCAGGCCCCGCACATCACGCAGACCGCACAAGGAATGAGCCTTCTGTACAACGCATCAACCGTGGTCCTGCGTCGCACGATCAAGTTTTTAGATGACTACATGACTGAGCCGTTGATATCCCGCTTCTACGAGTGGAACATGCAATTCAATCCACGAGACGACATAAAGGGAGACTTCCGGTGCGTGGCGCGAGGCTCTTCGACTCTACTGGACAAGGAACAGCAAGGAAAGTCTCTGGACATGGCGATGCAGCTGGCGATGCAGCCCACGTGGCAGCCGTATACGGACATGAAGAAGCTATACCAGCAAGCGCTCACCGCCAAACGCATTCAGGACATCATCCTGAGCGACGACGAGATCAAGAAGAACCTAGAGGTTCAGGCGCAACAGGCGCAGGCCGCAGCACAGGCCGGGCAAAAGGCTCCAGCAGGACCGGCTGGAATGGACCCGGCCGCAGTGCAATTGGAGCAAGACAAGATCGCCGTGAAGCGCGAAGAAATCGCCGCGAGACGAGAGGCTACAGCAAGCGCCGAACGAATCCAAATAGCGCGCATGGCGCAAGACCAGAATCTTAGCATTCAGGACGCGGCCGCTAAGCTGGCCGGAATCAAGGTGCAAGCGGACTCGAAGATTCAAATGTTCAATTCAGAATTGGATATGAAACAGCGGCAAGGATCGGGCATTTAACGGAGGCTTCATGTTCGGAGATATCATCAATTTTCACAGCACGGAAGGCGCAAAAATCCAATCTATCATAGAAGGCAGATTGGCTGTACTGCGCTTGCAGCTGGAAGACCCGGCGGTAGATGAACGCGAGGCACAAGCGAAACGTGGCGCAATAGCGGAGTTGAAACAAATGCTCGGTGGAGAGTTTCCGGTAGTGAAGTCTCCGCGCTACAGTTTCAGTCAACTACAAGACACAAACAGGGGGGTTGCATGAACACGACCAACACAGAAGAATTAGTCGAGGGCGCTGTCGCCAATGAGGAAGCACTGGTTCCTGGTGAAGCGCTGGAAGAAGGATTCGACTACGACAAGGAATTCGCCGCACAAGCGGCAAAGATCAACGCCAAAAAGCAAGGCGTAGACGTGATCGACCGACAGTCTGGCGTAGACGCCGGCAACGTTGTCGATCCCGAGATCGTAGACCCGGACGCGGAACTGATAGCCTATCTACCCGAGGACAAGCGAGACGCCGCGAGAGCGCGCTTCAAGGCCGCCGAGGATGAAAGGATGCGGGCCGATAAGCTTGCTCTTGACTTGCGTAGTGTGTCGGGCAGAGTGTCCGCCTATCAGCGCTTGTATGAGGAAGCACGGGGCATCAAAGCGCCCACTCCAGAACCGGAGAAGGTGCAAGCGAAAGATGAAAAGGAATGGACTCAATTCACCGAGGATTATCCCGACATCGCAAAGGCGATAGAGTCGAAATTCAAGGACGCTCGACCGGCAACGCCGGACCCGACCGTCAGGGAGTTAGCCGAATTCGTCCACAACGAAAAGCGGGACAGATTTCTCCACGAGGCGTTCGACACGGTCGAGGCAATTCACGCCGGGTGGAGGGAAAGATGTAGCACCGAAGAATTCAAGCAGTGGAAGTCTTCGTCTTCAACGTACGAGAAGCTGGCCGCCTCGGATGATATTGCCGACGCAATAGCCCTTCTCGATCTGTACGAAGCTCACACCGCAAAAAGCACCCCCGAATTCGATCCGCAGGCAGCCGCCAACGCCGCAAGGCTGGCCGCTCGTCGCGGAGCACAAGCCGAAGGTGGCAAGGGCGCTGGCAAGACAAAGGGCGCGAGCCCGAACGAGAACGTGGACCTCAAAGACGAGGATCAGCTGTTCGCCTTCTACGCACAGAACGCCAACAAGAGGATCAAGGCCCGCTACTCGTAACCCTAACGCAATACAGAACAAAAGGCAAGTATCATGGTTCAAACCACGTATGCTGGCGTAGCCCAGCGAACTAACGTCTATGCGGCCACCGTGTTCCTGGAGCACGCGGAACCGCAGGAAGTCTTCTGCAAATTCGGTGACACGAAGCCGATGCCGAAGAACAAGTCCGAAACTATCAAGTTCCGGCGCTCGGTTCCGTTTCCCCGTCTTACGGTGGAACTGGCCGAAGGTGTGACGCCGACCGCGCGTCAAATGCAGTTCGAGGACGTCAGCGCCACGATGCAAGAGTGGGGTGACGTTGTCGAGTGCAGCGACCGCATTCGTGAATTGTCGGAAGACCCTGTCGTGCAGGAAGCCTCGAAGAACCTGGGCGAGCAAGCCACCGAAACAACGGAAGGCGTTTGCTACGGAGTCCTTAAGGCCGGTACGCAAGTTGGGTTTGCCAACGGCACCACGCGCCTCGGTCTGACGACCGCCATCTCGCTGAACAAGCTGCATCTGGCCGTTCGTACCCTGAACAGTCAGCGCGCGAAGTTCATTACCGAGGTTATGTCGTCCAGCGTGAACTACGACACACGGAACGTCGAGGCCGCGTACGTTGCTTTCGGGCACACGGACATGGAGCACGACATCCGGGCAATCGCCGGGTTCATTCCTGTCGCGAAATACGGCAACCGCAAGACGATCAGCAACTACGAACTGGGTTCGGTCGAAAACGTCCGCTTCGTCCTAACGGTGAATGCGGAGCCGTTTCTTGACGCGACCACGGCCCTGACGGGTGGCTTCAAGGGCACGGTCAAGAACGACGTGTACCCGCTTATCGTAATCGGTCGTAGTGCCTACGCCCACGTTCCTCTCAAGGGTTCGAAGGCGGTGGAGATGTTCGTCCACAGTGGTGCTGACAAGTCCGATCCGGTGAATCAACGTGATGTCGTGGGCGCGAAGTATTGGTACACCGCCCTTCGGCTGAACGAGAACTGGATGTACCGCCTGGAGTCGCTTGTTACCGACCTGTAATCCGGTGCAGTGATGCAATAACCTCGCCCCCATCCGGGGGCGGGGACTTCGCCCGGCGATGAACCGGGACACGCATGGAGATATACCAATGAAACTGACAGATATTGTCAACCGCGCGATTCGTGAAGCGATGGGCGCAAAGCTGTTGAGCAAGCCGGCTCTTGTGGCTACTGGTGCGGCCGCGACGTTTGCTGTTACGTCTAGCCCGGCGGGTGGTCTTCGTTACTGTATCGACGGAAAGTCGCCCGCTGTTAAGGCCGACGTGACTGTCGAGCCCGTAACCGTGAACGCGGCTCTGCAAAACCCCATCACGGGGCGCGATTCGTATTACACCGCTCCGGCCGCCACCACGTTTTACATCCTGATTGTTCTGGATGCGGCGGGCAGCTACAAGGCCATTCAAGGCACCTACTCCGGTCAGTCGTTTACGCCGTTCCGTGGCGCGTTGGGTACGGGCGATCTGCCCGACATCGCGGTCGCGAACACGTACGTGCCGATTGGCTGGATCAAGGTTGTCAACGCTACCAACCCGTTCATCATCGGCACTACGTTCTGGAACGCGGCCGGCGTTACTACCACGACCGGCGACTTGCTCGGTGTTCTGCCGTCGGTGAACCCGTAATCGTACTGGTACTACGGGGCCCCCATCCGGGGGTTCCGGTTTGATGGGGCGACGACCCTTACGGGACTTGACCCCACCCCAATAGTAGGAGTGGAAGATGACTAGCAAAGCACAACGCAAGGTAGAGGTTGCCAATGTCGTCGCCTCGGTTACTCAGGCTCTCGTTCATAGCATCGAACAAGAGGTGGCAGACGATGATGTGCAAGCGTCAAAACTGAAAAAGACGAACAAAGACGGCGGAATACTGATGTGCGAAGTGATGCTGCAAAAGAAGCTGGGTGCCCCGGACCCGCAGGTGTTCACAGTCGGCAACGAAATCAAGTGGATCAAGCGCGGCGCGAAGGTTAAGGTGCCGTGGTACTTCGTGGAGCATATGCTAAACAATGTCGAGCGCAAGTTCTTCCAGATACCCGACCCCACAGACCAACGCAAGCGCATTGTGAAGTATGACGACATACTCACCGAGGGATTCAGCTACACCCCGATCAACCCTGCCGAGGGGATGGAGATCGAGGGCCCGAATCCGGTGGTCGACACCACGATCTAAAGCAGTGCCCGTTGAAAAAACGGGTGTCTTTTTCAACCTGGGAGACGATCATGTCTGAGGCAGGAACAACGTCCATCGAAGACTTGATCGTCCCCGATTCGAGAGAGATCGAAAAGTTGCGTGCAGGAGCGGCTATTGCCGGGGCCTGCACGATCTACAATATTCAAGCGGTGCCGGGAATCGGCGCTGCCGGCTGCATGGTTTGTGGTATCGACTACGGTCGACGCCCGGACGCATAGAGGATAGCTATGACTACGTTTGTTGACCATGTAACGCTCGTGAGCGCACTGTGGTTTAATACCGTTGAAGGGATTACTACCTCAGTTCCTATCATCGCTCTTGCTGCCGTAACTCCGGCAGCGAACAAGTTGCCCTACTTTTCATCGGCAGGGGCCGCAGCCACTACTACCATGACCGCATTCGCTCGAACGTTGCTAGACGACAGCGATGCGGCCACGATGCGCACTACGCTAGGAGTTACCGCCTTCACGCTCGAAGCAAAGTTGGCTGCCATCGCGGCGCTCGCTGGAGCGGCCGATACGGTTGCATACTTCACTGGAGCCTCCACTGCCTCTCTGGCTACGTTCACCGCCACTGGGCGCTCTATTGTGGCGTCTGTCAATGCTGCGGCCGCGTTAGCTGCAATAGCTGGAGCTCCGCTTGCGTCCCCCACATTTACCGGAACCGTAACACTGCCAACCACGGTTCTGGTGAACAACGCCATCACTGGCATCAAGTCCATTGGCTTCAACGGAGAAGTGGACGACGGGAACAGCGGTGCAGCGAAGACGATCTCGTTTCTGACTGGGCAGTATCATCGGGTGGCGATGACCCTGAATTGCACCTTCACCTTCACCGCACCGGCAGGTCCGGGAGTTCAGCATATCAAGATGACACAGGACGCCACTGGCGGTAGAGTCATGACCTTGCCGGCTAGTGTCAAGTGGGCATCTGGTGCAGACACTATCCTTTCTACTGGGGCAAACGCTCGCGATCTGTTGATACTAAAGTGGGACGGTTTCGACTACACCGCTAATCTGATGAAGAACATCGCGTAACATGAGCGCCAACCACACCCATACGTGGAAGGTTGCGAATGGAGCGCCATCCACAACTATTTCACTTGCCTCTACTGGGGTGGTGAATGGACGACTGCTTCTAGCATCGGTAGAGGTACAATGGGCTCTCGACGGAGGTACATGCACCCCCCCGGCAGGATGGAATACATTGTTCAGCGGTAACGACTCCGAAATAGCACGTACGTATGTGTTTTGGAAAGTGTCTGATTCAGAACCAGGATCATGGGTCTTTAACACATCCAACGATTATGGCTCTGCGATCATCGTGGAGTTTGCGGCTACATCCGGCTTTCCTTATGATCCTGTAATAGGCAACCCAATTGTTTCTAGTGGGGACAGTGCATCGGTAGCAATAACATCCATCGATGATATTACAATTAGTTCTGACGCCAACAACCAAACGTTTGTATGGTTTGGTTCCGACAGCCCCATCGAGCCACCGGATCTTCCATACTGGACAACAACTGGCGCACCAATTATCCCTGGCGATTCTGTCGTGATTGGTGTCGCGCCCAGCACATACTCATTCTGGGGGTTTGGGGATCAAGCGGTTGCCGGGGCTATCGACGCCTCATTCAATGATGGCGATACCAACACGTACAACGCCCCAGGCACCGGACAGACTAAAGTGTTTTCGGGTTTATTTATTCGTGATGCCGAAGCAACATCATCTACATCAGCCGCCCTCCTCGGGTCGCTCTAAGGATTGATATGGACTTTGTGACCATTTGCCAAAAGGCCAGACAAGAAAGTGGCGTAGCCGGAGAGGGCCCTAGTAGCGTCGTTGGACAGACCGGCATTCTGGCTAAGATAGTCAATCGCGTGGCACAGGGATGGGTGGAAATTCAAGCTTCGCAGATGTACTGGAAGTTTCTGCGTTCTCAGCTGGTGAATTTTCCTCTCGTGATCGGGCAGCGCATCTACACGATGCAGACCGCATTGCCGGCAGGATTTGGTACACAATTCATCGACAAATTCGACCCAGAGAATTCGTACATCTACACGACAAGCACCGAAGACGAAACCAAACTTCGCTGGTTTTCTTATTCCGACTTTCGGCAACGATATCGCACCTTTCCTTCTGGCAGGCCCACGGCTTGTGCCGTCGGACTTGACGGAACGGTAGTGTTCAACACGACCCCAGACAGGGCGTATGTCATAAACCTTGATTTCTGGGAAACGCCAGAACTGCTCGCCAACAACGCAGACATTCCCGCTCTTCCTGAGCAATTTCATTGGGTGTTGGTGTGGAAGGCTGTCATGATGTTCGCCGGCTCAGTCATGGCGACCGATCTGTTCTCGTATGCCAACGTGATGTATAACCCTTTATACTCGAAACTGTGTATAGATCAACTCGATGAAGTTCCTGGACAACGCAAAAACTATCCGCTAGCCGGACGCGGCTCTGGACGGCCGGAGTTTGGACGATAGTCATGGCCTGGGTTCCAAAACAATTTGCGTTGTCTGGTGGGGTGAATGAGGAAGATGCTCAATTCACCATCAAGACCGGCAGCCTTGCTTTCTCTCGAAACTTTGAGTGCCTGTCTGGGGGCGGATACAAACGCATTCAAGGGTATGAGAGGTATGATGCCACAACCGCCCCTTCGGCGGCAACGTATTCCTCGTTTCCGTACATAGTTGGGGTCAGCGAGCCGCTAGATCAGGAGGCAGTTACCGGAGGGACGAGCGGTGCCACCGGCCACATATCCGGCATCACTATGCTTGACAACGGTACGTGGGCAGCGGGAAATGCGGTGGGTAGGGTAGCCATTACGGTTATCGCGGGAACGTTCGTGGCCGGAGAAAACCTATTGCGCACCGCAGGCAGCGTGCAACTGTGCGTGCTTGACGGCACCGCTCAAGCCGCCAGCGTAGATGACGATGGGTACAAGGCGTGGATAGCAGGAGCTAGGAACTACAGGCGCAGCCTTGTGGCCGCTTGTCCTGGCACGGGTCCGGTGCTGGGGGTCTTCATGATCGGCGGATATCTGTATGCGTGGCGCGCTGACAGTGGAGCCCCCACCACACAAAAACTCTACAAAGCCAATGCTGGTTGGACGAACGTGGCCTTAACTGGGCATATCAGATTTGACACCGGAACCGCAGAAGTGTTTGAAGGCAACACGATTACCGGACTTACAAGCGCTGCCACGGCGATTGTTAGACGCGTTGCTATAGGCGGAGGAAACTTCGCCGGCCCCACCTTTGCAAGCGGTAGGTTTGCCATAACAAATATCACTGGCACATTCAGTGCCGGAGAGTTTCTTCAGGTAGCTGGGGTATCAAAATGCAAGGCTGTAGCTACACAACAAACAACCACCATGCTAGTCAACAGCGGGGTGAGTGGGTTTGTGGACGCCAGACATCAAACTCTTTTTGATAATTTCTATGGTGCATCCAACTTGCGTCGTGTATATGGATGCGACGGAGCCAATAGAGCATACGAGTTTGATGGCACATACTTCATCAACGTCGAAACGGGAATGACAGTAGACATTCCTAAGTACATAGAGACGCATCGCAATCATTTGTTTTTAGCATTTATGGGCGGGTCGATTCAGAACAGTGGCACAGGAACTCCGTTGGTTTGGAGTGTGCGCACCGGGGCATCTGAATTGGGAACCGGAGATGACCCCACCGGGATGCGCTCTAACGGCAACAACACGCTCGCAATCACCGGCGCTCTTACGGTACATATTTTAACCGGCACCAGTAACCTTGATTGGAACGTACGATCCATTGCTGACGACACTGGCTCTGTTCCGTACTCTGGCGCAAGCGTTGCGGGACAAACCCTGTTCATGGACAAAGCGGCCATCAATGTCTTGCTCCCCGCGCCGCCCACCTATCAGGATTATGCCACACAATCATTGTCGCGCAATATACGAAAAACAGTGCTCGCAAAGGCCAGCCTCACGGTAGACAGCATCTACTGCACCACAAAATCTCAGTATCGGTTGTTTTTCTCAGACAAAACCGGAGTTGTTGGTACTTTTTCTGGATCGAAGCTAATGGGTTGGATGTTTATCAAATACGCGCATCAGATTACGTGCTCAGTGGAAGGCACAGACACTACAGGAACGCTGCGTTTGTTTGCCGGAATAGACGATGGATTTGTGATGGAGTTGGATGCAGGAACCTCGTTTGACGGGACCAATATTGAATCCATACTACAACTCCCGTTTCAGTATTACGGCTATCCAGACCGGGACAAGATGTTCCACAAACTCACCGCCGAAGTCGAAAGCCCACGGCAAATCAGGCTCTACTATGGTGTAGATTTCGACTATGGAAACAGTGGACAGCCGCTAAGGCTTTCCGCTGGAGTGGGCAGAACATCTGTGCTATCTGATTTTGCTTTGTTCGGTGAATTGTTTTGGAACAGCGGGGTTCTCTCTCTGCCAGAGACGAACATTGACGGACTCGGGCGCTCTATCGGGATAGCCATCTATCACGTCGACGCCGTGGATGATCCGTTTACGATGTCCGCTCTGTTATTGCAGTTTACTCCGGTCGGGGTGAAGCGATGACTCTTTTCAATCCGAGTCTATGGAAGCCGTACATAGAACGCTTCCCGCTGGAAAACGCGCCACTACAGTTCACGGGAATTAGAGAGAAGTTCTATGCTCTACAGGCCATGCTTGCGATAGCCCACTTCGGACCACAGGTTGCGGTATTTGGTTGGGATTACACTAACTCCGTAACAAGGGGCGAAGGCACCCCAGGAACGGCCGCAAAGCCGAATAGAGTGTACTTTCGAACTTCTGGCACCATTACCAATCAAACAGAGTGGTTGAAGGCCGATGTGACATGGACAGGCGCAAACGTCACGAAGATGGCACTATACTACTCGTCCGACAATGAAGCAAGCTATGTTCCAATGCTCGACGAACATGGGTTTTACGTTTGCACTATAGCCTATTCCGGCGCTGATGTTACAACAACCACGTGGGGAGCAACACCATGACAACGTACTTTCCTGGAACAAACATTCCAAAACCAAACGCCGCTCCTGGACAGGTTTTGGTAGGCGGCGCGAGAGCCGGGTCGGCGGCCACGGGTCACCCGATGCCCACGACTCCTATGTACAACCAGAGCCGGGGAATCAACACCCCTAGCGCTGCCCCGTCTACCCCTCGCGTTCCTCGCGTGAAACCTGCCGTTCCGACTTCCGGCATGGCACCTGCGAAGCAACCTATTCTGATTGCCCCAAACTCCCCGGCGAATAGAGCCGGCCAAAAGGGCCCCAATAGAGAGCGCGTGGGGATCATCAATTCCGGCGTGTAACACAAGGCCAGTCTAGGCTCACGTGATCTGAGGCGCACAGGAATAATATGTCCAACATCAACGCGTTCGGAGAAGACCTCTCCACCCCAGAAGGATACGCCGCGTATCAGAAGCGTATGCAGTTAGTCAATGCCCAAAATCACCCGGGCGTTGATCCATCTCTTATCGGAACGTCACAGGCGTTCATTCAGGATACCCTGAACAACGGTGGCTTGAATCCGAGTGCGATGGGTGGCCTCATACACAACGGCATGAACAATTACGCCGGCAAAACGACGAAACAGAAGTCTGCTAGCTTCAATCAGGGAGTGGGCATCAATGGGGCCCCATTACCTCCTGGGGTGACGTATGACGCCGCCAGTGGCTCGTACGTGAATGCCGATGGGTCGTGGTACAAGGCCATCAATCCGCGCACAGGACTGCCCCTCCAGAACCAACCCGGTGGCGTTAATTCAGCTTTGGGCGGCCCTATCAACACCAGTCCGGCGGCCATCTTCGGCACGAACATCACGCCGACTGGTAATCCCTATGCCGATACGCTTGCGGTACAGGCATACTGGAACAACTGGAAGCCGCAGCAGGTGGATATTGGCACCCCTCCCGGTGGTGGTGGCACCCCGCCTCCTGGTGGCGGTGGCGGTGGCGGTGGCACTCCTCCTCCTCCTGGTGGCGGTGGCACTCCGCCTCCCGGTGGCGGCGGCACCCCGCCTCCTGGTGGCGGTGGCACTCCGCCTCCCGGTGGCGGTGGCACTCCTCCTCCTCCTGGTGGCGGTGGCACTCCGCCTCCTGGCGGCGGTGGTGGTGGCGGTGGCGGTGGCGGCGGCGCTCCTGGGGGCGTGTATCCTGGAGGTCCGGGACCGGATACCGGGATCATCAATTCCGGCACGGTAGGTAACGTAGGCCCCATTCCTGGAGCTCCGCCTAGCGCAGACGTTCAACCACAGATGTCTCAGGTCACGCGCACCGGGCCAGATGCCGGAACGGTACAAGGCCAGCTGGACAACATACTCAAAACAGGGAGCCCGCTCCTGGAGGCCGCCAAAGCTCGCGCTATTCAGGCAGCCAATGCTCGTGGATTGCAGAATTCATCCATGGCAGCGCAGGCCGGAGAAGAGGCGATTGTCGCTGCGGCGCTACCTATAGCGCAAGCAGATGCACAGGCGTTCCAGAATCAAAACCTTGTCAACCAGAATATAACCAATCAATTCCTCTCCATGCAAGAGGGGGCAAAGCTCGATCTTCAAAAGGCGTACGAGGCTTTCAAGCAGAACAACTATCTGTTCGACAAGGACTCGCAACTCAAGCGCTATCTTAGCGACTCCAGCAACTCGACCCAGATGCGGGTTCAGGCGATGCAGGTTGAGGCCAACAAGACAATCGCAGGAATGCAGATCGACGCCAACCTGAAGATTGCTGGTATGCAGCTGGATAAGACGCAAGTTCAGCTACAATTGCAAGACAAGTTGGCCTTGCAAAGCTTGCAGGCCAACACGTTTTCCATTTACGCCAGCGGGATCAATCAGTATCAAACGTCGCAGATGGAGCCGGACGCAAAAATACAGGCCATCAACAACTGGAACGCGATGTTTGCTGGAAACCCGTGGATGCCGCCTGGGTTCAAAATCAACCTTGGCACCATTCCGACAACCCCTGCGGCCGCACCGCCGCCGGCCGCGACACCGCCGGTTGACCCAGGAACAGGAGGAGGGTAAGTGACTGCTCCGCAGTTCGTGATTCGTTCTGCCTTGATGGACGACATCGAAGCAATTTGTGAGCTAGGAAAGCGTGGGCACGACAAAAGCGAGTTTGCGGCGCTGGCGTACGACGAAGGATCGGTAAAGTTGTTGATAGCGAACTGCATTGTGCGCAAAACATTGTGCGCGTATATTGCGGAGTCCGACGGTAAGATAGTTGGTGTGATATTGGGGCAAGAAGACAAACACCCGTTTGTGAAGATGCAGTTTGCAACAGACATAGCACTGTACTCTGAGTCTCCGGGTGCTGGCCGCAAACTACTCGAACGATTCAAGGTGTGGGCGCTAGAAGAGCGCAAAGTGGACCGACTTATGATGGCCGTGTCCAGCGGAGAAAAAAGCATCAAGTCGACAGCGGCAATGTACACCCGCTTAGGATTTAAACACATTGGCTGTTTTTTCACAATGGATCGGAGTGTGGTATGAGCAACGTATTCAAGAGTATCGCCAAAGTCTTCAAGAAGATTGTGAAGTCCCCGATCTTCAAGGCCGTTCTCATTTCTGCCGCCATCTACTTTACCGGCGGGTTGGCAGCGGGGGCGCTGGGCTCAACATTTGCGGCAACCTTGCCTGGAATTGCGGGGGCGGCAGAAGCCCTGGGCATTGCCGGTGTAGGGGCTTTCGGGGCTACCGCTGTTGAAACAGCGGCAATGGCAAGCGCTGGGCTAACGTTTGGCGGAGTGCTGGCGTCTGAGGGTGCAACGGCTATTGTGGCGGGCGATGCCTACCTGCCTGGGCTTGCGGCCACCGCCACAGAAAGCGGCATAGGGGCGGGGGCCGCTGCGGGAGTTGGGGCTGATGTTCTTGCGCCCACAGAACCGGGTTATACGCCCACACAACTGGCTGCGCACGAGGCCAATCTTGATTTGGCTAATGGCGGCCAGGGGGTTGTTTCTGGCTCTCCTGTAGGCAATCAAAATATTGGTCAATCGGTACTCAATACAGCCGCCCAACCTACGCAAAATGCAAACACTATTTTTCAAAAAGTGAACGCTGGAGCAAAGTGGTTGCTGCAAGACGATTCGCTGACTCGGCGCATGATCGCTGGCGGACTCATCGAGGGCGGAAAAGCATTGATCGGGGCATATGGACAAAAACAGCAGATGGATGCGGAGCAGCGTCGCTATGACCAAAGCCGGGCAGACGTTGTTCGTCGAGGTCAGGTTCCTGATTTGACTGGCTCCTGGGGCCCTACGTTTCACACTCCTGGTATTATCAATACCGGACAGATAGGAGGGTAGCATGGACATGACGCAACCAATGATGGGCGCTCAGGATGCCTATGCCGAATCTCCGGCAGAGGATCGGGTAGACACGAGTCAAGAGTCGTCGTCACCAGATACCGCACAAGATCAGCAAACCGGACCATATCAAATGTCGTCCGACCCCACCTCACTTGAGGGTGCGGGAGCGGACGCGCAGAATGATACCCCGAACGTGACGAAAGAAGAGCAAGACCAATACGACACCGTTGTCACCCTGGCGCTAAACATGATGTACTCTCGCGGGGGAACCGCTACGATCATCATGAAATTGGGCTCTGGACAACATAATATCTCGCAAACCATCGGCCATACTGCGGCGATGATTATGCTGTCCGTCAAGCGCACCATCGAGACGAAGAAGAAGGGCGCTCAGGTAGCTGATGACATTCTCTTTCATGCTGGTCAAGAAGTGCTTGCCGATCTCGTAACCATCGCCATTGGTTCCGGCTTGATGCAGGAAGCGCAACGGGAAGACGTGAGCAAGGCTGCGGCGCTTGAGGGGATGAAGGAAATTGGGCGCTCTATGATCGACAACCATCAAATCACTGGGGACGTACAGAACGAAGCGCAAAGCGATTTGGCGTCTGGCGGAATCAAGTGGCAGCAACCGCAGTCGGCGGCCAACCAGCAATCAGCCGCACCCGCAACCATCAATCAGCCGCAAGGTGTTCCGCCCACCCAGGGCCAACCAACTGCGCAACCGCCCGGACCCCCGGTCGGCGGAATCGTTAATTCGGGAGCACAATAATGGGCGGATGGGGCGGAGTAATTGCAGCGGGCATGATAGGTGGAGTCGCTGGCGCTGCCGGAGCAGTTCAGCAGGACGAACTGGAAAAGCAAAAGGTTGCCGCAGAAAATTTGCGCGCTGAAATGCTTGCAAAGCTGACCCTGGGAAACCAACAGGCAATGGCTACGTTCAATCAGAATTTGACGAACCAAAACTTCGATACCGTGACAGCCGCAGAGGTGCGCAGACAGGCTGCACTCGGTCCTGGGGCGGCGGCAAACGCCGGCTCTATGACGACCGCCACAGAGACAGCTAAGGTAGAGGCAGACAAAAACCGTCCCATTACAGTTCCTCAGGGGAGTAGGGTGGTGAACCCGAAGACCGGGACAACCATTGTCGACACAGAAGAACACAAACTAACCGCCCTGGAGCAAGACCTTCTGGCACAGAGGATAGATGAGTCTATGGCGCGCGCAGATAAGTATCGCGCAGATGCCGCAGCCAAAGGCACCACAGGCGACAAGCTACAGAAAAACGACATGCAAAACTTCAAGGCCGTGATTGGGGACGACGGCAAACCCAACGGCACACAATTCGACGACAATACGCAAATCTCTCGTAAATGGGTTAATGGCGTTGATCCAGTGCCAGCCAAACCGGGCTCGTCCCTTTGGTTTCTGAAGTGGGGTGACAAGCCGGCCGTCGCAGGGACGCCTGGATATTATCAGTATTTTGACTCCAAACTACAGCCGGTATCCGCCGACGAGGTGGCGAAAAAATATCCTAAGACGGAGGCAGCAAAAGAGCAGTCTGGGGCCTTTGTTCCTGGTGAGACTGAGCCCACAAAGAAAATCTCCACTCTGAAAGCGGCATGGGCCTCAGAAAAAGCGGCTCTCTCCGATCCAGAGGAACAAAAGAACCCCAACGGGATCAGAGTACACACCAACAACATCGCCGCCATTGAGGATGCCATAAAAAGAGCGGGCGGCACGGTTCCTGTAGCTACTACATCTTCGCCCACGGCCCCTCCTCCCGGATGGGTGCAGATTGGCACGACCCCAGACGGCAAGGCGGTATATCGCACTCCAGAAGGAAGACAAAAGGTACTGTAAATGGAAGACTATTCGGGTGTGGTAGTCCCACTCGATCAAGGTATAGAATACACAGGACCAGTGATCCCCTTAGACGCGGGGGATCAAGTGAGTCGCACTCCAGCTGCGCGCAACGCGGAGCCGGGCGACTACACTGGGCCGGTGATCCCGCTCGCCCAGCCGCCCGAGCCTTACTCCCCCATACTAAGCCCGGACGAGACTTCTGCTCCGCCCTCGGCTGCGCCCAGCGTCAACCCTCTTGCGTTTCTCTCTCCTCGTCCAGCTGAACGTAGCTCCATTACTTTGGAGCAACACAATGACGCGCTTGATGCAGCAAAGCAAACTCCGGTAGACTTACAAGCAGCCGGTGGTTTCAAAAATGCCAGCATCATTAGCAACGAGCAGCGCAGAAAAACTCAAGAGAACATACAGGCAGCAAAGCTCGTTGGGCAAGGATACTCTCCGCAGTCTGCGCAGAATGCAGTGCTTGCTGCTCGCGTTTCCAATACTCCAGTTACAGCAACAGTAGCGCAACCATCAGAAGAGTTGCGGCCCCTCAAAGATGAGTTTTATGCTCAACTTGCCGCCGGGGGCGCGGTAGATTTACCGAAGATGTATGGTCAAGCATTGCAGTGGATGTCTGAGCCCGGAAAGACCACATACGAAATGGGGCAAGACATAGCTCACGCTGCAAGTCGTAGCGAACAAGACAACCCCTATCTTCAAGCGCAACTAGATGGACGGGGGGGTGTAGGGACGGCCATATCCCAGGGGGCGCGAGCTTTTGCCCCTTCCGCCGCCCTTCTGGGCACATCAATAGCGGCTGCTCCGCTGGGGGCGGTGGCGGCCACTGGTGCGATAGTGGCTGGCGGATTCGCGTTGTATGGTGGCTCGCAGGCACAACAAACCAAAGAAGCCGTGTTGGCCGCAGGAGGAACAGAGCGAGACGCCAATCAAGCCGGCTGGATCAACTACATTATCGAGGGCGGATTTGAAGCGGCTGGCACCCTCTTTGGGGCTCAGCTGTTGGGGGTCAGCGTTAAAACATTCAAAGGCATAGGGCAGGCTGCCGCACGCAATGCAGTGCGCGATGTCACGGAAACCGGAATCGTCAAACCATTCTTTCGGCAACTCGCAAAAACTACGCTAGGGGAGTCGGGTACGGAATATCTCCAAAACGATTTGGAGGCCCGCGTCGAATCGTCGTACGGAGTGAAGGGGCATGATCCTATAAAGGAAGGGTTGCAGGGGGCTGGCGCTGCTCTGGTTATGACAACCATGCTGGCTCCATTTGGGTTGAGTCACGTAGTCAATAGGGCCGCAGCAAATACACGAATTGCTGCCGCGCTAGAGAACGGAGACGCGCCACCCTTGATGCGCGCCGCTGCCGCCAAAGTAGTTTTTGACAATATTGCTGTCGTCAATAAAGAAGCAGCTGCCGCATGGTCTAAGCAGGCATCGGTAGCCATTGCGTCAAACGTTCCCATTTCGTTGCAAGTTCCAGTTTCGCAAAAAACACCTGCCTCCACTGTTGCCGGTCCTGGTGAAAGGCCCGTTGTCAGTCCCGTTGTCAATCCAGCAACAAACGATACATCTGGGGTCGATCCTCTGACTCTGGAGCCAACACAACAAACACAAACGCCAACAGCGCAACCAGTGCCAGCGCTGCCACCTCCTAATCCTAATCAAGTAGCTATCGCGATGGCAGAGCCTTTGCCTGTCACCGAGGTTCCGGTGGTCGACAAGGCGCAAGCGCACGCAGATGCGGTGTATGCGGCCAGAGCAACGGAAGAAGCTCGTCTAGTGGCCCTTACGCCCAGCCAGATAGAGGTGGATACCCAAAACCCGCTAGCCTCGATTCAGGCTATTGTAGATGCCCCGTTGACCCCGGTCACAGGACACAGGCAGAGAAGCCTAGGTGCCGCTCCACCCGGAGTCAGTGAGACGCTGCATGGACAAACGGCAGGGGATGTGGCAGGCATCCTGTTACACGCCAGCGACCTGGAACGGCAAGCGCAGGCCGCCCCCGCCCCAGAGCGCGCCCCGCTCGTGGCCCAGGCGGCCCAATTACGCGATCAAGCCAGACAGGTTATTCAACATTACGGCACCCAGTACGGAGCTCCGGCTGCCGCGCATTTACGCGCCCTGGCCGCAGAACAACACGGACAACTCGTAGGCTCGCTGGCAACGCCCACGCCCACCGCCCCTCATGTCCCCGGTGTGCCGGTAGCGGGCGGGGCCGTCTCTGGGGTCGAGCCCGGTAGCTCCTTCAAGATTTCCCCGAGGATCGCGACCACTGGCGGCGTCATGGCGGAGCACACTTCCGCAGACGGCTCCAAACAATCGGTCTATATCGGTATCAATGGCAAAGCCTTGCCGGCGAGCGCGGTACAGTACGACAACCAGAGCACCGTCGAGCAAGTATGGGTGCCGCATGATCCAATGCGCCGCGCTCAGGCTACAGAAATTCTGCAACAGATGGGTGCCCTGCCGGCAGGGGCAGAACATGACGCGCTGGCGGCGACCCTAAAAACAGTCGTCAGCCTCGACAAAGCTAAAGCACGAGCAGCAGAGCGACAACAAGCGAAGTCTGTTCAGAACCAGACTGTGTCCACGAAACGTGAACAACCAGTAGGAGTGAACGATGCCTTACGCCAGCGTAGCGCAGAGGGGGTGGGCACACAGCCCGGCAGGACTGAAGGCCCTGGGAGGGGCGGGGAAGGTGGCCGAGTGGGACAAGGCCAGCAAGGGACTGAAGCTACCACAGCACGTCAAACAGAAGCGGGGCGCGTCACCGGGGATAATCAACTCGGGGCTGGTGAAGTAGTACCCAAAACGGGTACTATAGTACCCAAAATGGGTACTACCGTAATCCTAGAGGGTAGGCTGACAATCAAGAAAAGTGGCGACGGATGGTCGTCGCCGTTGGCTATTCATTCAAACATCAAGCGCGGACCACTCAAAGCGTCGTTGAGTGAAGTTAGGCAACACGCTGAGTTAATTGTAAGAGACACATCCAGAGTAATCAAAGATATTGGCGGAGGCAGGTCGCTCAACATCAGCGAACATCCAGTGCTGGCAGCGCTCATTCGGGACGTGCTGGCGGCCGGAGTACCAGACGCCGCCATCAAAGGATTGTCTAGTTTTCACCTATATACCCCGGGCACGACAAAAGAAAACGGGCGTCATGGGCTGATAGGCGACAATGAAAGAAGCATAGGGTTTAATGACGCTTTGTTTCAGGCCGCAGTGAATGGCAACGAAGCCGCAGGAAGGCAATTGTTTCAAACGTTGATTCATGAGCTAGGCCACGAGCTAGATACATTCGGCAAGGTGAATGGTCGCAACGATGTGTCTAGTTACAGTTCTCCTCTCTTTGAGATTGCGATAGACCCTGTCAGTCATAAACGCACATATCCTGGTGCCGTGATTGCAGAAGCCAAAGAGGTGTGGCTAACTACCGCAAACCACAACCTGAAAGTTTTTTTGTCATACCCTTTCGTGGCTTTGACATGGAACCCGCAAGAGGCCATGGCGAGCGGTTACGGTAGCATGGTGGCCGTACATAACATGGTTCGCGAGGAACTGTTTGCGCAATTAAGTGTGCTATACTACACGCAACGCCCACTCTTGAAGGCGGCGCTTCCTAAAGCGTACGCCATGATGAAGGATGCACATAATGCCCTCAATAAAACCACCACAATCTCCGACGCCCGCGCAGCAATACGAGCGTCGCTTCAATCAACCTATTCCACAATACCTGAGCCACTACAACTCGTTATACGCAGACCAGAGGGTGCTGTTGGCGGTAGAGTCGGGGAAGGAATTGCCCCTGTCGGAGAATTCCTTTCTGAGCGGTCACGAAACTATCTTGAAGAACGGAGACAGCTTCAAGGTGACGGCGAGCCCGGCAATGTAAGCACCGCCGTAACCTATCGAGACGAAAGCAAAAATCCTCTCGGCAAGAAGCAGAATACCATAGAGGAAATAGGGGCCCATTTTGATGCCTTGATACGCGATCAGTTTGGTGGAGCACTGGACTTCAAAAATCCAGAACACTTTGCTCGCGCCGTGAAGATGGTGACGCAGGAATTCCAGTATCAAATAACTCAGTCCAGAACCGGGTTGGACTGGTACAGTGGAGATATCAAACAGGCATACGAACTCTCAACGCGCCTCATTCCAGAATTGAATGACGAGAGCCATCGCCAAACGTACAGTATAGTGGCAGCCATTCTGTCGCCGGCAACACAGGCGAACGAAAACTGGGTTCATGCCATTGACGCCTACAGGCACTTTGTCGAAACAGGATTGGTTCCAGAAGCAGACCCGAATACCGGGGCAGCGTGGAGTCTCTACGGAAAAAATAACGCAAAAGCAATAGCGCATCTGAATTTCATGATCGCGGAGCGCGGCAGAGAAGGTGCCACAGAATGGTTGTTGACCGAACACACCATTGCAGAGTTACGTGCAGAGAGGATGCGGTCTGGTGTTTTCAAAACCCCCGCAGTTCCCGGCAAGAAAGGTAACACCCAGTTAGGCGTGTATTTGTTTGGACCGAAAGTGGGTCCATTTGCGTTGAACTTGAATGGCATCGACACAGAGGTCACGGTTGACAAGTGGTTGACACGAACCTTCTTGCGTCAGTTCGGTCTTCTGGTAAACAAGCAAGGACAGTTACCAGATTCGCCCTCTGAGCCTGAACGCAGAGCCATCAAGCTGTTGGTTAGAAATGTAGCCAAATCAGAAGGGTACAGCCACAGTCAGGTGCAGGCGGTGTTGTGGTTTTTCGAGCAACAACTGTACATCAAGTTGGGCGCTGGCGTTGCATCTAAATTCTTTTCCGATGGCGCAAAAGAAGCGCTACAAGCACACGGGATTAACTATGACACTCCTGGATCAAGCACAAACGAAAGCGGCGGCAACGTTACTGGCGTTGCGCCGCAAGAACAGCAAAACGCCGTCTACGACGACTTCCGCGAAGACCCAGAGGCCGCCCTCAAAAAAACCGGCTGGGCTATAGTCACCGCCAATAAAGATGAGCATGACGCAGACACAAACGCCGTTGCAAACGATGCTCTGGACTCTCTCTTGACGAAGCGAGGGATAGAGCATTACGATGTGTCCGGCACATACAAGGGCGTCGATCAAGGGCGCAACTTTCTGATGTTTGCCCCCGCAGACGAGTCTCTGGCAATAGCAAAACGCTTTAAGCAAGAGTCCATCGCCACCACGAATGGACTGGAGTACACAGACGGACACGTGGAGCCGTGGAATCACGATGCCACTGTCGTTGGACCCGCAGCCCTTAAGGGGGATCATACAGTGTTGCCTGATGGTACCGCGTTCTCATTGGTTCCACAGGATACTGCCATCTTCAAGAGTAGCGTAGCATCCACAGACCTTCGGGGTGACGGCAGAGGATTCACAAACTTTTTCTCTGCCGCGTCACGCGGAGAGCGCGCGCCAGATGTCAAGACGTACAAGCCGGTGCTGGACATTTCTGGCATCAAGGCGTTTAGCGATGAATACGTTACACATCGCGGCAATTTCGACGATCACATTGCCACCAGCATTCCTGGGTTTCGCGAGGTTCAGCAGATCGTTGGCAACGCCATAGTTAAGGCATATAGCGAGAGCGGTGCTCGACTGCTAGATATTGCCGCCAGCGAGGGGGCGTTTAACAAGACGATTACGAAACTCTCTGGCGGCAGCATTAAGACGCTCGCGCTAGACCCCAACCTCACGATGGCAAAGTTCTTCAAAGAACATAGCACCGTTCCTGGTGCCACGTATGACGTATCGGCATTCGGTTCCTCTGAGGATGCAGGTAAAGTTGCGTGGACGGAGGATGATGGTACGCAGATCAGAACGTTTGATCCAAAGGTAAAGTACGACATCGTTCACGAGTCTATGGGATTCCAATTCATAGGCAACACGAGAGACGCGCAATTTGCTCGTGTCAAGGAACTGATGAAGCCGGACGGCATCGCCTTGTTCGAGGAAAAGATCAAGGAAGACACCCCTGCTTACGTAGCAAATGAGACTAAGAAGGATGCCTACAAAGCACAATACTTTACTGCCGAACACATCAAAGCGAAGGCGGCAGAAGTGCTGGACAAGGGTGTTGCTGCCACCAAAGAAGCAACCAGTCAGGCAGAGCAAGCGATAGTGGGCATGAACAATCTCATGGTCACAGGCCCGGAACTGGAGAAATACCTCAACAACAACTGGGAGTATGTGGCTCAGTATTGGGATTCCGGGAACTTCAAGGGGTATGTTGCATCTGACAGCCGGGTCGCCATCAATCGGTTTATTGAGAACATGAGCGACACGAACAGCGAGTTTTCTGCTACCTCTACTCCGTCCCCTATTACCCAAAACAAACTGAACGAAGCGGCTATAGTGAAGGTCAGCGCCATCGAAAGCGAGACAGGAAGGCAGGTGGATGTTTCTATGCCGGCTGGTGAGGCCCTGGCGAGCATAGATAGCGATGCAGAGAAAGTGCAAAGGCTCATATCATGCCTATCGTCATAAAGAGCGAGGATGTGGCGCGGCTAGGGGGTCAGTATCGGCCGGATGTGTTGCCGCCAAAAAAAGCGCCTGCTCTCACTCCAAAAACGGCGGAGCCAGTAGTGGTGGAGCAACAACCAACAGCCTTGATCGAATCCTTAGATAGAGTTGTTTCTTCCTTGACCAAACACCAGAGCGCACAGGGCGCTCAATTAGAAAAGATCGCAGCAATTATGGCGAAATCTGGCGGCACATGGACCGTCACCGTAAAGTCTCGCGACCAGCATGGGCGCGTACTTTCTCTTGATTTTGAACAACACGCACAGGGGTAAAGAATGGCGAACGCACTGTATGATCCGGGCCGCGAAGGCATCCTGGACGAATCCATTAACATCAACACCGGCGACATTCGAGTCATGCTCGTGTTGTCCACCTACACGTTCCTTGCTTCACACAAGTTTCTGTCAGACCTAGGGGCCGTGGATAATGGACGTAGCATAGCTTTAGCCGGCAAGACTTTCACGAGCGGTGTCTTTGACGCGAACGATACGTCTCTGGTAGCAACGGCGGCAAGCGCTTGCAAGGCCATCGTCTACTTCAAGCACACCGGAGTAGATGCCACGGCAAGAGTGGTTGCTTATATTGACACCCCGGCGTCCGGGCTTCCGTTTACTCCTGCCGCTTCACAGACGGTAAACATCGTCCACGATAACGGTGCCAACAGAATCTTCAAGCTATAAATGGCAACTACAGGCACAACCACCATCGACTTTGGGGCCTTTCCCGGACAGTCGGACACAAGCGTCGCGGTAACTGGGCAGGCCGCCATAGTTGCCGGGTCGCTTGTGGAGGCGTGGATTAGGCCAGAGGCGACCGCCAGCCACAGCGCAGACGAGCACATGCTGGAGACACTTAAAGTGTTCGCCGGCAACATCATCGCCGGCACCGGGTTCACGATCTATGGCTTCAACACAAGCCAGATCAACGAACCTCTGATTCCGCGAGGTGGCATTGGAGCATCTAATAAAGTTATCACAGACAGCATACTACACAAGAATCCACAAGGCACTGGTTCTGGACACGGCGGCGGTGGTGGAGCAGGAACTCGACTCTATGGGCTTTACACTGTAGCGTGGGTGTGGAACTAACAAAAGGAAAATCATGGCTATTCAAATACAAGGCAACGGAGGCGTAGTGCAAGAGGTTGGCGGCACTGCATTCCGTGCCGGACATGCACATATCAAGCCGGTAGAGTATGGCGCTTTGGGGCATTACAGAACCTCGGTTCGTATCGTGTCCACCGCAACACAGGCGGCCAACTCTCGCATTATGACTCTTCGCAATACGCACGCCACCAACATATTGATCTTGACTCGACTGACGTTGCGCGCCATCCAGATTGCGGCCGGCACATTGCAAGAGAACTCCCTGGACGTATATCGGGTCACGGGATTTACGGTGGACGACACTACCAACACCGTAACCCCCACTGCGGCCGTAAAGCGTAGCGGAACTATGGCAGCATACCCAGGGGGGGCTTCGGTTCGCTATTTGACAACGACTGGCGTGGCGGCGGGAATGACCGGCGGAACCATGACGAAAGACGCGCAGTTCTTCGCCACATTTCCGTACATGGTCACGGCTGGCCTTGCTACTGCCACATACCAACCTCCACAATGGGGACCGCTGGATTGTCTGGACGACGTAAACGGTACACATCCTTTCGCGTTGACCCAGAACCAGGGAATCGTAATCGAGAATCGAGTCCTCAACGTCACCAGTATGGGTATTGCATGGTATCTGGACTTCTCGTGGGCTGAAGTAACAGCGTACTAGAATGTCGCTGCTCCTATCTGCCGGCGGGGTAGGCGCAGCCACAATCAATAGCGCAGGAATCCCGACGGCCGAGGCTATCGGGCTACCGGCGGTAGTGGCAGTAGAATCGCTGGCGGGTATCGTCAGCGCTGAGGCGTTCGGGGCCCCAGCGGTCGTAGCGG
>Ga0315273_10001387_pt1 | contig 27483 bp, 38 predicted proteins | sample YL17G02_0_MG_FD_205753 | JGI IMG/M metagenome (GOLD analysis project Ga0315273, IMG submission 205753) | Sediment microbial communities from Yellowstone Lake, YNP, Wyoming, USA - YL17G02_0 | ecosystem: Environmental > Aquatic > Freshwater > Lake > Sediment | place: USA: Wyoming | collected... | reverse complement strand
CAGGGCGACTTGATTTTGGTGCGCATTGAGATGCTGCCGAAATCCGCCAGACCGCGCGCGGCGCGCCAGCTTGCCGAAGGTAGCACACAAGGCAGCCGCCACATCTTGCACACCGGACGCGCGTTCGATTGCAATTTGGCAGAAGTAGCGCGCGCCATTGCCACGGTGTGCTCGGGCAACACGCCGAAGACCTCGTACATCGGTCCCGTGTTTTGCTGCACACAAGGAGGGCGAGCCGATCTGCTGCACCCCGAACACGGCAACCACCATTACCGCGGCGACATGACCATCGCGGTGGTGTATCAAAGGAACCTCGATGCCGAAGATCGCGAGCAGCGCACACGCGATTAGGACGCCTGACGCACGACGCGACGGGTGAGGGAGCCGCAGGACGCGGCATTGCAGGAATACTCGGGTCGTGGGCAGGAGGTCAGCGGCCCGCAAAACACGGAGGGAACCATGCTGGTACTCACACTTCGCAAGGGAAAGGCGATTCGCATCGGCGACGACATTTACGTTGAGATTCTCAGCGGCGGCAAGGTCAAAATCGGCGTCGATGCGCCCGTCGGCGTCAAGGTGTTGCGGACTGAATTGATAACCGAGACCCCTGTAGGAATATCCATCTACAAGGAGCAAAGCAATGACTGAGGCAGGACGAGAGTACAGCCAAGCGACCGAGCCTACTGGCGAGATGCCGGCTGCAGAAACTGTCGAGCGTGACTTCGCGGAGCTGCCGCTGTGGCACCGGATCTCCGAGCCAGCGCAAGCGGAGGAGGAGTACGACGCGATTGATCTTGGCAGCTATGCTCAAAGCGAAGACCTCCGGTACCACCTCACACTCCAGGTGCACATGCCGCGCGCCAACGGTCGGGCGTTTGCCTTCCTACAGACGCCGCAGTTTTGGCATTTCGCGTTGAAAGACGTGCCGAACCCTCGCAAGGCGGCGATGCTGCGGTTCGCCGAGCAATTGGAAACTGAGGCGGCCACGCTTCGGGAACTGGCAGCGACGGAGCAGGGATGATGCGACGGCCCTATGATAGATTTTCAGATCCCCAGTACCAGGCCGACGACGTCCGCGGCATGGAAGCCGTCGCGGCGCTACGCCTACCCAAGCTCGATCCCACCAAGCCGCCACCGGCCCCACGGCCAGTGAAACCGGAACCCACGCGCGTCATCTACGCTGACGACATTGGCGACGATGACGAGGGCCACAATTTTCGCGAGTTCTTCCACCGGCCGAGGCAGCCCTGGTGGTGGAAGCGCTTATCACATCGCCAACCATGCGAACACGCGGAGCACGCCCACCTAGAAGAGGATTGGATCGGCTACAGCGACAGCCATTTCCTCTTGTGGAAGTGTTACGAGTGCGGCGCGGAATGGCGAACTTTTTTGGAGGGATGACGATGGACGACTCACCGTACTTGGAGCCCGAGGATGGCCCCGAGGTCCAGCGGGAGTTTCGCCGCGCCGATGATCCCCACGATACGGACGATACAGACCCGGAGGAGAGTGATGAGCAGCTTTCAGAATGAAAATGAAATGGAAGGCGATCTAGGGCCGGATAACGATCCCCAGGACCGACCGCGCACGCCGTGCGCCGCCGTGGTTCGTCGCTCCGAAGCCATTAACGATTTGGTCGGCGCGATGGCCAAAGCCCGCGGCATGATGGAAACACCGAAGCGCAACTGCAAGAACCTATTCTTCAGGTCGGAGTATGCCGACCTAGCAAGCCTACATGAAGTCAGCCGCGATGCCCTGGCCAGCAACGCCTTGCATGTGTTCCAGCCCATCGGCCGCAGCGATGAGGGAGAGGTAGTTGTTGTGACCTTGCTGGCGCACGCCTCTGGCCAGTGGATCGAGACAACGCTGGCCGCCATGCCGGCAAAGAACGACATTCAAGGGCTAGGTGCGTGCGCCACGTATCTACGCCGCTACGCTTATGGTGCGCTGTTGCAGTTAGCCAGCGAACACGACGATGATGGCAACTCCGAGAGCGGACAGCAAGATCCGGAGGCCAAGCCCGTCGCCACCCGGCCGCCCCAGAAGCGCAAGGACCAAGCATCCGCGCCGCCTCCCGCCTCCAGCACTCCGCCACCACCACCACCGCCACCCGATCAATGGGCGAACATGTCCGAGCTTGATCGCAGCAAATTGCTTACGGATTTCTTGACCTACATCACGGAGCATTCCGGGGACAAGATCATCCTGCGCCGGGCGTTCGAGCGTTTCGCAGCGCGGGGCGTGCCACACGCGAAGCTCGACGGCGCTGCCACCGACATCAAGCGCATGAACACGGACGGTGAGTTGGCCGCATGGCTGGACGCGCAATTACGTTCCCATGCGGACGCTCCAGGCGAACACGGATGAGCTATGCAGCGCACGCTAGCCAACTACTTGAAGAACTCGAAAGCGGATGGCTTGAAGTCTGTAAGTGCCCATCGAACCAGGGCGGGTACATCCGCGTGCCCGTGTCGGTCAACTCCGAGTGGTATCGCAAGTTCTGTGCGCAATTCGAGCAGCGGCGCAGAAAGTATCCCAAGCCGCGGACGATCATCAAGCGGTGCCATGTTATCAGGGCGCTCCGCAAAATCATCGCGGGAGTCGAGTCGGATGGAGTCTACGTCGGCAGGTTAATGGATTGCATCGAAAGGAGCACGGCAAACATGGCGCAGCGCGAGTTGACGATCGATCGTGAATTCTCATCCCTGAATGGCCCGCTCACGGAAGAGGAACGCGGCCACCTACGCGAACTGTTGATCAACGAAGGGTGCCGCGACCCGATCATCACATGGGCGAACCACGACGACACGATTCTTGACGGCTACAACCGCTACGACATTTGCACGGCCGAAGGCATTCCTTTCACCACCAAGGCTCTGCATTTCGACAATCGGGCCGACGCGCAGGCGTGGATCGCCCGCACCCAACTCGGCCGGCGGAACGCGACCGAGGAGCGAAAGGCATATCTCCGCGGAAAGCTCTATCACGAGCGGAAGCAGCCGCACGGCGGCCAAACCGCCACCCCCTCTTCAGTACGGAGTGGCAACAGTTGCCACTCCCTTACGGCCGATAGCGCGCACACCCCCTCTTCAGTACGGAGTGGCAACAGTTGCCACTCCAAAACGGAAGAGAACATTGCGGCAGAAACCGGCGTTAGCGCGCGCACCATCCGCAACGATGCGGCATTCGCCGAATCGGTCGATGCCCTCATCGAGAAGTCGCCGGAACTCGCCGCCGCCGCTCTCGCCGGCCAGATCGATAAGAAGGACGTGCCGGCGCTGGCCGAGCAATCGAAGGCCGACCTCAAGAGAATCGAGCGGGCGCCGTCAAAGGAACGCCGCAAGGCAGCAAAGGAGCTTGTTTCGCCCAAGGAGATCACGGAGGCGGACGCGGAGGAGGACGACACCACGGCCGCCGTCATGGCGCGGAACAACTCGGCCATCGAATCCTTCTGCCGGCGATTGACGACGTTCGCGCATGAGAACATGCCGGACGACCCTTGGCTGCGGCACATGAACCGCCGCGATGGGGCGATGCAGAAGATCAAAGACGCCTGCGAAATGCTGCGGACCTGCAAGTGTGTCAAAGAGTGCCCGAAGTGCGAAGGGACGGCTTGCGCGAAGTGCCTGCGCACCGGCCGCGTCACGCGGTACGCCCTGGATCAAATGCAATGAACCTGCCGCTGTTTGAAACCGAATCGCCGAGGAGCCGCGCGGGGATCATCCCGCGCGACTACCAGGTCACGGCGCACGATAGCACACTAGAATTGTTCGAGCAAGGAACGCGCGGCGTGATGATCCGCGGATTTACCGGCTGCGGGAAGACGGTATCTGGATGCCTGGCGATCGATACCTGGCTACAGCGATCCACCGACCATCGCGCAATGGTAGTAAGTTATGAGACACAGTTGGTAGATCAGTACGCCGAAGAGATCGAGCAGTTCTTGGGCGCGTCGCCCACCATCGAAATGGGCGACCGTAACAACGACTTCGCGGCCGGCCACATGCCCGATATCATCGTTGCCAGCCGCGCGTCCCTGTTGCGTGCCACGCCGCCCACAGAAGACCAGATTGCGGCGCTACGGGCGTATGGCATCAACGATCCTGCCTGCGCGCCGAAGCGGGTTGTCGAACGCTTCCTGGCACTGCTGAAGAAAGAGAAGATCGAACCGCAGGACGTGCGCGACGAGATCGCACGGCTCTGCATGATGCCAGAGGCCGCCAACGGCGCATGGAGCCGGCTCCACAAGTTCGATTGGCACTACCATTGGGTAGTGGTTTTTGACGAAGCCCACCGACATGCGTACCACCTCAAGAGCGTTGGCCACATCATCGACTGGTTCGACCAGAATCCTGAAAGCCGCTGGATCGGCACGACCGCCACGCCGAAACGCGGAGATGGCAAAAGCCTCGGGGACAAGATGTTTCCGGGCATCGCGCTCGATTACCCGCTCTACAAGCCCGATCATCCATCCGGCGTCAGGGATGGGTGGGCTGTGCCGTACGTCCAACGCTACATCGAAGTCGAGGGCGTGGATTTTGCGCAACTGAAGAAGGTAGCTGGGGATTTCGACGAAGGGGAGCTTGAGCGGCAACTTGGCACCGAGGAACAGCTTGCCGCGTTGGTGGCACCGTTGCTGGACATGGTAGAGGACCGCCGCACACTGATCTTTTCGCCAGGCGTGCAGATGGCGAAGGACGTGGCAAGATACATCAACGCCCGCAGCCGAGCCGTTTGTATTTGTGGGGCCGCGAAATGGTTTCCGACGCTCTTGATTGGCGACGGCGCGACGTGTCCGGTGTGCGGCCGGATGATCGAGGTCGCTGACATCGACAAGGTACCCGACCAGGCACAGGAGATCGACGGCACCACGCCCTACGTTGACCGCAAGCAGGTCTATCGTGAGCACCAAAGTGGCCAGTTCCAATTCCTCTCAGTCTGCGGCCTTTGTCGCGAAGGCTACAACGATCCTGATTTGAGTTGCGTAGCGGTGTTCCGGCCGGTAAGCAAGAAGGCATCTTCGCTCGCCGAGCAGATGAAAGGCCGGGCGTGTCGGCCGCTACGTGGGCTATTGCACGCAGACATGACGCGCGAGGAGCGGTTGGAGGCGATTGCCAACAGCGAGAAGCCGGCCGCACTTATCGTCGATCTGGTCGGCATCACTGGCTTGGCCGACTGCGCCAGCACCGTGCAAATCTACGCCGACGGCCTGCCGGATGAAGTCAGCCATCGTGCCGAGCAGATTCTTGCGGAAGCAGGCACAAAGGAAGAGATGGGGGTCGATGAGGCTATCGCGCAAGCCAAGCGGGAGGATGCGGAACGCAAAGAGCGCGTTCGTCAGGAGCGGATTGCCGCGGAGCTTCACGCGAAGGAACTAGCCAAGCGCCGCGCCAAGGCCGACGCGCAGGTGCGCTACACAACGCACGAGACGGGCGCGGGTGCCAATGTCGATTCGACCATGGCCACCGATCGTCAGTACCACATGATGGCCTTCCTCGGACTCGCCATATTTAATTGTCGCCTCTCGAAGAAACAGGCAGGGCGGATCATCGACCAGTTGCAGCGCGGGATACCGCTCGAAGAGATCGCACATACTAATCGGATCGAGGAGTGGAAGCCGCGCGGCCCCTCGTCGAAACAATTGTGGGCGCTGCGCGGTGTCCGCTGCGACTGGATACGCAGCGCCCATGACGCCTCGCTGGTCATTTCCGCCCGCAAGAATCCGGCGGAATTGGTGCAGCGACTCAAGGCGGACATCAGCGCTGCGCCAAACAACGAGCGGCTCGATGCCATCGGCCGCAGCGTCCGCAACCTAACGTCCAGCGTGCATCTACCGCCGCAAGTCTACGGCCAGATCGTAGAGGCCGGTCGTTCCCGACGCGCGGCACTTAACCATACCCAAGAGCACTTTTGAAAGGATCTCCCACATGAAACCCGTGTTACGTGACGGCAAGGTCTACCTGACATTGCACAAGCCCGAGGTCAAGGTCTTCGACGCCGCGACCGACCTGCTAAGCCAACTGGCAACGATCCACTCAGAACAGCAGGACATCGCCCGCGAAGCCCTGTTGGCGCTCAATGCTGCCAGCACGGCCTTTGCGCCGGCGAAGGACATGGAGGGGCAGAAGTCGCTACTTTCAGAGGAATAGCGCGTGGAAGTGGCATTCGACGACAGGACATAGCCCGAATTGGCAAGGGGATAACTCACGTCGCCCTCAGCGGCCAAGCCGGCATACCCGGAACAGCCCAAAGGACGTTAGCGAAAGAATAGCCGAGGGAGCGCGGAGACATCCACATGAATCGCTATCAACAGCGCGACGCGGTATTGTGGATTCGAGTTCCCAGGCAGGCGAGATTGAAATCCCATTCCAGGCGATCCGGTAAGCCAGGCCCAAGGGCAGCGGCAAGAACGGTAGCCGACCCAATGCCGCGAAACCCGGTGACAGCGGCCACGTAGGTCTCACGCACGCAGCAGAAACGGCAGCGGGGCATGAGGCGGTTAGGGATGGGATACGTATTTTGGTCATCCGGCAAAGGTGCGCGCTGTTCGCAACCGAAGCCAAACGAATGGATGCAAGGAAGGATCGAGGATGACACGGACACCGCAGGAAGCGCGTGCGAAGTGCCAAATGATGCACTTTCCCAACGTGAAGGCTCTCTCGCGGTGGTTGCTACAGACGAACCAAGGAATGGAAGTGCTCGACTCGCTCGCATCGTATTTCCTGGAAACAAGCGCTGCGGGAGAACAAGCCATTTGTGAGGAGTGCGACAGGCGACTAGCGGGACGGACAAGCGTGCTGGTGGTGCTGAATGCAGACGGAGGTGTAGAGGTCTACGCGGGCCGCGACGTGAAGGTGCATGGCGTGACGCGGATCTGCGTACCCCCGCAACTCGAAGCGAAGGCCGATGAGTACACCGACTTGATGATCGCGCCGCGATTCAGAAAGCTCTACTACCCGGTGAATCTGCGGTGGGTCGGCCGGTGCGAGCACGTAACGGTCGAGCAAGAAGCGTGGCGGCGATGGGAACGTGAGTGGCTCGATGCGATCAGGAGCCTAAAGCCGTGAGCGAGCTGTACACGGAGAGGACGGTCGAGTGGGCGCGGCAGTTGTCGCACTGCTGGGTCTGCGGCTCGGAATGCGCATGGGGCTACGGTGGCCAGATACATCACGTCCCAGGCGGGTGTCGGCGGCAGAAGAACAACCTCGCCACGACGTTCTACCTGTGCTCTGGCTGCCACGCCACCGAGCACCACGGCGACGGGCTGGGGATGGTGTGGCTGCTGGCACGGAAGAAGCGTCAGGACCCGGAGCACTATGACCTGGATGCCTTCTTGGCAGCTTGGCGGCCGAAGGCGACTGAGGCGTTTCAAAACGAACTGGAAGCGGCGGTGGGGGCAGAAACATCGCGAATGGAGGTTCCGGATGGCAACTGACAGGAAGATTACTACCATCGCCCCATGGTTCGGCGGCGCGCGGAATCTGGCTTCCGAGGTCGGCAGGCTGCTGAATGGCTGCCGCTGGGTCGGAATTCCACTTGAGCAGGCGGGCAAGCGGAACAACCCGGTGGTGATTTGGGCGGAGTACGAGGCGGCGAGACGCAACAGCCGCCGGGAGCCGAAATGATGAGAGAGGGAATCATCTTCAGTGGTCCCATGGTCCGCGCGATCCTCGCCGGGCGCAAAACGCAGACGCGGCGCGTGATTAAGCCGCAGCCACAGAGCGAGATCAATCCCGTGTGGATTGAAGATGCTGAGGCGTGGCAGTGGGCGTCGACGGCATCGCGACAGCAATGCCCTTACGGGCAGATTGGAGATGAGTTATGGGTTCGCGAGACCTGGGCACAAGGGCCACCGCTAAACGACGGGTGCCCGAGTTGCCGGATCGCATACAGGGCCGATGGGCGCTGCGTAGGCATCGGCAGTGACGGAGTCGGAAGAAGCCTCTTTGTTCAGCACGGATGGATTCAAGGCGTTGCTGACACGAGCCTATGTGGCACATTCGTGGGCCTTGGCCGCTATGGCGGCAAGTGGCGGCCTTCGATTTACATGCCGCGCTGGGCGTCGCGGCTGACGCTTCGACTGACAGCGGTGCGGGTCGAGCGGTTGCAGGATATCAGCGAGGACGACGCGATAGCGGAAGGCGTAGAAGTAAGTGCCGGGAACATAAAAGCCGCGGAATTGTTTGCGGAAACGCGCCCCGACTTACTGAGGATCGCGCCAGCGCAACAGGCGTTTTGCGAATTGTGGGACTCCATCAACTCCAAACGCGGCTACGCTTGGGACACCAACCCGTGGGTGTGGGTGCTGACGTTTGAGGTAACGAAATGAGCGACCGCAGCCAACTACGCGCGATGGGGATTCCCGACGCGCTGATTGACACGGCCTTCGTCAACGGCAAGCCGATTGCCGCCGAGGCCGACGAGGAGCCGAAGCGCGGTCGCATGAACAAGACCGAGGAAGCGTACTCGCGGTACCTGGAGTACGGCCGACAGAGCGGAGAAATCAGGCAGTGGATGTTTGAGCCGATCAAGTTACGGCTGGCGAAGAAGACGTGGTACACGCCTGATTTTCTGGTGATTCGCAGTGATGGCAGTGTCGCGTTCCATGAAGTAAAAGGCTTCTGGCGCGACGACGCGCGGGTGAAGATCAAGGTCGCGACCGAAATATACCCGATGTTCCGTTTCGTCGCGGTTCAACGGATCAAGGACTCGTGGGAATGGGAGTATTTCTAAGGAGAGAACCAATGTTATCACAGGTGCTCAACCGAGTGCTGCCGCAGCGCGCAGCGCGACGTGAAGCGGTGGCCGCGAGTATCGTGCTTTCCATGACTGGTGAGAGTTACACCGTGATTTGCGATCCGTCGCGGTTCGGCGAGGCAGCGCGGATGCTCGGCCGCTGGGCGGACGATCCAACGCTAACCCTTACATGGTCGGCCGCGGCGTTGCTGATTACCGCGCTACGGCAAGAGCGGGAGGCGTTGGAACATGAACGCCGCTGAAGGCGAAGAGACATACCACGATCGCCGCGACTGGCGCGGGCCGGTCTAGCATGGAGAAGCGAAAGCACGGAGGTAGAGTGCATGAAAGCGCAAACACTCGTCACACGGCGATACCTCTGCAAGTGTGGGCGTGACATGAGCGCCTCGGTCACGGCCTGCAAGTTTCCGCGCTCCATCGCTTGCGCCTGCGGCGAGTCAGCGGCCACCTTCAGCAAGCAGGAATTGAAAATCATGGAGGGATTGGGCAACGGCTTCTCCATTAAGGCGATCGCGCGCACGCTGCGGCGCGATTATCGGACGGTGTGGACCCACATCGCGGCGATGGCAGAACGCCTTGGAGTTCGCGGCACGCCCGGACTGACCGCCTGGGCAATAGAGCGCCGCGTCCGCCGTGCCACGCAGCAAGAACAGCACACCGCCCCAGCAGCGGGGACAGATGTTGTCTGATTATGTCGCGCTGAAGCGCGACGATATCCTGCGCGACACGCGATCGGCCACGCAGGGCACGGAGACGCAAGGGTACAGAACACTTGTTCAATCGGCTTGATATGTCCCGCCTCAATATTTCGGCCATCCTTCTCGAAATGTCCATCGCCGAGATTTGGCTGCCGGAGCGGACTGCCAACATGCTTCAGGTTGCCGGGATCGAGACCGTCGAGGATGTATTACACACCAGTCGCGAGGTCCTGTTGAACATCAGGTGGTGCGGTCCGGGGTGCCTTCACCATGTCTACGGTTCACTGGCGTTACTATCGCCGGAGTTGCGCCACCCGGATTGCACAAGCGAGGACGTGGCTGCTGCTGCTCGCCGCCGTAAAACTCACGAATGCGAACTTGCGGAAATAAAATTGCGGGCCAAGGCCCTGCGCCGTCCTGGGTTTGACGAGCCTGACGATTGAGATGGCAATCAGCTATTATTGTTATGAACGCCCCCGCAGCGGGGACAGATATTTTCTGATTACGTCGTGCTGAACTGCGGTGCTATTCTGCGTGCTAAGCGATGAGCCGCTACTCGACGCGCGCAACAGCATCGACGGCCCATGCGGCCCGTCGCTCTTTTACTTCACTTATGTGGGTACCAAGTAGCGGCCATGCAACGTACCTACCGGGTGTACTCTGAAGTCCGAAAGCTGATCCGCAACGCGGACATGCTTCTTTTCGTCGCTGACTGGGCCGCTCTAGAATCCCACGCCATCGCGACGGCCGGGCGATCGGAGTATTCCCACGCCGCCAAGGCCGCTTGGTGGGGCGATGATCTGTTCGTGCTCGAAATGCACAGCAAGTACGGCGGCCGGGCGGTGCTGGCGTCGAATTACCTGGAGACCGACGGCGGGCGGATTGACGTGTACCGCACCAACGCCCACAACGATGTGCACTACAGCAGCAAACGGGCGTTGAAGGCCATGCGGCAATTGATGGGCCGGCGGTATGCCTGGCTCGACATCAAGAAAATGGCCTTGGTCCACCTGCCGTTCGTTCGCTGGTTTTTCACTCCGCCGACTGAAGACCGGGAGCAAAACGGAAAGCCGTGGGTCTGTTCGGGCGCCTGCGCCCATGCGGATCACGCTGGCGGCCACAAGCCGGTTCCTAATCTCGCTGACCATTGGGTTGAGCCGGGTGATCTGGCCCGGTCCGACTTTTATCGCTACCAGTTCACTTTATGCGCTAGCGCACAGCAGAGGGATTGTTATGAGAATCTTCAGAAACAGCAGGCGTGATTTCGGGTGTTTCGTGGAGTTGTTCGTCTTGTTGACCACCGCCATCATAGTGGCGGTGGTCTTCACCGTGGCGGCGGCCATATGCAGTGCCGCAATTGATGACGCCTTGGCGGCCACATGCCGGATCAAAGCCACGGATGGAGGGGTGGGTACGGGCACTTGTTACCGGATTGATGGCGGCCGAGTGCTGGTGCTGACGTGTGCCCACGTGGCCACGTCACAGCAGCTTGCGTGTGAATTTTGGAGCAACGGCCACCAGTCGGCCCCGCTGTCTGCCACGCTCGTCTTACGCGACCAGGCGGCTGACACGGCGGTGCTGGTCATCGACGCCGCAGCGTTTGGCGGGAGGTTGCCGCGGGCTATTCCGCTGGCCGATCGCGGGACGATCCTCTCGCCCGGCCTGACGCTCGCCTCCGCTGGATGCGCCAACGGAGCGTGGTCAACGGCCTGGCAGGGGCATTTTCTTCGCTACCCGAATGGAAGCTGTTTCGAGTTTACTCCGCCGCCATCCAACGGCCGCAGCGGCTCGGCCATCTTGAACGCGGACGGAACGCGCATCGTGGGCTTACTCAACTCCCGGGCGACGGACAATTCCGCCGGGTTGGCAGTCAGTCTCGAATCGATCTATCGGGCACTGGAGCAGCGGACCGCTTCCATGCCGATTGCCAAAAAGGCGTCGTCGGCTCCTCTGGTGCCCGTGGTCTACAAGCCGGCGATTCTGGCTCCGATGGTCCAGGTGCAATGTCCAGGCGGGCAGTGCGGGCCCGGGGGCTGTAAGGGCGGCGGCCAGCAATCGCGGGGCGATTCGGTGCTTCCCTGGCGCAACAAAGTCGAGATCGACATTCAGGGCGGCCGTGGTGGGAGCGGGAATCCGTACCCAACATTGCCGGCCCCGCAATTCGAACCCATGCCCCAGCCGATCATTCACCAGGCTCCGCCGGACCTCAGCCCAGTGACGGCGGCCCTGAATCGCATCGCGGACCGGATGGAGGCGGCGCAGCAGCAGCAGCCTGTACCATCGCCAGTCGCCTCCACTCCGGTTTCCGCCCCGCCCGATCCCGCTTTTGTGAAGCAGGTCAACGATGGCTTTGCGAAGTTGGGCGAAGCCACAGATGCGGCCGACAAGAAGGCGACTGAGGCGGCCAACTTGGCGAAGTCGGCAACCGAGACGGCGACGGCCGCAGTGGCGAAAGCGGCGGCGGTTGAAGCAGACCACGCGAAGCTGGAGCAGGTGATCCAAGATCACGGCACGTTGAAGGAACGGTTCGCCATGAATCGGGACGAGGCCCGCGAGAAACTTGGGGAGAACGCCAGTCGAATTAAGGTGGATCTGGAGGCGGCTAAAGAAACGATCCACGAGAAAATCGCCAGCCTCAAGGAAAGTCACGGAGACACACGGCTGATAATTTTGATCGTGGCCGCGGGCGTTGCCGTCATCTTCGTTTGCCTGGTGGTCAAGGACATCAAGAACAAGAAGGCGACGGGCGATCCGCTGGAAATTGAGAAGCTGGCGGCGAAGCTGACCGCGGCGGCGACCGGGCATCCAGGGATTGTTCCGTTGGCGAATCTCGCCAGCCGCGGGGCGACAGATATTGCCGGTTTGATCGATCAGCTTACCGGCCACGTCGCCCAGGCGAAGGCGGCGGCCGAAACAGCAAAGGCGGCTGCCATCAGCGCCATCACGCCGAAGTAGTTTCATTCCACTCACACCAAAATTCTTAAAGGGAGTTTTTTATGCCCAGCATTCCAGCGGAAGAGGCGACCGCGATTGACGCGGTACAGCAGGCGACGCAAAGGGTTCTCCAGGCAGAGCAGGCGGCGGCCAAGGCTCAACAGGATGTGGTGGACGGCGAGGCGGCCCTGAAGACCGCACGCAACACCCTGCGGCTGTTGCTCGGGGCGGTCGTGCTGCCGATGATGTTGGTGGCCGCGGTACTGTGTGTTGCGTCCGTAGGGCTGGCCGATACGCCTGCCTGGCAACCGACGCAAGGCGAATTCCTGATACAGCCTCAATACGCGGCCTACAATGCGGCCGTGGCTGAGTATCAACGCACAGGTAAGCCGTTGCTGGTGCTGGTGTGCGCTGACCAGTGTACGCCCTGCCGAGCGTTGCCGCCGTTGTACCCGCAGTTGCGGGCCAAGGGTGCTTTTGTCCGCATCGACGCGATAGTGCATCGCTCGCTGGTGATCGCGCTGCGGGCGGCCGGCTCGATCCCGCGCCTGATAATCTGGCACCGCATCAAAGGCCATTGGCAGTACTGCGTGCTGGTCGGAGCGGATGCGATCAAGGTCTACGCGGCGACGAAGCAGTAGTCCTCCTGCAACGGCCGGCCGTCGGGGGACGCCGCGAATCGGGAAGACGACCGAGCGCACCACGGCGGCCGGTTTTGAGGGTGCAGAAATAGGAGTCGGCAATGGCCAACATCACGATCAGCGAGGCGCTCGCAGCCCTTAAGGGTGCGAACCCGGAGGAGATTCGCGAGGAACTCTCGATCATCCAAGAGGAGATTGACGAGTTGGAGAAGCAGATCGTTGCGAAGCGCGGTCTGATGCGGCAGGTGCGGAAACTGGCTGGCTTGCCCGCCGGAAAGAGGACTGCCGCGACAGTCCCGCAGCCCGCCACACATGCCGGCAGCAATGGCTCCGGCCCGAAGCTGTGGCAGCAGATTCAAACGTACCTCGAACACGCTGGGCCTTCGTCCGCCTCCCTGGTGGCGACGGCGATGGAGAAGTCGGCTGGGGCCGTGTACACGGAATTGAAGAAACGCCAGGGCTCGGTGTTTGAGCAGTTGCGCGACAAACGGTGGCGACTGAAGATGGTCAGCGCGAAGGAGTGACGCTACGCACGGCGAGATCACAAAGGCACGACCGAAGATGGAACCGACGAAGCAGGTGGCGAAATCATGACGCGAGAAGAAGCCGAAGCGATCGCATAACAATCCTTCCCGAGAAGAAGTGAGCCAATGGTGTCCGACCAGCAAAATGTTGAGCTACGCGAATACTTTGAGCGGCTGCTGGAAGACCACGAGAAGTTGTCTGCCCGATCTGACGCGGAACTGGAGCGGCGTCTGGATGGGCTGAATCAGTTGCGGTCGGAGGTTGTCAAGGATCGTGAAGTTTTTCTGCGCCGCGATGTGTACGACGAAGGCCATAAGGCACTTACTGTCCGATTTGACATTGCCGAGAGGGCTGCAACAGCTCGGATCGAAGTTGTCGAGCGGAACTTGGCTTGGATCATCGGTGTTGGGTCAGCGCTCGTAGCGCTTAGTTTTCTAGTAGGGTACTTCTTGAACCATGTGATTACAAAATGACGACCGCCCGCCCCGACCTATCCGCCGTGCCTGCGATCTGCTTCGCCGCGTGTGTGGCGATTGTGATTGTGGCCCGGCTAATTATGTAAGGAAAAGAGATATGCCATTAACAAAACCCCTCCCAGTAGTTCACATTGAATTGCGTAATGCAATTGAATCTATTATTCCCAATTGCCTGAAGTATGATTTGTCAATCTCATCTCGTATTTCAGATGGAAACTTGTTAGTGGCGTGCAGCATTTCGATGTCTCCGATTTCGTGTGACGAAAATGGAGTATATGCGGAATGTTATTGTTCTAAACCATCAACTGGAGTCTCAATTCCTGATTTGGCAAAGTACATTGAAGAAAATCCAAACCTAGCTGAGGTAATCACAACCGCTTGGGATGCGATGTCGGCAGCAGTCTCTTCGTTGAATGAAGATAAGAAGTTGCTGTAGGAGATACAAATGGCAGACATTACATTGGCAGGAGCAGCGGTTTGGTCCACGTGCAATGCGGGAGGCGCACCGGCCGCAGGTGATAACATTTACCTTAATGGGTTTGCCTTGACGCTTGACGGGGCAAACGGAAGCACATATACATGCGCGCTGATTGCGGCTAGGGCCGCAAACGGAACCACTCATACTGCCGGAACGATTGTTCTGGGAAACGCAATATCAGTAATTGCAGCAAACGTAAGCGCCGGTACCGTAGCAGCCATTACAATTACAGTAGGAAAGACACTTACTGTAACTGCCGCTACCGGAGGTAGCGCTTCCGGTGCCTACGGCTGCTACGTGATTAGTGGCACACTTACTGTAACTACCGCTACCGGAGGTAGCAATTCCGGTGCCCACGGCTGTAGTGTTTACGGTGGCACATGTACTATAACTTCCGCTACCGGAGGTAGTGCATCCTATGCCTACGGCTGTTATGTTGACAGTGGCACATGTACTATAACTTCCGCTACCGGAGGTAGTGCATCCTATGCCCACGGCTGTTATTTTAACGGTGGCACATGTACCGTAACTACCGCTACCGGAGGTAGTGCATCCTATGCCCACGGCTGTATTGTTAACGGTGGCACATGTACCGTAACTCTAACAAAAGGCGGAAGTGTAGCCGGTTCCTCTGGAACTGTTAATTTGTCTGGTACATGTACCATTAACGGAACAGATTTAACCGGAGTTGGCAATGCAGTTGGCGGTGGAGTGATTAAAATAGCTGATGGAGTATTGCTTAAATTCAATGACGCCGATGGAAACTCAAAGAAGTTTTACGGTGACTCTGAGATGCCGGCAGTGGACAATGTTCTGAACACAGTTCAATATGGCCTTACTGACTTCACTGGTACATACCCGACTACAGCAACAACGCAGGCGGCACAACTGGCAACTGACGCCGCGGCTGTCTCGGCCAAAAAAGCCTACATCTACCCGAACGCGAACCTACTTGGAAAAAATGACGGCACTTTGCGAGCCAGCAACATCGGTACGCTGGCCGGTACCAGCGACTTGACGGCCACGCTCCTTGCGATTGGAACAACGGTTGATAACGTGGTGGGGTCGTCGGCCGACACGACCGGCGATAACGCGGTTATTGCTGCTGCGGCAGTAGCGGCCTATGCAGCCGTGCATCCGAGTGGCGCCGGTGGCGGTGGTGGTTTGGGAATTGACTAACAAGGCAAAGGAACATAATTATGGCAGCACTAACCGCCAACCGCGTCAACATCACTGCGGATACAGACACGGTACTCTATTCTGCAACTGTCCGAGGATGCACGTCATTTAGCGTGACTGTGCCATCTAGTTCGAGCTACGGCGTGAAAGTCAACGTTGTCGGTTTACACGTTGCAGGCGAGGGATTTCCTGTTGCGGTCGGCGCAACCGTGATTTTTCGTTATTACGACTGCGGTATTACCAGCGTGATTGCGCAGGGCGATGGTGGTACGGCCACTGGCGTCACCTACGGCGTGGTCAGCAAGACGCGGGCGGTATAGCCGGGAAGACAAACAGGAGAATACCAATGACATACGCTGACAACCTGAAGGCACTCCGGGACGAGATTATGGAGTCCCTGCTAAGGGAAGCGGAGAATCCCAAGCCGAGCTATTCGGTTCACGGTCAGAATCTTGACTGGAACGGCTACCGCCGGTCGGTCATGGAGCAATTGGACGCGCTGGACCGCAAAATCGCGCAGCAGGCACCTTTCGAGGTAGTATCGCGTGGGGCATAAGCAATGGCGCGCAAGAACGCTTTGGCGGGCGACAGCGATAACGGCGATCCTCTCGCGCCAGCCTTTACAGAAAACGAGGACAAGCTTGCGATGCTCCTCGGCCAGGTCGGGGACGTCGTGGACGCTGCCAAGGCGCGGCAGAGCAAGCGGCTAATTGGCCCGCGTGCCCATCGTCGCGCCGCCGTCTTAAACTTCATTTTGGAGGGTCATCCGCTACTCCTGGCAACGAAGAAAGCCGGATATCGGCTGACTGCCGATGAAGTCGCGCAGGTGAAACAACTCGCGATAGCGGAACTGTCGGCGGATGATCCGCCCACGCAACTAGGGCTGGCGCTGCTGACCTACAAGCACGTGCAAAAGAAAGCCTGGGAACAATTCAACGAAACAAAGAAGGCCATCTTTCTACACATCATCATCAAGGCGCAACTCGCCTCTGATGACCTGCGGAAGCTTGGCCCAAAGGCCATGACCTTCCGAGGGCCCGTTGTAAATATCAATGCAACCACCGCCCTCACAGACCATCAACGACGGGTATTAGCAGCGGCAGGCAATGGCAAGTTCAGCCTTACGGATGAACGCAGAGGACGTGCGGCAGGCGGCGAGGAACTGCCTGCTGGCGTTCACGATTTACACGATGCCGGAGTACCAACAGTGGTGGCACCACGAGGTGATAGCGGAGGCGCTTGATCGATGGGAACAAGGCAAATGCCCACGCTTGATGATCTTTACCCCACCGCAAGTGGGGAAATCGGAGCTTGTCACGCGCCGCTTGCCGGCGTACTGTCTGGGGCGCAACCCAGGGCTCAAGATTCTCGCCTGTTCGCACTCCGCCGACTTGGCGAGGGCGATGAACCGCGACGTGCAGCGGATCATCGACAGCGAACTCTACCGCGACCTGTTTCCCGATACAGAGATCGCGCAAACGTCCGGCAAGAAGTATCGGCGGACGCTCGATTATTTCGAGGTGATGGAGCACGGCGGCTTTCTGCGGTCTGCCGGCGTGGGCAAGCGGATTGCCGGCTATCCGGCGCAGCGGGGCATTATCGACGACCCATTCGGCACCCGGGCGGACGCGGAATCGAGGACTATCCGAGACTCGGTATGGAACTGGTTTACCACCGACTTCAGCAATCGGCTCTCGAAAGATGCGCCGATCGTCATCGTTCACACGCGTTGGAACCTGGACGACTTGGCGGGCCGGCTCATCGCGCGGATGGCGGAGAAGGACTCCGATCCGTGGCAGATTATCAGTCTCCCCTCGCTGCACACCGGGATTTCGACGCACTCGTGCGACCCGCGGCAGATGGGGCAAGCACTTTGGCCAGCCCACAAAGACGAACACGACCTGGTGGTGCTGAAGGCGCAGAACCCCCGCGACTTCGAGGCGCTGCATCAGCAAAACCCGCTGGCCTCCGGTTCCGAATGGCCGCCGGAATGGTTCGGGCCGGACGTGTGGTTCGATCAATGGCCGGACTCCAAGGAGGGATCGAAAGTCATCGCCCTGGACGATTCGAAGGGCGTAGGAGGGAGGTTCGGCGACTACAGCGCGTTCGTCAAGATGCAGTGGCACGACGGGCTGTTCTACATCGAAGCGGACATGGCGAACGACCGCAACGTGGTGGACATCGGCGACCGGGCCGTGGAATTGCAGCAAGCATTTCGCGCCCAAATGTTCGGCGTGGAGGAAGAGTTCGGAAAGACCGTTCTGGCGGAATATCTCGACCAACACGGGCAGGAAGCGAAGGTGCTGATGCCACTGGTGTTGGTTAGTTCGCAGCGAATCAAGAAAGAAGCGCGTATCCAACGGCTTGGGCCGTTCCTGGCGCGGCAGAAGTTTCGCTTCAAGCTCGGCTCGCTCGGAACGCAGCTTTTGGTGCAGCAGTTAAGGGAGTTCCCGAACGCGGAACATGACGATGGACCCGACGCCGCCGAAATGGCTTTGCGGCTCTTTACTGAAACGGGACTGGGGTTATGAGCATTCGCACTTGGTTCTCGCGGCAAAATGTCGAAGAGTCGGTCCAGCGCGGCGACGACCCGCAGGTCACGCAGCACATCATCGACGAAGAGGCGGAGTTCTCTCGTCAATCGCTTTTGGCCAAAGCCCAGAAACTATACGACCTGCGCGAGCAGTTCGACATTTGGCAGGACGTGTTCGATTCGAGCGATGCGTTTATTTTCGGCGACGACGGCCAGGTGCGCTACGGCTCGGGAATGGTGATCTACAACCGCGCCACTGCCTACGCGAACGCCCTGAACCGCCCTGGCTTTAGCGCCTGTGCGTACATCAACCTGTGGCAGTTGAACATGATCCGCGCGCACTCGCGCGCCTTCTGCCTATTGAATCCCTACTGGTGGACGATCCAGCAGAACCTTGCCAACTACGTGGTGGACACCGGCCACACCTATACCGTGATGCCCCGCGACCCCAAGGGGAAGGTCAGCGACGAGGCGTTGCAGAACGTGCAAGAAGTGATTGATGAGATCAGGGAAGCCAACGATTGGCGGAACTACCAGGCGGAGAAGCTGCGCCGCGGCGACCGCGACGGCGAGTTCCTCTTGCGCAAGTTCCACGAGGAGAACGAGAAGGGCTACCGGGTGCTGCGGCTGCGGTTTCAGGAACCGCGGCTGTTGTGGGACCCGCCGACGCGCGGCCCAAAGGATGACGTGTGGTTCGGCATCCAATTCAGGGGCGGCAACTATCAGGATGCCCAAGGCTATTTTCTTCGTCCCGCCGACTACCTGGGCACTACGGACGCCGCCGGCAACGCACGCTGGGACACGGTGATCGACAAGGCGGAGATCCAGCACCGCAAGTTCAACGTGGACCTGAACGATCCGCGCGGATTGCCGACGCCCTATGCGATTGCGCCCCGGCTCGATCAGGCGCAGCGGACGGTGATCGCGATGGGCAAGCTGGTGCACTACCGCGAGAAGATCGCGCTCATCCGCAAGCACATCAACGCCACCCTCTCGACCGTCCAGGCGTATCTCGGCAACCGCATGAAAGCCACCAAGGGCGGCGTGACGTTCAAGACGGTCGATGACCTGCCAGACGCAGCGATCATCGATACCAACGATCAGACGCAGTATGAGTTCCCGTCGCAGCACATTGATACGGACAAGATCGTCTGTGCCGTGAAGGCGGAACTACAGTGCGCGGCCGGTGCGGTCGGCTTGGCCGATTTCATTTGGGCGGATAGCAGTGGGAGTAGTTTCGCCGCCCGTATGGTCAGCGAAGGCCCGATGGACAAGACCATTAGGGGGCGCCAGGCCGCGATGGTCCGCGACGACCTCGACATGCTGCGCGATGGAATCAAGCTGGCGATCGAGGATGGCCGGTTGCCCGGTGACACCTTGGAGAAGCTGAAGGTCGTCGCGAACACGCCGCAGATCATTGCCCGCAACCGTTTGTCCGAGACGCAGGCCGATCAACTGCTGGTGCAGAGCGGGGCGATGTCGCCGCAGACGATGTGCCGCCGAGCAGGCTTGGAACCTGACCGCGAGACGGAATTGCAGAAGGACCACCAAAAGGAGTTCCCGCCGCCAGAAGCCGGCGAGGGCGGCGCGGGTTTGAGTGGGCGCACCGTGGCGGGCCGACAGAAGGTTACGGCACGACCGTTCAAGTCCGAACCCGCCACGGCCGCCCACCCGCAGCAGGCGAAACGAATCGGTCGCCGAGCATTGAGACCAACGGAGTAAGCATAACGCTCCCCCGCGTAGGCATCGTCGGGGCTGCCAATCGGCAGGCATGGTACTGCGGTGCCAGACGAACGAGCCCGAGGCGGTTCATCCGCCAGAAGACACCGCCCTGTTTGGAGAGAATATGTCCAGGATCGGCGCGCCAACTCCGAAACCGACGCTTCAAGACGCCAACTCCCGCGCTTTGAGCCTGCTTTATCGCCGCCTTTGCGCCGAGTTTGAACGGATGGAGAAGGGCAGCGAGTTCGGTCAGATCGCGATCGTGGTCCACTTTCAAGAAGGCCGCGCTGTCAACACCGCCAAGGTGACTACCGAAATGGTGGACAAACTATGAATCCCGCCCCGCGTTGCTCGGTGTGCTTCCCGACTTTCGACCATGCGCCATTGCTCGTCCGTACACTAGAAAGCATTTTCGCGCAGCACCCGCCATTCGAGTTCGAGGTAATCGTCACGGATGATGGATCGACCGATGAAACGCCGGCGGTCCTATCGCGGTATCCGCAAATACGATTGATGACGCTCCCCAGAAAAGAGAACTGGCGCAGCCCTTCCGTGCCCTTCAACATCGCTTTACGTCAAGCCCGCGGCCAGATCATTATCTGGCACACGGACGACATCATCCACGGCAGCGGCGACACGATAGAACGCCTCTGCAATTCACTCAAACCGCGCCAGTACGTCGTGGCAGCCTGCAAAGCAGTCAAACCGACAGAAGGTCAATCGCCATCGTTGTGGCCCATCGCCTTCTCGCATGACGGCTGGTACATCCACAGCAAGCATCGGCGATTGCCGCACACGTTCCTGGGGGCCTACTGGCGACAGGATATTTACGCGGTCGGTGGAATGGACGAGCGTTTCATCAGCTACGGGTTCGATGATGATTGGCTGGAAACGCGCCTTGCTCGTCACGGCATCCAGCCCGAGTGGCACGACGAGATTCTTGGATATCACCAAGACCACCGGACAGACAACCGCCAAGATATGGCGCAATCCCGCGAACTGTACGAGCACTTGTGCGCAGAAGGCAAGTTCACTTCCGACACGGGGCCGTGGCCGTATGAACCCACTTAGCGTCCTGATAACGACGTGGCCAAACTCCGATGCTCGGTTGCATTATTTGCGCCACGTCCTACAGGCTTTGGCGAGACATCTTTCCGCAACGGGGCGGCAGTTGCGATATCTCGTTTCGGCCGAGCATGAGGGTGTGGACGACTGGGCGCAAGACGAATTGGCAAATCTGTGCGCCGAGTTCGATGCACAACTTATCTGGCACGCCGATAAAGCCAATCTTGGTGCACACTTGAACTTCGCTTTTGCGCAATGTCCCGACGACATTCGCCTTTACGTTCAGGACGACTGGGAATTGTGTCGTGCGCTCGACTTGAACGCCGCAGCAGCGATCTTAGAAACGCAGCAATCGATTGCCGTAGTGCGATTCTGGGTTGCGCATACGAAGTTCGCATTTCCCAACGGGCGCTGGGCAACGGTTGACAAGCGCGGTCCCTGGCCGATAGCCGACAACCCCCATTTGTCCCACCGGCGTTGGCTAGAGACGACCGGGCCCTACCAGGAATGGGGCGATGCCGGCTGGCACGAAAATATGATGGCGAACCAGTTTGCCAAGTGCGCTCTGAATGCCATTGCGCCCGTCGAAGTAGTTGAAAACCCCGACTACTATTTCCTGCATATCGGGAAGGTGTCCGCCTTCAAGGAGAAGCGGTAATGAAGTTGTGTTGCACGGTATCGACTTACGGTAGGCCCCATCTTCTGCCACGCACCGTCGCCTGCTTTGAGGCGCAGGACCATGAGGATCGCTACATGGTCATCTTGGACGATGGAGGACAGTACGGCAATTGCTGCGAAGGTAACCGCTGGCGACTAATAAGCGTAGCCAACCGCTTCCCGAGTCTGGGGGCCAAGCGCAACTATGTACTGTCGTTGGTTCCCGACGGAACTGACGGCATTCTGCCGATTGACGACGACGATCTGTTTCTTCCCTGGCATCTTTCCTCAGCAGCGCGCGCATTGGATATCGCCGACTGGTCGCGCCCTTCCGTAGTATTGTCACCGCAGGTCGCCGATGATAACTGGATTTTCACCGCCAACTTTACCGGCCATCGGAGCGATCACCGCAAAGAGCGGCTTTACCATCCAGCATGGGCTATCCGGTTGGATGCCATAAAGCGCGTGGGTGGCTATCCAGAAGAGTTAAGTGGCAACGAAGACCAGGGACTTATGCGCAAATTGGAGGCGCAGAATGTCAGTCAGGCCGACCCGATCGAACTGGGATACGCCCCGAGTTACATCTACTGTTGGGGAAACCAGAATATCAGCGGCCTGCTCAATCGCGCCGATCCAACCGGCAGCGCAGCATGGCAAAGCCTGCGTTGCCAACTTTCTAGTGCCACTCTACATCCTTGGATTCCGCCGTTCGACTTGCATTACCCGATGGTAAGTCCGATCGTCCGCGAAAGGCCGTTTTAATGCCTGCCATTCGCTTGATTCGTGCACAGGACGCCGCAGATGGTCATGGGCCCGGAAACGGCATGGCGGCCCTACAGAAGGCCCTTCGCGCTGCAAAACTCACATGGTTGCGCATTGGCGGACAACTGAATAACGGTGAGATTCCCTGGATATGGCTCTATAAAGATTCCCCGCTGGCGGTTCAGTTCGCCGAGTGGCACTGGAAATTTGTGCTTGGCCCAAACGTCCTATTCGCCAATTCCGCGCAGCCAGGCTGGGGATCGCACGAGCAACGCCTAATGGATGCCGAGAGTTGCGCAGTCCAGTTCACCGAATCGGCATGGTATGCGGAACTGATTAAAGCACACTGCAAACGCAATAAGGCACCCGTTCTGTTGTGGTCTTATCCGATCGAACCGCAACCTGAAGGCCCACTGTCAGCGGAGTACGATCTGCTGATCTACGTCAAGGATCGAATGCTGCTGCGAGAAGCCTTTCGGGCCAAGAATCGTTGCCCTCAATCCACGATCCTGATCTATGGTGATTACCATCGACAAGAGTTAATTGAAGTAGCCCGCCGGTCACGCTGCTGTCTGTACCTGTCCACTGACGATCGTGGCCCGCTGGCACTGGCTGAAATCATGTTGGCCGGATGCCCGACTGTTGGGATACCACATGGCGCTCCCTGGATTGTGCCTGGGATTTCTGGTGTCATTGCCTCAGATTGGTCGAATTTAGCAGAAGAAGAACAGCAGGCGATGGACTTGGATCGGAATCAAGTGCGGGCGTGGGCGGTGGAGCGGTTTGCAACCGAGAAAACCATCCAGATTATCCGCCAAGCGCTGGAACCCATCTCCGAGGGACGGAGGATTTGCGGGTCGGAGAAATTCTGACCGAACGGGGCATTCCGCTGCGGATCGACAACGATCGGTTCCATATTTCGGCCTTTTCCGGCGAGGAACCGGGGCCCGGCAACGATTGGGTCTAGGCCAGTCCGCGCTACCGAGAACCCGAGTAGGGTGTTGACAACGGCGGGCGTGGTGTGTTAATCTTATAGTTGTAATCTGAGTTCGCGGGCATTTTTGTGTCGCCGAAAAGCCCGGCAATCCCTACGGGGGTCGCCGGGCTTTTTTGTTTTGGAGCCGCGGGAATGGCACAGCAGGCACCAGTGGAACGCTTGGAAGAGTTCGTCAGCAACCGCGGGCTAAAACCGTCGGTGGATCGGGCGACCGGCGTGCTCAAGGGCGTAAAGATTCTCGGCCTGCAGTCCCGCAACAATCGCCGCTATCTGCCCGAGGCGGTCGCGAAGGCCGCCCCACTCTATGAGGGCATCAAGGTCAATCTGAACCATGCGCGCGAGTCGCGGTCGTACCAGGATCGCTTGGGCGTCCTGCGCAACGTCGCCGTGCGGGATGATGGCCTGTTCGCCGATTTCCACTTCAATGTCAAACATCCCATCGCGGAACAACTTCTCTGGGACGCCGAGCATGCGCCCGAGAACGTCGGTTTTTCGCATGTCGTGGAAGCCAAGAAGCGCCGCGAGCGCGACGGCAGCACGACGATCGAAGAGATCGTCCACGTCGAGTCGGTTGATCTGGTGGCAGATCCCGCGACAACCAAGGGCCTTTTTGAAGACGTTATGGAAAGGAACATCTCCGTGGAACTGAAAGAGTTGACCATCGAACAGCTTCAGGAGCACCGACCGGACCTCGTGGCGAAGCTTCAGGGCACCGACGAGGCCGGCAAGCTCTCCGTCGAAACCAATACGCTCAAGGAGAACGTCGCCGCACTCACCAAGGAGCGCGACGAGTTGAAGGCGAAGGAGGCCGAACAGGCCAAGAAGGCTGCGATCGCCGAGGAACTGAAGACGGCGAAGCTCAGCATCGACGACAAGAAGATCGTCAGCGAGGCGTTCATGGCGCAACTCGTGTCCGCGCCGGACGCCGCGTCCCGCAAGGTCCTGATCGACGACCGCAAGGCCCTCTTGCCGCAACCGCGTCAGGTCCACAGCGGCGCGCCGCCGATGGCACCCATCAAGGAAAGCGCGGACGCCAGCAATGGCGGCCATTCGATCACCCGGCAAGAAACCCTCGCCGCGATCTAAGGCGGCACGAAAGGAGATGTGGCAATGTCAAGCCAATTTCGCTACCGCGGCGGGAACACCTCGCGCAGCTTCTTCCCGTATGATCCAAGCCATCCGATCGAGGAGGGCGATCTGTTGTTCGCCGATCCCATATTGGGCCACGCGCGCCCGGCGTCGGACATGGTCAACCAGGGCAGCGTGGCGCTCAATCAGCTTGCCTTCGCCCAATATTTCCTCGGCGTTGCCGGCGAAAAGGTCGGCCTACAGTCGGGAGAGGTTAGTTTCCGCCTCAACTTCAACGACCCGAAACCGCCGTGCGTCACGGTGTTGACGGACGGCCTGTTCGAGTTCGATTGTGAGGCGGAAACGGAGGATGTTGGTGAGGGCGGACTGGTGGCCATCTACGCTGCCAGCACCGCCGCCATCCCAAACAGCCAGAAGGTGATGGCAGCGGCCACAGACGGCAGCCTGCAACGTTCCCGCGCCATCGGCGTGCTGCGCCGGCAGCCCGCTTCCTTCGCTCAGACCGATCCTGACCAGGTGCGATGCTTGATCGAGATCAAGCCCGGTTATCCGCAGGGCGGCCCGAGCACCCAGGGCGTACCGCCGGCTGGCACCTACACGAACGCTTCTGGTCAATAAGACCACACACCGCAGAGAACAAGGAGCCACCTGTCATGGCACGACGGCAAGCAAGCAACCTTTACCGCATGATGGTGTCGGAAGCCCAAGCCAAGGGCCGATCCATCCACGAGGACGGCAGCGGCCGTTCGATGGCCAGCCGCATCGGCCTGGCTAGCCTGAACCACTTTCGCAACATCAGCGAAGAGTTGGGCGTGGACCATGAAGGCCACATGCTGCGCGAATCGTGGGGCCCCGACTTCGACCCGCGGAAGCGCGAAGGCCGGTACGATCCCGACCAGCAGTACGGTATCCCCGTGCGCAAGAAGGTCTCCACGGAACTGGACCTGGAAGACTACTCGATTCGCGACCTCGTGGCGCAACTCGTCGTCTCGCGCAGCACCGGCGAGCCGGTTGGCGACGGGTTTGTACGCGATTACCTGAACCCGGGTGACAGCGGCCGCACCGTGCGCTTCGCGGAAGCCGACGCGGGCGGCATCCAGGCCGTGGACTATTCGCTGTTCTACGGCATCACTGGCCAGATGGTCATCAACCGGATTCTCCAGTCCTACGTCCAGGAAGAGTTCGTGGTGACCAACTTGTGCGGCCGCTATCCCACAAACATGATGGACGGCGAGCGCGTCCCCGGCGTGGGCTTGCTATCCGACCCCGATGCGAACAATATCGAGGACATCACGCTCGTCAAGGAGAACCAACCGCTGAAGTTTGTCGGGCTCTCGGAAGAGTACATCGAGATTCCGCAAACCAACGAGCGGCAACTGGGTATCGCGGTCACAAAGAAGGTCGTCTACGGAGATCGTACCGGGCTGGTGCTCAACCAGGCATCCGACGTGGGCCGGATTCTCGGCCTGCGCAAGGAAAAGCGGCTGATCGGCGTGGTGATCGGGGGCACCGTCAACCCGGCCTACTACCGCGAGAAGCGGCGTTACGACAAGGCCCCGGTCACGCTGGACATGTACCAGTCGGCCACGGGCTCGGCGACGACGCAGTTGGCGAGTTCGACGCCGCAGACAAACTGGCCATCGGGCTTGGCTGCGCGGCCGAATGCCTTCGTCAACGACATCCCGAACAACCCGATGAACGACTGGACGGCCTTTCGCAGGGCCGACCAATGCTTCGCCAATACGGTAGACCCGAACACCGGCGAGCCCGTCGTGGTGGGCCGCCCGTTCGTGCTGCTGCCGTACACGAAGCGCTGGGACCTGATGCAGATCGTGCAGGCGCTGAACCTGTACAAGCTGACGGCCAGCGGCAACGCGACGGGTGCCTTCGCGACCGGCCAGACGCTGATGCAGACGCCGATGTCGGCCCTGTCCGGCCTGCTGGCGCAGCAATTCGCCACCAGCCGCCAGTTGCGGGCTCAGATGGTCTCGCAACTCGGGCTGAGCAACAGCAACGTGGACTGGGTGTGGTTCAACGGCGATTTCGAGCAGGCCGTGAAGTACATGGAGAACTTCCCCATCACGGTCATCCAGGCCCCGGCCGATATGTGGCCGTCGTTCAGCCAGAACATCGTGGCCGCGTTCAAAGCCTACGAGATGGGCAACGCGGCGATCTTCGAGCCGCGCGTGGTGCAGCGCCACAACTATCTCAGCGAAAGTTCAGGGCAATAGTGTCGCTCACGTTGGACCTATCCGCCGACCTGCTCGTGTGCAACAACCTCCGCACCATGACCCTCAAGGTCGAGGGGCAGGCGGATGTTGCGCTCACAGCCTGCGTCCTCGACGAACCGTTCCTCGTCAAGGAAATGGAGCCGTCGAAAGGGCAGGTGCCCCAGACCGATCTGCGACTCCACTGGCCGGCGAGCCGCAGCGCCAAGCCGCCGCTCGGCTCAGTGCTGGTGGACGACGCGGGCACGTACTGGACGATTCTCACGGTCGAGTATCGCGACGTCGTGCAGACCTACGCGGCCCGCTGCCGCAACCTCAGTATCGTGAGCGCTGCGGACAACACGGCGACTATCCTCAAGGCCGTATACGGCAAGGGGGCTGCGAACGAGGCGGCGGCCGATTGGCTGGGGGTCTTCAGCCTGCAATCACCGCCCACGGAGGAGGATAAGGTTCCGGCACGCTTCCAGCCTTCGGCGGAGATGGCGGAACTCTTCCTGGGGGCGGAGTGGACCCGAATGACGTACCGCGTCATTTTCAATGGCCCCATGCCCATGGAAACCGCGGGCGGCGAATACCGCCTCGTGGACAAGGAACGCAACCGCTATCGCGTCATTAAGTATCTCGACGAGGAGCGCATTGACCGTTTGCCAGTGGCAATCGCCGTGCGGATCACCGAAGGGGCCGAACACTTCCACCCGTAATTCGAGGAGTTATCTATGGCAATCCAACGCAAAATCACCGC
>Ga0315273_10001386_pt1 | contig 27486 bp, 33 predicted proteins | sample YL17G02_0_MG_FD_205753 | JGI IMG/M metagenome (GOLD analysis project Ga0315273, IMG submission 205753) | Sediment microbial communities from Yellowstone Lake, YNP, Wyoming, USA - YL17G02_0 | ecosystem: Environmental > Aquatic > Freshwater > Lake > Sediment | place: USA: Wyoming | collected... | reverse complement strand
TTTTGTGGAACTCGCCCTCGGACTTAGCTGCGGACCGGGCAAAAAGCAGGGTATTTAAGTTTCAATCCTTGTTTTTGTGGAACTCGCCCTCGGACTTTGGGGCAGCAGGGCGCATCAAAGACCAGCCACGGATGTTTCAATCCTTGTTTTTGTGGAACTCGCCCTCGGACGGTGAAACACTTCACCTTTACTTTCATGAATGCGTTATGTTTCAATCCTTGTTTTTGTGGAACTCGCCCTCGGACTCAATATTCCCGTTCCCACTGGAACCCCTGAGTTCCAGTTTCAATCCTTGTTTTTGTGGAACTCGCCCTCGGACACTTCATTCCTTCCGTTTCCCTGAGATGCCGGAGAGCGTTTCAATCCTTGTTTTTGTGGAACTCGCCCTCGGACAGTGGGAATACCTTGATGAGTATTTTGCGGGGAGAATAGTTTCAATCCTTGTTTTTGTGGAACTCGCCCTCGGACACCTAACAGAGAAACATAAAGCCAACCTGTCTGCTTGTTTCAATCCTTGTTTTTGTGGAACTCGCCCTCGGACCTTCTACGATGTTTTGGTGGCGGGTGGCTATACCAACATGTTTCAATCCTTGTTTTTGTGGAACTCGCCCTCGGACTGTTTCCTCTGCAATCGGGCAGATGGTGTCGAATGCTGTTTCAATCCTTGTTTTTGTGGAACTCGCCCTCGGACTCGGTGAGACGATAGTAGATGATCAAGTTACCTGGGTGTTTCAATCCTTGTTTTTGTGGAACTCGCCCTCGGACTTTGGACTTGTCACAGATATTTATAAAGGTATTAGTTTCAATCCTTGTTTTTGTGGAACTCGCCCTCGGACCATGGGAAGATATGACTGGCGCGAAAGGCTCGTTATAGTTTCAATCCTTGTTTTTGTGGAACTCGCCCTCGGACATCGAAATGAATGGTGTAACCCACATTTCGCAGGTACGACGTTAAGACTTAACATTTTTCCCGGCAACGATTTCCTGCAAAATCTAATAGATGCGATCATATAGCTTTGGGCCCGAAATTATATTCACTTCTAATTATGGTATTATTCTTCTAAAAACAGACTGCATATCTGAATAATATCGTATTTATTAATAATTATTTTTATCATAACTGCGGGCAAATTGTATTTTAATTCTCTTTTCGTCAAATCAAAAATCCTACATTTTCGTTGGCCTACCTGCGAAATGTGGGGTGTAAGTAGGGAGGAATTCGAGTTTCAATCCTTGTTTTTGTGGAACTCGCCCTCGGACTGTGGCTGTGAGGGTGGAAGAAATGCTATATGTGGGTTTCAATCCTTGTTTTTGTGGAACTCGCCCTCGGACAAGGCTATGATGGCCTGTGCGCGCTCTGCGAAGAATCGTTTCAATCCTTGTTTTTGTGGAACTCGCCCTCGGACTTATGCTATCGCCGTCGAGGGTGAGAGAGATTCAGAGTTTCAATCCTTGTTTTTGTGGAACTCGCCCTCGGACGCCCATGCTCCTTCAGGACGGCTATGAGCTGTGCGCGTTTCAATCCTTGTTTTTGTGGAACTCGCCCTCGGACGAAAAAGTATGCTATAAACATATTAAACTAGTTTGGTTTCAATCCTTGTTTTTGTGGAACTCGCCCTCGGACTCCACTCGGTAGTGGAGCTACCTTGCATCTGTCGCGTTTCAATCCTTGTTTTTGTGGAACTCGCCCTCGGACGAAGATTGTGATGGGTGTGGATCTGGCGATAAGTCTGTTTCAATCCTTGTTTTTGTGGAACTCGCCCTCGGACCAAAGGCCTGGAAGACAGCAAGCAGCCAAAGGAGGGGTTTCAATCCTTGTTTTTGTGGAACTCGCCCTCGGACTTGTGATCGGTTTTCTGGGCCTCGCCCCTCTCTTGTTTCAATCCTTGTTTTTGTGGAACTCGCCCTCGGACTCTGCCCCTCCTGTGGCGCGACCGATGAATGGCTATGTCAGTTTCAATCCTTGTTTTTGTGGAACTCGCCCTCGGACATGCCGCCCTCCCGGAAGATGTGACAACTTACACTGGAAGTTTCAATCCTTGTTTTTGTGGAACTCGCCCTCGGACCAGCCTAGCCAGTGATACAAGAGGTGCATTCGCTAGAGTTTCAATCCTTGTTTTTGTGGAACTCGCCCTCGGACCTTGGTATCGCGGGCGAGATATCACAAACCCCCCCGGAGTTTCAATCCTTGTTTTTGTGGAACTCGCCCTCGGACCACATCAGGCTTCAAAGTACCAGCTCTCTTATGGCTGTTTCAATCCTTGTTTTTGTGGAACTCGCCCTCGGACTCGACAGAAGGATAGAACTGACTTATGTCAAACTGTTTCAATCCTTGTTTTTGTGGAACTCGCCCTCGGACGTCGAGGCCATATCTGTCTCCGGCGCTCCGCTCTACGTTTCAATCCTTGTTTTTGTGGAACTCGCCCTCGGACAGCGGCTTTTTTTCGTCCTTTTCCCTGTTTCTCAGTGTCAAACCGGCCTTTTCTCACCCTCCGCAAAACATGAGTGGAATTTATAAGAAGGCTTATAAATTCATTCCGGCAGGTGGGCCCAGAATTGTCTTCCTAGCCAAAAAACAGACGGCACATCTCTATTTCAGTATTGCAACCGCCCCGTAACCTCTGGAGACAGACTTGCCCAGTCCCAGGAAGTCCGGGATGGCAAAGGTTGTGGTGAACTCTCCTCGTATCCCCGTGACTTTTGTCCCCTTCAGCAGGCAGATCTCATCCTGCATCCTGCCCACCTCCAGCCGAATGTGCTCTTTAGCCACGTAGCCCAGCCCCTTGGAGGCGGAGAGAATGTTGCCAACCAAAATTCTTCTCAGCAGATCCTTTCTCTCCTCTCTGTTTGCATTTAAATACTTGGGGTAGTTGTCCTGGCTGAGAGCCAGCCAGGGCGTGGCAAAACGGTAGCTTTGGATCTCTTCAGAGCAGCCGAACTCCTCGCTCTTCAGGGTAATGCCTCGTTCCATGATGCTGTATTTGCTCTCGCCCAATTTTATCTCATCGAATTTATCATAGATCTCTTTCAGGACCTCTGCCCCCTCGTTGATGCCAAGGACCATGGAACTTCCCTCCAGCATCTTGTACTGGATGAGAGGATACTTGTAGATCAGCTTGTCTGTCACATGCTGGTGCAGCAGCGCATGCTCATTGAAGCTGGTAGCAAAGAAGCCGCGTAGCTTCGAAGCGTCCCCGTGCATGGGCGCGTCCGAGTGCAGGGTGAGGCGGAGGATTTTGAGGATCATAGCTTTCCTTTCTTATCGAAGAACTCTTCACGACTAATCCCCGCCTCTTTTAAAATCTCATTCAACAACCCTTTGGGAACATCATAACCATGAAATGGAACCACCGTTGACTTTTTGGTTTCAGGGTTGTGGTAAAAATGATGGCTGCCGCTGATTCTCTCCAGCTCAAAACCGCATTTCTCAAGTATTCTAGCCAGCTTTTCCGGCGGGATGCAGGGTAGTTTAGCCATGCCACTCAGGAACATGCTTCAAGTTGCTTAAAAATTTAAGCATTTGCCTCGACTGCAATCGTGCATATCATCGAATCATCGGATTCTACCGGCACGTCTTCGCCGCGGGCGACCATGCAGGCTATAAAGCCCTCAATTGCCTCTTTTGCCATTGCCAGCGCCTCTTCAACCGTTCTCCCGAAGGTCAGGCAACCCGGCAGTGAAGGCACAATCACCGTGTAAGTTCCATCTTCCTCTTTTCGGAGCATAATTTTATAGCGCAATGTCTTCATCATAGTGGTCTCCTATCCTGTATTGATATTTGATGCTGTCTTTGATCTTGCGGATTTGCGGGGCCTCCCCCGCGCATGGACGCGTGCGAGGGCGGGGTGAGACAGAAGATTTTTGGGATCATGTAGATACCTTTAGATCAATATGCAACTATCTCTTTCTCCGCTTAAGTTTTCAATATCAAATCCAAATTCAGTCGAGTATGGCAAAGATGTAATTATATATTTTTTATTATAAATAGTATCCGATAGATAGAAATAGTCTTTATTAAATTTGGCATACCACCACTTAGGGATCTTAACTTTATATTTATCCAATTCTTTAAGATTATTACTAATATATGCCCAATATATTTCAGGTATAACATCGATAGTGATATCTTTAATGTTTCTAACTTCTACCAGATTTCCTTCATCCTCAGAATATCTTATTTCTTTTGGACTAAAACCAAATAAAATACATTTCTTGAACACATTTTCTAAATTCTGAGGTCTTAATTTAATATCCGAATATACTTTATCGCACCATCGTTTTATTATTGCATATGTGATCGGCGAATCTTCAATAACGTTGTTGGTTCTTTCGACAATATCAATTTTATCGTTATCTGTAGAATAAGGCAAATGATCTTTTGGTTGATAAATAAACATGAAATGCTCGTTATTGTGATTCTTTCCGCCTCTGTTTAATCTCCCTCCTCGTTGTCCGATAGCATCAACGGGAGCTAGTTCTGTGTGCATAATGTCACACGAAATATCCACACTTATTTCAATGGCTTGAGTTGATACAAGTATCCAAGGTCTTTTTCCTTTAAGATTATTGATTTCTTTTTCTTTTTTACTTCTGTCGTTAAATGTAAATTGAGAATGAAGCAAAAATAGATTATCTTTTAAAATTTTATTCTCTAATAAATGGTACAAATCTTTGGCTCTTTTTATAGTATTTACAATTATTATTTGATTTTTCTCTTCATCATAGATTTTTTTAACTTCATCTATTGCTTCAAAGACTGATTTAGTGCTTTTTTCAATAATAAAGGGCTCAAACTTCAATCCTTCGACATCTTCAATCAAAGTATGGGATTGTATCTTATTTAGTTCCTCTACTATAAAGCTCGGCAAAGTTCCACTCATAGCAATATATGGTATTTTGAGGTCTCTCAATATCTTTAGGCCATCTAATATATATCTTAATGTATGATTTTCGTAATAGTGAATCTCATCTAATATTATCACTGAATTCAAAATATTTCCTAGCGCGAAGTCTGCCTGCTTGTAACCATGCACTAAAGAATAAATCAAATGATCTATAGTGGTTATCGTAACTGGCTTATCGAATACTTTCTCATCAAAAACCAAGCTCCTAATATCTTCTTCTTTGATATCGTCTGCTTCATAATGCAGGTATCTACTCATCCCGTGATATATTCCAACATTATTATTACCAAAAATTTTTTTAAGCCTTTCGTACATCGCATTCGAGGTTATTTGTGTCGGCAAAGCAAAAATGATTTTATTTTTATTCTGCAACTTAATTATATTTAGTGCTCCCATAAGCGCTCCTTCTGTCTTACCCCTTCCGCATGGGGCGGATATTATAGCTGAATCTTTTATATTAGCTAGCTCTCTCTGAAACTCATAGAGCTCTCGCATTTTTTCCTTTTCATTTAATCCTAAAATGGAAATATTTTCTGAGTAGAATATACTATTTGCACTGTAATTTATAGTATCCAGAAAATTATTAGACGCCTCAATGAGTGGACCAAATACACCTTGGTTTAAATTCAATTCATCAAAAAATTTGCTTGCTTTTTGATCACAATGCTTTAAAACAGATAAACACAATGAATAGATCGCTTTTGTCTGTATATTTCTATCATTAGTGCTCTGCTCTATTTTCAAATTTCGTATTATTTTTCTAATTGATTCATTCAATTCAATTTTAGACAAATAATCCTCTTTGATATAAATAGGTTTGAACTCATTATTAAAGATGTCTTTAAAAAACTTTAAATAAATATCTGGATATATATCTATCCATAATTCTATTTCGTGATTTAGATAACTAATTCTTGGAGACAAATTTGCATCTTCATATATTCTATTATATAATTGGGTGTGATGCGAAACAACAAGAATCCGTAATAAATTATTTAAATTTTCAGGCAAATCCGAATTTATGAATGGTACCCCAAAAAAAGCATGAGAGAAATAGCCACAGGGTTCGCCTCTTTTTATTCTATATTGAAATTCATTTGTCAACTTTCCTAAATCATGCAAGAAAACTGACATATACATAATATTCATAAGTGTATTAAAGTTGATCTGGAAATTTTCTGAGAAGCTTTTTAAAGTATTTTTATTCTTTAACAAATAATCCCTGAGAATCATCAGGGAATCAATAGTATGCCCTTCAAATGTTTGAAAAACTTGATCGAGAGATCTCTTGGCAATTGGTTCAGAAAGCGACATACTCGTCCCCTATTTCATAACACTCCACGGATTCATTTAGCTCTAGCTTCGCGCCTGGCTTTGGAGTTGCTACAATAGCATCTTCTCTAGAATAATCTCTCTTCTTAGTATTAATAGCTGCAAATTTATATGGAACTCTGCCTACAATTCGACGCTTGTCGGTCGGCTCCACCCGTTCATTCAATCTAATAATTGAATCAATTTTATTGCTTTTGGTCTCCTTAGCATTAACTAGTTTTATATTACTAATAACAACAAAATCGTCTGATGCTCCAATATACAAAGGTCTAGCTGGATCTTCCAGGGCCTTTCTTAATTCATGAATATCCCTTTCTTCGCCCAGAACGAAGATTTTGCAGAGAATTGGTGTTACATATTCTTTAATAAAGGGAGCACTTGAGCTTCGAATGTGTTTTAAGCCTTCAAAAATGATCATTTCTTCTTCACTTAGAATCGATGGGTCTCCTTTATTGTTTTCTACCTTCTTGTTTATATCGCTCTCTTTCTTACTGAGATTTGATTTCAATTTTTTCATCAAAACCAGGTTCTGGGATTTGCCTGGTTCATTCAAAGGCTTGAGGCTGACTTTAAACCTCTCCTGCAAGCTATAGTCATCCCTTTCCAAACCCAACGAATTTGCTAATAATCCTCGGATCGTCGTATAAGGTGGAAAAGAATAAGAAAGGATTGTTATAGTTGAAAAGGGCTTCCTGAAGTTTACGAGATAGGGTGTCTCTAACTCAAAACTTAGGCAATTCATTTTAATCAACTTCAGCTTTAACCATGTCAATAGCTTCGTTAGGCGTCTTAAGTTCTATTGCATGTTTTGTTAAGACTTGCTTTAGATCTTTTTCATTTCCTAAAGTGCCAGAGAGTAAGCCCGCAAATATTTTATCACCCTTTAGAGATCTGAGCACCTGGTCCAATCTATCTATATTTATATTTCTGCCACCTTCAAGTTCTAAGGCCTTTTGCAATGTGTGGTTGTATCTATCTTGAATTGCAATTAGAATTAGGTTAGGAGTAAAATCCGTTAAGAGACGAGCTTGTTTAGAATAATCTGACAAGTTCTTGAAAGCCTCCAATGAAGTCTTGACTCTCGACTTCTTAATTTCATCACTTAGAACTTTATCTTTAATTACTATTTTTTTATTTTCAATTAATTCTTCTCCACCAATTTTTGCCAAATCAATAGACAAACCAGCTCTATAAATATTGACAGCTAATTCAACATTTACTATGTCCCCCTTTAGCTCGCCTGCACTTTCCTGAGGTTTCTTCCTAGTAAGAAAATCGATAGTCATATTGTCATTTAGCGGCAATAATCCCATCGCAGGAGACATCTTAATTGGAGAAACACGTATCTGAGCACCTTGATCTTTTAGAGTCGTCATGAAACCAAACAGATCGCACAAAATACAATCTGCGATCTTCCCACAGGTTTCTCCCTTCTCATTTGCAACACAATATTCCTGAGCGGGTACAAGTCTTCGGATACTCTCCTTTAAATAGAATCTCATCGCTTGCCCGCTTACATATGGATAATCAACTCCATCCTTTTTATATTTTTTAATATCTACTAAATTACTTCCACCAATTCCTGAATTAAGGTTCGTTAGACCAGTTTCAGATAACCATATCGCACTTATAGCTTTCTTTTTCATTTGAGGTCACCTACTTTTTGTACCTAATTGCACCGAGATAAAATGTTGAATAGACTATCACAATATCCTTAATCTCATCAGAGTTGTTTTTATATTTATTTATCAAATCCATTAACTTGGCTAAAGGCTCAGTATAGATTGATTCATCTAACTTCTTGCCGATGCTTATTGCTCTTAAACTTATATTCTTCAACTGCTTGATCAATTCCTCAGGACTTCGTGTTCTATCAAGCTGATATAGATCAGATATATAATTATCTGCAATTGTTCCTATCACGTGTCCGCTCTTTCTCATTATCTCCATTTCCTCTGTTTCAAATTGCACCATCCTTGCACCTCCATTGAATGATTAGTGGATATAGCATTTCTTTTTGTATGCCTGCCAAAATACAATTCTGACGTATTTGAAATGCCCTTGAAAATGTTTTGAAATCATCCAAAACGATTCCCTTTGACATAAGGCATTTATTTTCGCGACTTAAATTATTATCTATATTATTACTAGTTAGTGATTTAGTGAATGATTTATCGATAAAATTCGAATAGGGCTTCTGAAGAACGCTAAATACTCTATCCAGACTTTGAATGTTTGGTATCTTTATTTCCTCCAAATATGAATATTTTGTCTGATACGTTGCGCTTGTCCCTTTAATCCTTAAGCAAGCCCATTCATCCGTATACCCAATAATTTTCATCTGTTCAAACAGGGAAAGCAATAATGAATACTCATCCCTTGCATATCTCTCAAATAGTCCACCCTTTTTTCCAGTGAAGAGTTCCATAATATTGCTATTACGACCCTGTTTTAAAGACCCACGAATAATGTCTTTTAGCCTGTGAAGCTCTTCAATATCTTCAATCTTAGGAAATAGAATATAATTAGTTAAATTATCATTATCGCATGTAAACGGATTATCATCCAGCCATTCGATAGATCCCAATAGTGCACACTTGGGGCATGAGTGGTATTCTGGTTCCATCTTTCTAACGCCACACTGACTCTTTAAGCTACCTGTAGCCATTGGATAAATGGTTTGAGATACCTGAGAAATATTAAAATCATCATCATAATTATCGCCACAAATATCACAAATTCTCTTTCCGGTTTTCTCTTCATGGGACAGAAGGTAACTGCAGATTTTTTGTTTTTCCTCTGTTTCTTTCCCAAGAAAATTGACATATTTTCCCTTATGCATTGTAGGCAAATACGCCCTGTTGGCCTTTTCTTGAGTGCCATCTTTTTTTGTCTTCTGATATGTTAATTTAAATTTGATTAATCTTTCAATAGTATCAACTAATCGAGCTACTTGATCTTCATCTAAAGAGTCAAATGCTATTCCGCTATTCCACTCAATATCTACATCGACTTCCTCAAGTAAATTACCTAAAAATTCTAGGGCATTATCAAACCACCAGTCGTAGTATTGATTTATTTTTATTTGGGGGCTCATTTATTCACCTCAAACGCATATATTCCTGTACGTGCAGTCCACGCACCTGGCCTTCTGCTTCGTCCCATCGGGAAAGCATCCCTTCTGAATTATCATCAGTATCTCACGCACAATCTCTTTTGCCTTCTCATAATCTTTTTGCTGAAAGTCTATTTCCGCCACAAAATTGTTGCTCCTGGTGTAGCAGACAAATCCCCGCTTCACATTTACGCCGAAGTGCTCCATGATGAGCAGCCCGTAAAGTGCAGCCTGATACTTATGCGTCCTGTAAATGGTGTTTTTAAACTCGGCATACTTGTAATCCAGAGGTGCAGCCGTTCCATCTTCCAGAAAGAGAACCTCGTCCACCTCTCCCTTGAAGTGGTACTTGTGCGAAGTCAGATAAACCGAGATCTCTTTTCCCGTGCAATTTAGCTTCTTTCTCACGTAATCCCTGTTTACCTTCTCCCGGATCTCGTGCAGTTCTCTGCCCTTCAAAACCTTGAAGCGCCGCTCTTCTCTCTGAGCGATGCCCAGGCAATGCATGAAAAATATGAACCTGGGGCAGAACAGGTACTCCAGCGCATCGGATACCGTGACGAAAATCTCCTGCGCGGGCGCGGGCTCACGCGCACCCTCCTGCGCCTGCCCGCACGTGGCCGCTGTATCATCATCGGTCTCCATTTTGCCCTCAGAACACCTTAGTTAACATCATGCCGGCCACCAGCTCTCTGTCGAAGCCCGTTCCGATCAGCTTTATCTTATCAAAGCAGTCCTCGCACATGGGAAAGACGTAGACGGAATCCGATTCCTCGATGACCGCTTCGCACTCCAGCGCCAGGGAGTCGGACTGATTCCTGTTCAAATCACCCAGAAAGGCGCTCTTCTGCACCCGGAACAGGCCGTATCTCTTACAGAGCTTCGCTACCTTAAGTCATGCATATGCAAAATCATGGATCGAGAAGATCTCTCTCAGATTGGTCCACTCTATTCAGGATAGCCGATCCTCCAGATCCTCTCAGCAATCTTTCCGAAAAATATTACTACTAGATAAGCGGCTTAAAAGGGACAGACTTGTTCTCTTCGTCCGGGCAATCTTCATTTAGCCACTCTAAGTCGCCATCGCTCAATTGGTCTATGACGGCATCTAGGTAAGCCCCTTTATCCGTGACGATATGCCTTTCCCGCATAATTTCAACTGCCATTTAATCTCCTGGTCATGCATCTGCTTTCTATCTATATAATCCTTTAGACAAATGGATTTTTGTAGAATATAATCAAATTCTATAGTCTGTATTTCTCCTCTTAGTTATTATTATATCTACAACATCAACAATATGCGCGAGGTCATCTACCGTATATTCTATTCGTGTTTGTGCTCCTATTCGGATGCGATATTTGCGCGGATTAGATCCCGCTATCGGTGAGATATCCATCATTGGGCGAGGTGTATATGGGTCTATGCTTAATTCATTTATGCGATCCGATATAATAACTGCCGCCTCGTGGTTCAGTCGATCGAATTTATTTAAAACCTTATTCGCTCTCTTTTTTATTGTAATCTCATAGGGCAACCTTTCTTCTCCTTAAATTTCTACGGCTAGATGCAAGATCTGCTAAATGGAATAAATAAGTTTCGAGAGTGCGATTTTGGCCAAAAGGATTTTAAATGATGAAAATCTCCTGCGCGGGTGCAGGCACTCGCGTGCCCTCCTGCGCCCGCCCGCGCGTGGCCGCGCTCTCATCTGTCTCCATTTTGCCCTCAGAACACCTTGGTTAACATCATGCCGGCAACCAGCTCTCGGTCGAACCCCGATCCGATCAGCTTGATCTTATCAAAGCAGTCCTCGCACATGGGAAAGACGTAAACGGAATCTGATTCTTCGACGACCGCCTCGCACTCCAGCGCCAGGGAGTCGGACTGGTTCCGGTTCAGGTCACCCAGAAAGGCGCTCTTCTGCACCCGGAACAGGCCGTAGTTCTTGCACAGCTTCGCCACCCGGCTTCGGATTTTGTTCTCGGAGATGTCGTAAATGACCCAGACCAGCATCAACAACCTCAATTTATATTTCCGCAAAGCTTCGCGTCTTCGCGTGAAACCGGACACTGTTGAAACTCACACGAAGCATGGATTTAATTAGGCCCGGCTGTACTGGCATTCTGATCAGCATTGGGCTCTCTTGCCGGTGTTTCGCATGATTTGCTTTCTCCTTCTCCTCCGCCTTCTTCCTCATCCAGCTCCAGGATATTCTGATCAAAGTCCTCAGGCAGCTCCTGGCCGGGCCGGATAAGAGAATTGGCAATCCTGTGGCACTCCATCTGAATGGTGTTGCGGGTCTTGATATTGCGGCCCCGGTAGAGGATCGTCTCCTCAAAGTTCTTGTTGAGCGCTTCGATGAGCGCTGCCTTGCCGCATTTGGAAAGGCCCACGCCCTGCTCCAGCGGCTCAAAGAACTCGTCCTTGATCATGCGCCTGCTGAAGAGATAGACCACCGTCTCATCCACGTAAATGCGAAACATCTCAATGATATCGAAGACCAGCGACATCTTGTTGTAAGAGTCGGTGTGCAAAAAGCCCACGTAGGGATCAAGGCCCGCAATGATGCAGCCCTTTTCCACCATGGAGTAGAGAACGCCGTATCCGTAGTTGAGCAGAGCATTGAACTCGTCTTTGGCCGGACTTCTGCTCCGCCCTGCGAAATGGTACTTTTCCGGCATGACTGAGGATAGGGCATCAAAGTATGCCCGCGCCGCCTTTCCCTCCAGGCCGAGCATGTCCTGCCGCCGGGCGTCGATGTTCCCCCGCAGCCTCTTCATCCGCTCTCTGGACTGCTCTATCTCCTCGATGAACCCATCCAGCTCCTCTCTCTTCTCCTCTCTGGTCTTCCTCAATTTGGTGAGCAGCTCGATCTGGTTGTCCAGCTTCTTTAAGCCCCACTCTTTCGCTAAATTCAGGCCATCTGTTGTGTCGTATATCTCCAGTTGCCTTCTGCGAATCATTGTGGTGCTGCTAAGCTTCGGATGCCACACCCTGCCGTAGGGATCGCCGTAGGAATCGAGAAAAACGATATCGATGTTGTTGTCCACGGCCAGCTTGATGGCATCTGTGGTGATGTATGCAGACGTTGTAATTAAAATGCTATTGACTTTGCTCACTGCCACTTCAAAGCTTTTATCCTCTCTCTTTACCAGAAAGCAGTTTCCGCTCTTGCGAAGATATGCACCATAGCTGTTGATCACAAGCTGCACAGCATTACCTCTAGCTTCTAGCAATCCCTTTGGCGGTAAGCTATGAGACTCTTCAGGTTTAATATCTTTGTATGAAGGGGGAAAGTATTATTCGTCTGATGGGCGAGTCGTGCGTGTGCCTGGCCATAGTAGGATCGGCCTCCTGCATGATGCCCAGAAGGGCCGAGTAGAGCTGGTAGCCCTCGCTGTAAGGCATCTCAAAGGCGGCTTTCGGCCTGAGGGTCAGTGTGATCTTTTGCGGCATCACTTTGTTATTACATCCCCTCACATTTAAATCTGTCTATTATTGCATTAATTTCATAATTTTGCAACTAAAAGCTTCTGCACTCCAATGCCCGCAAGGAAAATATGCCGGCATCTAACCGTGCAAAATTCGTCTCTGTGCGTCCTTTGTGCGCTTTGTGCTCTTTGTGGTGAAAGTCCGTAAACCCCTTGTTAAAATTCGCATATCAGAATATAAACCTGAAGGGCAAGCAAGATCCTACCAGCTATTATTACCAATTTCTCACAGCGCTTGAGTCTCTCCGAGTGGACGTTCTCCAGCCAGGCGGCCTCCCTCGCACCCGTGCCACTGGGCCCGCCTGCCCGTTTGCAGCATCATGCAATTGTCACATGAAAAAGCATTTATGCATCAAATCGGCATTGTCGAATAATGAAAACCTACGTCTCCCTTTCAGGCTTCGATTCCTCCCAGATCGTATCCCTGATTGTGAAATACGGGGTGGAGGGCAAGGACCGCATCATTCTCATCCGCCCCGATGTGGAGCTGGACACGCGCGGCGAGTTGACTATGCAGGCCATCCGGGACCTCTCCCGGCAGATAGACAGCTCCATTGATCTGCATATCCATCGCGTGGATCACCGGGATTTTGAGGGCATGGTGATATCTCTAAAGGCTCTCCTGGAGAAGGCGGAGGGCCAGGTCATTGCCAATCTCTCAGGTGGGCCACGTGAGATCTTTCTGGCCTTCACCATCGCCTGCCTCTCAGAGGCCGGGAAGATCTTTAAGACCACCAACTACAGCGATATCGAAAGAAGCCTCCATGAGGTCACCCTGCCCAATATCACCGCCATCCTGGAAGATCGGCAAAAGAGGATTTTAGAGGATGTAAGCGAGAGCCAGCCTACTACTATTACCGATATAGCAAAGCGCCTATCTGTCTCCGAGAGCACCATCTCCCGCCAGGTGGCCCGCCTGGCGAAGCTCGGGGCTTTGCACCTGGTGCAGAAGGGAAAGACGAAAGAGGTGCGCATAACCCTGACAGGGAAGATACTGCTTTAAGTAATCATAATGAAAAAAACATAGTAACATGAGGTCATCCACTGGAAATAGCGAAGAGACTGACAATACCTCTTTTGTGAAAGTCCTCCTGGTCACGGGCAGACTGGCAGAAAGCCAGGTCAGAGCTTTTGCTGAAGAGGCGGACGTGCTGGTGGCGAATGTCGATGTGGCCACCTTCATCACACCGCAGATGCTGCTTTCCGCTGCGCCCCAGGGCTACGACCTCATCCTGATTCCCGGCGCCATAACCGCTGATTTTCGGGAAGCCGAGCGTGCTCTTGGCGCCAAAATCCGCCTGGGGCCCAAGCACGCTGCAGACCTGGGATTGGTGCTGCGTAGTCTTGCTAAGGAGAAAATAGAGCTCTCTTGCACCGTTCCTGCTTGTCGGCTCTTAGAAGGAACTATGCGAGAGGATGCTCTCGATCAGGTGGAGAAGCAGGAGGCTTGGGCCCATTCAGGCCTGCAGATCAGGGGCGTCAAGATCGGGGGCAGCTCTCGCATGAAGGTTCTGGCGGAGATTGTCGATGCCACGCGCTTTCGCCCTCTGGCCCTGGTCGAAAAAATTCGCTACTTTGAGGAGCAGGGTGCGGATATGATTGACCTTGGCATCCCACTTGATGCCGATCCTTATCAGGTGAAAGCAGCGCTTCAAACGGCTAAAAAGGCCACAAATCTTCCCATAAGCGTTGATACCATCAGGCCCGAGTTGATCCTGGCGGGCCTGGAGGCGGGTGCCGATCTGCTGCTCAGCTTAAACGCCGGCAATCTTCCAGTTGTAGGCGAGGCAGTGGCCAGGGCGCTCGTGCCTGCCGTGATCATTCCCGGTCCTGGCTCCATCAGTTTAGAGGAGAACCTAAAAATGGCTCAGGAGATGGGAATATCCATTATAGCGGACCCTGTTCTTGACTCGCCTCTGCAAGGACTGGTCCCCTCTTTGCAAAGGTACCTTCTCTTCCGGCAGGATCATCCCAACATTCCTCTCTTTTTTGGAGCGGGAAATGTTACTGAGCTAATGGATGCAGATACCGCCGGCGTCAATGCCCTTATAGCTGCTCTTGGTGCAGAGACTGGCGCCTCAATTCTCTTTACACCGGAGTATAGCAGCAAAGCCGCAGGAAGCGTGCACGAACTTGCCCTGGCATCGAGAATGATGCTGCTGGCCCGGGAGCGTTTTTCGCCTCCCAAAGACCTGGGCCTTGACCTTCTCATCTTGAAGGAGAAGCGACACCTGCCTGAGGAAGCCATGCCCGAAACGTTCCTGCAAGCAGAGGAAGGTCACAAATATGAGCTGGACAGCAGTGGAAGCTTCAGAATATTCCTCTCTCGGGGATTGATCCTGGCTCAGAACGACCGCATAATTGTAGCGGGAAGTAATGCTCGCGACATCCTCAATACTCTCATCGAGAAGGATTTGGTCAGCCGCCTGGATCATGCCGGTTACCTGGGCCGCGAACTGGAGAGGGCAGAGATCGCTCTTCGCCTGAAAAAGAACTATGTTCAGGACGAACCTCTCTGGTCCTCAGAGAAACGTTAAATATTTGGTCTCGCGACATAGGTGCGGATGAAATCGAAGGCTTTTGCTATCTTTGTAGGCGCAATTATGATAATCTCCGCCTTTGCAGGTTTCGTGCTGAGGGGAAGCGACCAGAACGAGAACGTTGTTGTGCCATCGGGCAGCGACTCTTTGCAGACCTTTGGGGTACAGGGCCGCTTGGTGGAATGGGACTTTGAGGGACTGCAGGATGTCCTGCAGATGTCTCCGGAGAGCACCGTCATGGCATACTGGATCAACCTGAGTGCATCGCAGAATCTGACTGAGGCGGGGGCAGCGGCTCTGCCTCAGTCCCTGGGCCTCAGCTACGGAAGTCAGATTTACAGCACCAAGATTGAAAAGCTGGCTAATGTTAATTTCAATGGTACCTGGACGGAGTTTCACTGGATCCGACCCTATCAGGTGAGCTACAACAGCCTGGTAATACCCTATCAGGATTACATGATGATTCCTGCAGGAACCGATTTTGTAGTCGTGTATGGAAAGCCGGCCCTCTTCGGGACGCAGGACTCTGTGCGCCGCGTCATAGATGTGATCACAGGAGGCCTGGCCGTGGAGAGCTTCACTCTGATCAATGATGAGCAAGCGGACCTGCAGGTGGCAGCTCTGGGCAGCGGCGGCAGGAGCATGCCTTTCTCTGGCGGATACAAAGAGTTTTACCTGGGTGTAAATGCAGCAAAACGCCCGGACCAGGGCTTTGATCTAAAGGCCCGGTATCTGCAGCCCCAGACAACTGTGGGCAGCAAGGCCGGAGAAATCGCCGCGAAATACAATCTCAGCTATTCCACGAAAGGCTCTGAAGCAGAAATATCCGGACTTGTGGCCAGGGAAAATCTAAAGAATGTGCTAATGGCTCTGCTCGGGCCATAGCGCAACCTTTTTACATGTGGAGCTAATGGCTGATCTAATCTGAACCGTCTAATACGTTTTAGGCGTTTTTGCGATGAATGATGATGGGCAAGCAGCCCGGAAGGAGATTAAATAATGGCAAGACCAATATTCGTAAGGTTTGATGTTCCAGCAGAGCTGGCGACCAAGTCTCTTGAGGCCCTCGAACTGGCTCGTGATACAGGCAGAATAAAGAAGGGAACCAACGAAGCCACCAAGGCCATCGAGCGCGGTGTGGCTCGCCTGGTTATTGTCGGCGAAGATGTTGTACCCCCTGAGATTGTGGCACATATTCCGGCTCTTTGCGAAGAGAAGAAGACACCTTACATCTATGTCAAAAAGCAGAGCGAGCTTGGCGCAGCTGCGGGTTTAGGCGTAAAGAGCGCTGCTGCGGCAATCGTGGAGCCTGGAAAGGGAAAAGAGCTGCTTGATGAAATCGTCCAGAAAGTGGCAGCACTAAAGTAGGTGATTTCCGATGGAGGATGAGAACGGAGTACCGGCAGAGGTTATCGAGGTCATCGGCGTCACCGGCATGCATGGCGAGGCGATGCAGATCAAGTGCCGTATCCTGGAGGGCAACAACAAGGGCCGCATTATCACCAGGAACTGCATGGGGCCCATCCGCATGGGCGATGTCCTGATGCTGCTGGAGACTGCTAGAGAGGCAAAGAAGCTTACCAGCAGGTGATGGAAGATGGAAGCGAGAAAGTGTACTTTTTGCAATAGGACCATCGAGCCGGGCACAGGTAAGCTTTATGCCAAAAAAGACGGCACGGTCTTTTACTTCTGCTCAGCCAAGTGCGAGAATAACGTAGCCCTTGGCCGTGTAACCAGAAGAATCAAGTGGGCTAGAAAGGGGGCATAAGCCCTGGCGGAGTTAGAGAGAACCTTTGTCATGGTAAAGCCCGATGGAGTGGCGCGCGCTCTTGTTGGCAAGATACTGCAGCGCATCGAGGAGAAGGGATTCAAGATAGTTGCTATGAAGCTCGCTCTAATGCCGGCGGAGAAGGCCAAAGAGCACTACGCTGAGCACGTGGGCAAGAAGTTTTACCTGGATCTGGTGGATTTCATCACCTCCGGCCCCTCCGTCTCTATGGTGGTTGAGGGGCGGGGCGCTATTGCGGCCATGAGGAAGATGAACGGCGCCACCAATCCGGCGGATGCCGCCCCTGGAACTATTCGAGGAGATCTGGCCATTGAGACCGGACGAAATGTGGTGCACGGCTCGGATTCAGCCGCATCCGCTGCTCGCGAGATTGCGCTGCATTTCAGCGAATCCGAACAGGTGGCCTATAAGCGAATAGATGAAGCATGGCTCTACGAGTGAGTCGGGCAGAAAGCATTTCTGCCTCCTCTCACAGGAGCCTTTAAATTCTCAAAAAATGAGAAGTATTTTTTAGATTTACCTCTCCGAGAAGCGACCTGTATGCAACAGAAGTCCAAAAAGGCCGGTAAAGCGAAGGGTGAGGAGTCCAACCTCAGAACACCCATAGTTGTGGTGATGGGGCATGTGGATCACGGCAAGACCTCTCTTTTGGATAAGATCAGGGGAACGGCTGTTGCAAAGGGCGAAGCCGGGCTGATCACTCAGCACATTGGAGCCACGGAGGTTCCGCTAAGCGTGGTACAGGAGTTTTGTGGATCGCATTTCGGCAAAGAGATGCAGATTCCCGGGCTGCTGTTCATCGATACGCCGGGGCATCATGCTTTTACCTCCATGCGAAGTAGAGGCGGCTCGCTCGCTGATTTAGCCGTGCTGATTGTGGATGTAAACGAGGGCTTCCAGCCCCAGACCATCGAGTCGCTGGCCATTCTCAAGCGTTTTAAGACCCCATTTGTCGTTGCCGCCAACAAGATGGATCGCATCGGCGGCTGGCATCCCGTAGCCAACGCTCCCTTTGCTAAAAGCCTCAAGGCGCAAAATGAAAGAGTAACAGAGGTGCTGGATACAAGGATCTACGAGCTGGTGGGAGAGCTCTATAAGCGTGGATTTGATGGGGATCGGTATGATCGAATCGCCGACTTCACCAGAACGATAGGAATCGTGCCCATCAGTGCTATCACAGGAGAAGGAGTGCCTGATCTTCTCATGGTATTGGTGGGGCTGGCGCAGAGATTTTTAAAAGAAAATCTAAAGCTCACTGCTACCGGTCCTGGTGTGGGCACGATTTTAGAGGTAAAAGAGGAGAAGGGTCTGGGCACGACTTTAGACGTCATACTCTACAACGGCGAATTCAACTCGGGCGATACGGTAATTGTGGGCACGGCCAATGAGCCCACCGTCACAAAGATAAGAGCCCTGCTAAAACCCAAGCCTCTGACTGAGATTCGAAGCGAGGAGAGATTTCTGCCGGTAAAGCATGTGGCGGCAGCATCTGGAGTGAAGATAGCGGCACCCAAATTGGAGAACGCCCTGGCAGGATCAACCATTCGTGTGGTGACCTGTGCAGAAGAGGTGGAGGCCCTTTCCATGGAGTTGAAATCTGAGCTTGATGCCGTGCGCATTGATGCTGAGAGCGAGGGCGTGATCCTAAAAGCGGATGCCATCGGCTCGCTGGAAGCGCTGGTGGGCGAGCTGAAGGCCAAGAGCATAGCCATCCACCATGCTGATGTAGGGCCCATTTCCCGAAGGGATGTTATCCGCGCTTCGGCCATCAAAGACCCCCTGCTCTCGGCGATTTTGGCCTTTAATGTGGAAATCTTGCCTGATGCCATCAGCGAGATTCAGAAGACCAATGTGCCTGTATTTTGCAGTGATATCATCTACACCATTCTGGAGAACTATGAGCAGTGGACGGATGAGCAGAAGATGCGCATAGACCAGGAGCGGCTTGAGGCGGTCATCCGGCCCGGTGCGGTGCGCCTCCTGCCGGACTGTGTCTTCCGCCAGTCCAGGCCGGCTATTGTAGGCGTGCAGGTCATAGGCGGTGTGGTCAGGACCCAGGTCAATTTGATGAGAGAGGACGGCGCAAATGTGGGCGAGATTAGGGGAATCCAGGCGCGCAATGAAAACGTCGGCTCCGCAACTGTCGGGCAAGAAGTGGCCATATCCATCGACGGCCCCACGGTAGGCCGCCAGATCCATGAGGGCGATATCCTCTATGTCAACATTCCTGAAAAGCATGCTCGCATTGTGGAGCTGGAGCTGAAGCCCAAGCTGGCTGAGGACGAGCGCGAGGTCCTGGAGAATTTCCTGGAGATCAAGCGCAAGAAGGACCCCTTCTGGGGAAGATAAAGGCGTTTTAAATCGCGCGGGATGAGATCCATAATTCCGCTGCTGGCCATCGGGCTGACTGAGATGGGCCATTTTCCTGGGCATATTATTTTGATTGCCCCGCAGCAGAGCTGCGGGCTATTCAAAATAAGATCAAAGGATTATCTCAATGTCCAGCTCTTCTGCCAGCTCTTTGTAGCGGTTCCTGATAGTAACCTCAGTCACTCCAGCCACATCGGCTACCTCACGCTGCGTCCTTCGGTCTCCGCAGAGGATGGAAGCGATGTAGATGGCGGCAGCAGCCACGCCCGTGGGCCCGCGCCCGCTGGTGAGCTCCTTCTCTGCAGCCTGGCGAAGGATCTCAATTCCCTTGGCCTGCACCTCGCCCTTCAGATTCAGACCGGAGCAAAAGCGGGGAATGTAGTCAATCGGGCTTGTCGGCATGAGTTTGAGTGCCAGCTCTCGGGAGACAAATCTGTATGTCCTGCCGATCTCCTTTCTGGAAACCCTGGAAACCTCAGCAATCTCGTCCAGGGTGCGGGGCACATTGCACTGCCGACATGCTGCATAAAGCGCTGCCGCAGCCACGCCCTCAATGCTCCGCCCCCGAATGAGGTTCTTGTCCACGGCTTTCCTGTAGACAACGGCCGCCGTCTCCCGCACGTTTCTGGAAAGCCCCAGTGCAGACGCCATCCTGTCCAATTCCGAAAGCGCGAAGGCCAGGTTTCTCTCCGTGGCATTGCTGACCCTGATGCGCCTCTGCCATTTCCTCAGCCGGTAGAGTTGCGCGCGGTTCTTGGAGGATATTGTCTTGCCGTAAGAGTCCCTGTTCCTCCAGTCGATCATGGTAGAAAGGCCCTTGTCGTGGATGGTGTAGGTCATGGGCGCCCCTACCCTGGATCTCTTCATACGCTGGTCGTGGTCGAAGGCTCTCCACTCCGGCCCCTGGTCGATGAAATTCTCGTCGATGACCAGACCGCAATCAGAGCAGACCAGCTCGGCGCGCTCGTAGTCGCGCACGAGGGTGTGACTCTTGCACTCCGGACACTCCACCGTGAACTTCTCGAACTCATCTACCTTCTCTTTCTCGCGCTTGAGCCGGGTCCTCTCCTTGAGCTTTTCCGGCTCCACCCTCTCTATCTCTCTCAGCTTCTCAATCTCTTCCACTTGCTATCTCTCCCCGGCGCCTCGTCGATATAGAGCTTCTTTCCGACGTGGGCAGCGGCATCTACACCTCGATTTGGTCGAACGATTATGTACGGATGATTAATAGGGCCGAATATATCGAAAACCTTTCCGACTCGTGTCCTCTTCTGATCCACAACCCAGGAATTTGTTCTGGGGATATTGGTCTCGCTTCCAACAATCTGCTCGCTTTGGACAATCAGTTTATTCTGTACTACATGAAGAGCGGTGCCTAATCTCTTCAAGAGGCCACCTCATCTATATAGATACAGACTTAATATTTAAGCCTTCCGAAAACCATTTATAAATGTCTATTTCAAGGGCCCTGCCTAAAGGTTTATCAACCAAAGTCCGGTAACCTGCTATATAATGTTCGAGCAGCTTCCAACCGTACCCACATCAGAGGAGCTTTTAAATAAGTCCTTTAGGCGTGCCTCTCGCGCCACAGATGACGAGTCCATGGTGCAAAACGCCGGCAATATCCTTTCCGACAATCTCAGCAATCTGATCAAGAAATTCCCCTCCTTTGAGAATCTGCCGCCCTTTTACAGAGAGATGGCAGACATAATCGCAGGGGTGGATCGCATCCGAATCAGCCTGTCTCGCCTGAGTTGGGCTTCCCGACAGATAAGACTGATCTCAAAAGAGTATGTAGGCACTATTAGAAGGTCCCGAGGTCTGGACACCACTCCTGCCCGAAAGTCAGCCTTTGGGCGCTACTCTTCGGTCATGAGGTCCATTGAGAAAGATCTGCTATTCTTGAATGAAGCTCGTAACCTGCTGCGCAAGATGCCGACCATAGACCCTGCGGTGCCGACCATTCTCATCGCCGGCTACCCCAATGTGGGCAAGTCAAGCTTCATTGTGCGAGTCACTGGAGCTCGGCCCGAGATCGCCATGTATCCATTCACCACGCGGGGCATCTTTGTAGGCCACTTCATGCGGGGAGATCAAAAATATCAGGTCGTGGATACGCCGGGATTGCTTGACCGACCGATGGAGGAGAGAAATGAGATTGAGCGGCAGACGGTAGCCGCCTTGAGCCATCTGCAAGGAGTCGTTCTATTTATCCTGGACCCCAGCGAGCACTGCGGCTATCTTATCGATTCGCAGCTTTCTCTGGCCGAGGATCTCAAGAACTGGCTAACGCTGCCCACGCTGGTTGTGGCCAATAAGGCAGACATATTGAGATTTGGAGAAGATAAGAATATGCTGCACATGTCCACCGAGACTGGTCAGGGCGTAAATGAGGTGCTGGAGGCGCTTGTCTGCCTGCTTGATGCCATGCCGCCCTATGTCGCTGATGATCTTGATCAGAACGATGAATGCATGATTCCCAGCCGGAGAACGTAAAGCCGCTCGAAAAAGCATCCCTCGCTAGCCACCACATCTGCCGTGAATTCGGCAGCCTTCGCGGTCTCCTGTACTTCTGTGAGCCCGGTCAGGCTGGATATGAGCAGCAGTGCTCTACCACCGGGCCGCAGATGCCAAGCCAGACCCTCGATAAATCGATCCACCGTCTGTCGGCCGCTCTCGCCTCCGTCCAGGGCATAGTCTATCCATTGACCGGTTCTCTCTTTTGGCTGGGTGGGAAGGTAAGGTGGGTTGAAGAGTATCAGGTCGAACTTTCCTTTGATTCCCCGGAACAGATCCGCTCTTATGACCTCGATTCCCCTGGCTCTGGCCGCCCGAACGGCATGGGGATTTACGTCCGTGGCTATGAGGCGTGCGACCTTCGCTCCCAGCTCCTTAGAGATAAAGCCGCTCCCGCAGCCGATCTCCAGGGCCAGGGTCCCTGGCCCGGCCTCGGCCAGGGCGACTCTTAGGAGGAGATAGGTATCCTCGGCGGGCTGGTAGACGTCTTCATTGTCGCATGGGGCGGGTAAAGGCATCAATCTACCCAAACATCGCTCCCATCCCCGCCTCGGCCGCCTCCGCCTCATCCCGGAAAGCCTTGAGCAGCATCTCGGCGTCCTCGCCTTTCAGCTCCTTGGCTGTCGTCTCGGCGAGCAGCTTTCGTGCATCTAGAGCCAGATCATCCCGGGCCTTGATGTAGAGACACATGCCCTCTTTTTCCTGCCCCATGGCCTTGCACTCGCGCACCGTGGGCCCCAGCCGCTTCCAGAACTCCTCATCCAGCATCTTCTGCATCTCTTTGCTGCTCTCCATTGCGTAAGTGTAAACTAATTCCATTTCCCCAATTCCTCCTAAAGATCAAGCATAGCCTTCCTCAGCATCTCTGTGCACTGGTCCATGAGCTTTGCCGCCTGCTTGATGTCCTGGGCCGCCTTCTCGCTCACCTTGGCAATCTGCGTCGCCCTCTCCCGAAAAGAGGCGCTGTGGCTATCGTTATGCTCTATCCAGTGATCGAGTAGCTTTTTTACGGACTCTTTGCTGATATCCTTTTCCATTTCTCTATCGCCTTCCGTCGTCGTAGGACGTGCTACGCAAAATAGTTTTTCATCGAAGGGCCACTATCCACAGCTTCTTCGGAAAGGAAGGTCTTTACTGGTCGCCCCAGCAACTCCCCCGCCCTCGTCTCTGAAATTACTTCATCTGCCATGGCGCCCTTGCATGCTCAGACCATACTTATGCTTGAGGATATGCAGCTCATAGAAGCGGAAGGTTGGCCTTTTCCCACAAAACTCGTATCTTGCAGCAATCTCAGGGAGCAGGAATACGGCTGCAAAGCGATAGGCTACCCTCTCTTCATCAAGTCCCACGGGCCTTAGCACCAAGTGTCCGATAGCAAGTGAAGTCGGAAAAGTGAGCAAATAAATTTTTGGCCAATAAGGGGGTTCATTCGACAGGGAAATTCTGCATAATAACCTCTGAAAAGCTCTGATTCTCACTCTTTCGACTCTTCAGCCTGTTATAAGCATCTTCATTTATGGTTATGGTCTCTTCTCACTTTCCATCTCAATCCTGGCCGCCTTCAGTTTTCTGATGCTGATGTAGTACTGAGCCAGCAAGACCAGGCCCGTCAGAGCCAGGATGGCTAGAACAATCATCAAAGCCTGCGGAGCGCTTCTCCGGTAATATTTGACCTCGATGTACGAAATTTGCGTGGTATTATTCCAGGTGAGAATGCTGCCTGATTCATCCTCCACAAATTCGTCCGGCGGCGGCCGGGCTATGCCCAGGCCGCGCTCACCCGTTGTGAAGCCTGCCGGCAGAATTATACGCACCGAGCTGCGATCTCTAATGGGAAGTATGAACTGTTGTCCTTGCAGATGCATGGTATAGATCAGCCTTCCTGTGATGGGCCTCTCAAAGACCAGGCTGTAGATATTGTCTCCCCGCCAGAATCGATAGCTGCTGTTGAATGAGACTTTTTTGCCCGTTTCGTCAAAGAGCGTCATATTCGCCGTCTTCTCGGACATTGTGAGATTCATTTGGCTGGCATTGACAGGCACAATGACCTGCACCTCTTTCTCCCCCAGATGGTATGTAGTCCCATTAAATTGTGCGCCGGAAGAGATAATGCAGATGGCTGTCAGGGCGAGAAGAGCCCATGTGCCCAATTTGAGGAGATAATCGTACATCGTTTGAGGCAATTGTGCACTCCAGCTTTATCAAAGGCGCGCCCGCGTTCGTCGTAAATCAGTCATCGGGCACAAAAGTTAATTAATTGCCCACCATAGGATCTGAGGAGGTTTTTGATTTGAAGAGATTCGATGCCATGCTGGAAAAGGACATATTCGGTTATGAGGGCGAATTTTCCCAGCTAATTCACCATGCTCCGGCCCTCTACAGAATGATGACCAAGCTCCTGGATGATCGCGCTCTTCCAAGGTCGATGTCGCCGCTGGTCATTGCCGCCATAGCATATTTCATACTTCCTGAGGACATCATCCCTGAAGAGAAGTATGGTCCGTTTGGCTATGTGGATGATATCTATCTATGCGCGTTTGTTGCCAATGAGGTGACGAAAGAATTGGGCTCGCCTGACATCCTGGCCAGAAATTGGGATGGAAGTATTCCCGTCGCCACACTGGTAAAAGAGATACTCGATCGCGAAAAAGAGCTGATCGGCGACAAGAAGGATCGCATAATGCAGTATATAGGCTACGATCAACTGGGGATAACTCCATCCGATAGTATCGATTAGAATTCCGGCTAGTCCTTTCCTGACCGGTAAGGGCGTCTCATCTGCTCGCCGCATAATAGGCAGGTGGTGGTCAGGACACCTTCGCGCAGCCTCACCCTAGTCGCTGCTGCAGAGAGAAAGCTGTCACAGTGCCGGCAAAAGAGCCTTTTCAAAGGGCCGGGCATTCTGACTCTGGTACGGGTGCTTATCTTCCTGGCTATCTGCACATATCTGTCGCTCCTCTCTGGGTGGGCCTCATGTGCTGCTGCCGCCAGTATAAAGAGCCTTTCCATGCGCTGTAAGGCCAGATCTCTGGCCTTGTGGCTGTCCTTTCTCCGTCTCACGGGCTACTCATTGAAGTGACCGGGATATTAAAACTATTTCATCTGAGCAACACTGGCCTTAGGGGCTGGCAAAAAAGGATTTAGAACTTCCCATGATCAATTTCCAAAGGATGTGGTTGATTGATAGGAGTGGTAAGTATGGCCGGTAGGAGGATATGTGTAGGTTATCTGGCTGTCCCAATAGGGATAAGGATATGGCATAGGATCGGGACTTGGGTTCGGATTGACCCAGTAACCGCCGGGTCCAGAGACATAAATGTAGGCATAGTTGCTCCAGCCGTTGCAGTAATACTGGAGGATGTGCCAGCCCGGAGTATCAGCGAAGAACCATCTCTTGTACCAGCCCGGGTAATAGACATATCCGGCATAATTAGTATCTAGCATACCACTCGGATACCACTCATAAAACCAGATATTGCCTCTTCCCGAGGTCTTCATCCATAAAGGCAGGTTGGCATAAAGATTGCAGCTTGCTACGGTTCGTGGTGCATATGATATGTAAAGGCTATTGGGCGCAGAGCTTCCTGAGGGGACTATCATTTTATTGTAGACCGGATTAGTAGCGGTGGCCATAGATCCGGCAGGCGCGGATGCATAGGCAGCATCCTGGCTCGCGCTCATCAGAGTTTGCGTCCTCTCCTGCGCGCTTGGGGCCTGCTGGGATGTGGTGACATCTGTTGGCGCTTGCAGGCCCAGAGATTCTGCACTGCTGGGTGTGCTGGGTGTGGGTGCGCCGCCCGTTGTGCTAGTGGAATATGGGTTCATCTGTCCAAATGCATTGGTGCATAGCAGCATCATTAATGCGATTATTAACACAGTCCATTTCATCTGAGGACACCTCGATAAATTATTGGCGTTTTGAATGTAAATATGTTCCCGTGCTGGCCGGGGAGAGAAATGTCTGATAAACACTTTCGCCCCGCGTCCATTATGCTTTTATTGGATTTTGTCCGATCGTTCATTGTGATCAAAGGCAAGGAAGCCTATCTAAAAAAATTGACGGCAAATATGTATTTCCCCTCTCAGGAGGTGGGCACAATGCTTGATGGCAGCACCCCTCCCTCCGTCTTCATTGGTAGTTGGAACTACCCGAAGGTTTACGCAGGTCCCATGATCGCACCAATGCATGGCGACACAATTATCATGGACCGGCCCGAGTCGTGGATACCGGAAAAGAAGACCCAGGAGGAGATCATAAGATACCGGCTAAACCTGATCAGAGGCAAAAGATCCGTCAGAGTTACACAGCTGCAAGGTCGCTACATAGATAAGCTGCGGGACATATCCCTCTCCGCTTCCTCCATTGAGAGCGAAGTGCAGTTTTCCCACGCTCCTAAGGGCATGTCCTTTAGTGATGAGCACACTCCCTTTGGCCCAAGTGCGCCTCTGGACAGGCTGGAAATTTGCAATGCCAGATGGGATCAGAATTTAGAGAAGGTCTATTACGACAGCGACCTGCTGGCGGCGGACGCTGTTGTTGATCTCCACCAGAAGGGCATGCCCTTCTCCAGCATTCAGAAGGCATTCTCTATGGGAACCATGGGCACTCGGAAGAGACGCCGCCTGGTTCCCACGCGCTGGTCCATCACCGCCTGTGACAGCACCCTGGCCAACCGGCTTTTGCGAAAGGTCAGGGAGTATGACCTTATAGATGGCTGCCAGGTAAGGGAGTTTTCCAGTCTCAACAATTATTATGCAGTCCTTCTCTTGCCCACTGCATGGCAGTATGAATGGATGGAGGCCTTTTTGCACATCCTGGGAAATGAAGAGCTGATATTCTCCGACTACGAGAACAATGGAGGCAAGAAGGGCTATTCCCGTGTGGGTGGCTGCTACTATTCCTGCAAAATGGCTGTTTTGGAGGCTTTGGCACGCGAGAAAAAACAGGCAGGTGCGATCATCTTGCGGGAGGCCTATTCGGGATATGTGCCTTTGGGTGTCTTCAATGTCAGGGAGAATGTGAGAAATGCCATGAAAGAGAAGGCTTTGCCCTTCGAGGGTATGAAGAGCGCTTTAGGGTATATTTGCAGCAGGCTGCAACTGCCTTTAAAGAAATTCATCCTGCATAGTGACCTTCTCAAGGAGCAGCTCAAAGGCCGGCAGACTACATTGAGCTCTTTCTCTTGATATAAGATGATACAGAAAATAATTTAAATGCTTATGTCAATTGGAACTCGTGACCGTCTTTAGAGCTTATGATGTTCGAGGTGTCTACGGCACCGATCTCACAGAGAATCTGGCCCGACGTGTTGGCGAGTCCTTCGGATCTTTTGCCAAAGGGGGCAATGTCTCTTTGGGCAGGGATACGCGAATCAGTGGCCCGTCTCTGGAGAAGGCCTTCCTGGAAGGCGTTATGACTACTGGCTGCCA
>Ga0315273_10001382_pt1 | contig 27508 bp, 27 predicted proteins | sample YL17G02_0_MG_FD_205753 | JGI IMG/M metagenome (GOLD analysis project Ga0315273, IMG submission 205753) | Sediment microbial communities from Yellowstone Lake, YNP, Wyoming, USA - YL17G02_0 | ecosystem: Environmental > Aquatic > Freshwater > Lake > Sediment | place: USA: Wyoming | collected... | reverse complement strand
GAGTGCGCTAATATGCCCTCGTTCTTCTATGGTCACGGTTGGCTTGCAAAAAGCTGACAGGAGGATACATTATGAGGGTGCTAATGGCGGGACTGCGGTCCCAACTGTCGGTAAATCATAGTGCGCCCATCGTCCCCACGGCCACGACGAAGGCCCAATACTGATGCCCACCCGGCGGAGGTCCTAGTGAAAAAACTAGACGATTTTTACTAGCGTTCGCAAACCTGCTGAAGTAGGGCACGCGACCTTATCGCGCAAAACCCCACGCCCCCAACAACTCCAAAAGGCCAGCGCGGCAAAGGAGGTCGCTACGTGCAACTGAAGCTGGAGATTTCCGACTTCGGAAGAATTACCTTTCTTGGTTTTTCTTTCCAATAGAAAGTCGCCGGGAACGCACATAAAAACGCGTCATAAGACGCGTTGACCAATAGCCGCACGAACGTCAAATGCGGCAGGCCAATGAACGGAAAAAAGGAAAGCGAGACATCGGATCACCAAGTATTTTTTTCTTGTGCCACAAGGAAAAACTTAGGTAGTCATGCCCGCAGAGCCAAAACTGTGCGGGCGACGATCGACCTTTTTGTTTCGCATCTCCTTCCGAAACCTCTTTCCCGACGGAAAGAGGTTTTTTATTTTTATCTTATTATTAAATTTCGCCCTTTTTATTTGTAATCACTCCCCCGCCCAGAACCTCGTCCTTTCTACTATAAAACACTGCGCTCTGCCCGGATGTTATCGCGCGCTGGGGTTTTTTGAATTCCAGCTTGATTTGTTTTGCGCTTTGCACTTTGCGATTTGCGATTTGCAAAAGCACCGCCTCCGCCGCCTCATTCCGGTATCTGATTTTTACCAAAACCTTAAGCGGCAATTTCGGCGGCTGACCAGTAACCCAATTTATCTTTTCAACCAACAATTCTCTACCGTACATATCTTTCTCCTTTTTACTCACATATAAAATATTCCGACGAGCATCTTTTTTAATCACCCACCATGGCCCGCCAGACAAATTTAGCCCCTTGCGCTGGCCGATGGTATATAACGCCAACCCATGATGTTGACCCAATACTTCTCCTCTTGGGTTCGATGAATAATTATTTTGCTCTATAATCTTTCCCGTTTTAAGTTTCAAATATTTTTTGACAAAATCTTCCGCACCGCCAGGCGCAAAACATAAATCAAAACTTGGCTGGTGCTGATAAAGCAACTGCCATTTTTTTGCCAATTTTATCACTTCGTTTTTCGTTAAATCACCCAGCGGAAATAAAATTTTGCTTAACTGTCGCTGATTCAACCGATACAAAAAATACGACTGGTCTTTTTGTTTGTCTTTGGCGGAAAAAAGCCGTACTTTCTTTTTGTCATCCTGAGGGAGCACAGCGACCAAAGGATCTCTACGAAATTCTTCGCCCTGCTGGCTCAGAATGACGTCACTTCTTTCTATTCTGGCATAATGTCCCGTGGCCAAAAAATCCGCGCCCAACTCTTCCGCTTTTTTCAATAACAACCCGAATTTAATTTCGCGGTTGCAAACCACACAAGGATTTGGCGTATGGCCGGCTTTAGCTTCCGCTAAAAAATAATTAACCACGATTTTTTTAAAATCTCGCCTTAAATCCAGCGTATGGAATTTTATACCCAGTTTTTGCGTCACTGCCCGTGCCGCTTCCAATCCGCTTAGTTCCCTTCCGCGTAGCTTAATGTTCTTTTCTGTGTATTTCAGCGGCTGTTTCCAAAGTTTCATAAAGACACCCTCGACCCCAAAACCCTGCTTTTTGAGCAAGGCAGCGGCAACGGATGAATCAACTCCGCCCGACATCGCGACTAAAACATTTTTTTTGTCTAATTTCATAAAAACAATGTATCACCAAAATTGATATCAGACAATATCATTGCAAAAAAATAAATTATATGCTATAAAAATTCTATGCTAAGCTACAACGACCTGAAACCCGGCACGATTTTTATTTTGGACGACCAGCCCTACGAGGTTTTGGAATTTAATTTTTTAAGAATGCAGCAACGCAAACCGGTGGCACAGACCAAAATCAAAAATCTCATCACCGGCAAAGTGCTAAACCGCAACTTCCAGTCAACCGAAAGTTTTAAAGAAGCGACAATTGATTATAAAAAAGCTAAATTCCTTTACGGCCACCGCGATAAATTTATTTTTTACGAACCCAGCAATCCCTCTGCGCGTTTTGAAATCGCGGAAAGCACGATTGGCGAACAATCAAGATTTCTCAAACCAAACGCTGAAGTGGAGACGGTAGTTTTTGAAGGCAAAGTCATTAATGTCGAACTGCCGATAAAAATGGATTTTAAAGTGACTGAAGCGCCGCCAGCCATTCGCGGCAACACGGCGCAAGGCGGCACCAAACAGGTTAAAATTGAAACCGGAGCCGTGATTAACGCTCCCCTCTTTGTTGAAGAAGGCGACATCATTGTGATCAACACGGAAACCGGAGAATACTCGGAGAGAAAAACCGCCTGAAAAAATTTTCGACGGCAAAAAGCACCCTGCAACGGTGCTTTTTGTTATTTAAAACCCCTAAATCGTTCCCTGCAATACTTCCATACTAGCTAGTATGGAAGTATTGCAGGCCGGCCTAAAGAAATGCTACATTACAGCTCAACCGTTTCGCCGGGCCTTAATTCCTTTTCTCCGTTTTGATTGTCCGTTGATTTTGGCTGCGGTTTGGGTTGGACGGATGTGACTTCGTTTTGCGACTGCGGACCGACCACTTCGCTCAAAACCTGTCGTAATTCGTTTAAATCAACTTCTTTACGCTTTCTTTTTTCTGTCTTGAATTCGGCGGCTCCCTGCTTTAACGCTTCACCCAGAGAGACCGGCTCTCCGGTTTGTTTTAATACCGACTCGCCCATTTTAGCCATTTTTGGGACGCCTTGCAACGCAGTTTTTGACCGTACTTGAGCCAAACAGTCCTTGCAGTAAACCGGCCTTACTCCGTCGGGCTTGAAATTAAGCTCCACTTTTCTGCCGCACTCCGAACATCGGTCAATAAAAATTTGTTCGCGCGTCGGTCGACTGACAGCCGGCCGGTAATTTGACGAAATTATCGGCTGTCCGGCCGATTTTTCCGGCATCATTTTTCTGTCTTCTTCTATCGACATCCCGCTCCAGCGAATAATTTTCTCTTCCACTTCTTGACGCTGGCTACTGTAGCGTTCACGAGAAATCCTAATAATCTTTTCCTTGTTGCTTTTTTCAGTTGTTGACAAGGGAGGTAATGTCGTGGCGGAAAATGGCCGCGAAGCGAAACCGTCAATCATCAATTTCAGATAAATCTGCGCAAAGCCCAAATTCACCAAATCATCAACGGTAAACTCGGGAGTAAACTCTTTTTCCAGAAATTCCGCGTCCGTGGCGCCGACCCGAAAAATAATCATTGTCCCCACGTTCCCAAAAACGGCATCGCTCACCTCTTCCGGCACCTGTGTGATGTACTGATGCGCTAAAATTAAACTTAAATGGTACTTGCGCGCTTCCGACAATATATTGGCAAATGACTCGGTGGCAAAATTTTGAAATTCGTCAACGTAGAGATAAAAATCTTTGCGCTGTTCTTCGGGAATATCAACGCGCGACATCGCGGCCAGCTGCAATTTGGTGATTAACATCGCCCCAAGCAGAGCCGAAGCGTCTTCTCCGATTTTGCCTTTGGATAAATTCATAATCAGAATCTTGCCATCATCCATCACTTGACGCACATCAATTGTAGATTTAGTTTGACCAACGATATTCCTTATCAGGGGGCTCGTCAAAAATTGACCGACTTTATTTTGAATGGGCGCGATAGCTTCCACTTCAAAATTACCGCGGTATTTTGAAAATTCATCCACCCAAAAACTTTTAACCACAGGATCCCTGACTTTGTCTATCACTTTTTGGCGATATTCTTTATCAACCAACAGTCGCATGATACCAAGCAACGTTGAGCCCGGATATTCAAGCAACGCCAAAATGGCATTTCGCAAAACATATTCAAGACGCGGTCCCCAAGTTTCAGCCCAGATTTTTTTGAAAACGCCGACCAAGCCAGAAGCAACCAAGTGACGATGTTCCAAATCAACTTTTTCCATTACATTAAATGCAATCGGAAAATTCAAATCGGCCGGATTAAAATAGATGACATCGTTGACGCGATGCGACGGCACAAAATCAAGCATCTTTTCGGCAAACTCCCCGTGCGGGTCGGCAATAGCCATGCCCTTACCGAGCTGAATATCCTGAATCGCCATGTTTTCCAACAAGGTAGTTTTGCCGGTGCCGGTTTTACCAATAATATAAATGTGGCGGCGACGGTCGCCGTTTTTTATGCCAAATTTCGTCTTCTGATTGCGAAAATCGGTCTCGGCAAAAATTGTTATGTCGTTATTCCCCATATTCATAATACATAATACCATCTACAAATTTCATACCAACGTTACTAATGGTTCGCTGACTCACCATAAATGGTCCGGCTAGCTCATTGTATTGGTGGCATTGATATTTTATTAGTATGCTACTGGGATCATATTATTCTCTGGGTAAATCTACCGGCGGACCGGATTTTTTGACCTCAATATAAGGAGTCATGGGCGCAGTGACGCCTACGGTCGGGAAATGATAAAGCGAAGCCAACTCCTCAATGTTCAAAACATAACCCTTCTCCCAGAAAGAGCGCGTTCGCAACCAGCGCATCATCAAGCGTTTTTTGTATGCCTTGCGCTGTTCAACCAAAAAATAATAAGCGCGGCTTGTTACGGTCTTGGGAATGGGCCGCAAACTGTTCATATTTAAACTGGCAAATTGCGAAAAAATACCCATCACGGCCGGAACATTGCCGATAGCAAAAATATCCTTGCGCGCGATATAGGCCCACTGAATCTTACATTCAAAGCCCTTCTTGGATGCTTTTTCTTCAATGCCGGCGATAACGTCGCGCTCCCCCGGCGTTAATTTCATGACGGAAAGCTCCTGATCTTTTTCTTCTTTTTTGGTGCTTGGCGGTGCAAGGGTATCGGTAATTAATTCATGCGTTACCGCACCGATTGATTCCACCCAAGTCCTGATATCTTTTTGGATTAGGCCCTCGGCTTTGGCCAGCGGTTTCCGGCCAAATAATTTATTGGCTAAAACGTGCGATTTATCGCGCCAATCGTCGGGGATGGCCCGAAACACAATCTGTATCCAGATGTTTTCTCCGGGCCTCAGACTTCCAAACACCTCCATCAAACCCGATAAAGGATCGATAAACGGTTCGTCACTCTTAACCAAATCAAGCATTTGCAGATAAGTCCTGATGGGATAATAATCTTCTCTGTCCAATTTCAGCTTGGCGCCCCACAAATCCCAATTCTTACTCGGAATATCACGCGTTATCTCGTCAGCATAATCAGGAACTTCTTTTATTTCCGCCTGCGGGTATTGTGAATAAACCTGTGCTTCAATCAGATTGCGGTATTTTCGCAAACCCCTGAGATAAAAATGGATCTCGCCGCCCTTGCTGACCAACTCAAAACTGAAATAATCCTGCATCGTCCCCAAAAAATATTTCTGATATTTGGTTGAGACGGTACCAAAAGACCCCCAAAGACCGGCAAAAATTTGCTCCATAGTCTTGGGGGTCCTTTCAATTTGCCGCGGGGGCCGCACCTCTAAAATTACCCAATCAAGTTTCCGCCACCAGACGCGGCGGATATAATACATCCAGCTTTGAAAAAAAGCCACTGCCAACACAAAAGGCATCCAGATCCACATAGTGTCCAGAAAAATTCCGACATATTTAAAATACGCGTTTAAAAAATCCGTCATCGCAAACTCCAAAATTATTAAAAAACACGTTGCCGCCGAAACGCTTAATTTACACTCTTACATTATATCGTCCTTCAGCATCGCGCGCAAATAATTTACGGTTTTGCAAATTAATCAAAACGGTATTTTCCTTAACCAGCCGTTTTTGCAAAACTCGCTTAACGATTTCTACTTTTTCCAAAGGTCCTTCTTTTTTGATAATTTCGGCAATTGTTTGCGAAACCGTGCCCGGTTCATAGCCCCATTCTTTCAAAGCATAAAGTCCGCGTCCCACCAAAACAAACCGCGGATCCTTGATCAGTTCATTGTGCACGGTCTGCACGTAGGCCTGGCGATCGGAAGGCAAAGTTTCGTTGATAAGCCGCGTGACTTCGGAAAAATGAAGCGGCTTGCCGACTTGTTTCAAAATAATATAGGCCTTATCCTTGACACCCCGTGGGCTGATTTCCGGCCAGTGAATCAAACCAAAATATCCCAAACGATTTTGCTCAATCTGTTTGGCTGCGTCAATATAAGAGCTGGCGGCTTTTTCCGAAAGTTCAGGGAACAATTGTTTAGCCAAAGCAAGTAATTTCTCATTTTTGAGAGTCTCTTTTTTACTGTCAAAATGCTTGACGAGCGAATCAACCGTTTTTTTGGCCACCTTGAGCGAACTTTTATCTACGGTCCAGACGGGATGAAAGTCATCGCTTTCGGCGACTCGCTCAAAATTATCACCCAAAGTCAGCATCAGATAAAAGGCGGAACGGCAACGCGCCAAATCGACCGAACCATTTTCGTTTTGCAATCGTTCGGCCTCTTTCACCGGAAAGCAAACGTAAGTCAAATCATCGTAAAGTTTTTCTTCGCGACGCAAATCGCCATGCTCCGTTAAGTGACTTTGAATCTGTCCAAAATAAGGCCGCAGCTTCCTCATTACTTCAGCTTGGCGCAAAGCTGCCAAACCGTTTTCTTCAATTTGGCGCACCCGTTCTCTCGTTATGCCATAATTCTGGCCGATGGCCTCCAGCGTCTGACGCCGTCCGTCAGCCAAGCCAAAACGCCGCACGATGACCTCTTTGGTGCGTTCGTTGGAAATGACCTCCAGAATTTCGTATGTTATAATTATTGGATTTTGCATTGATTTAAAGCTCCCTCACGGGCTCTTTATCTATAATCATAATATAGCATACAAAAAAAGATGTGTCAATTCATTGAGAGCTTTTTCGCCAAATATTCAAACCGTGCCGCTCCCATCTTATTAACGCCGTACTTTTTTGGCAATCCGTTTTTGTCGCCAATCTTCCCAGCTGACAAGCAGAGAACTGGCCACGAAAATCGAAGAATAGGTTCCAAAAAATATGCCGATCATAAGCAACAGCGCGAAATATCTGGTCGTTTCACCGCCGAAAATATAAATTGCCAGAAGCGTCAGAAAGACAGTCAATGAAGTATTGATAGACCGAACCATGGTTTGGTTGATGCTAATATTGGTAGTTTCTTCAAATCCTTTGCCTACTCCTTTACGCAAATTTTCGCGGATGCGGTCAAAGACCACAATCGTATCGTGGACCGAGAAACCAAGAATAGTCAAAAGACCGGTGACGAACAACAGATCCAATTCCACGCCCAAAAAATGGCCGAGAATTGAAAAAATTCCCGTCGGAATAAAAACATCATGGAAAAGCGCGATAATTGCCGTCACCCCATATTTCCAGGAAACAACGGGACGCGAAACCTTGCGGAAAGCAAAGCCGATGCAAAACCATGATAATTGCGCCATAAGCCCGCTGTTTCATCTCCTGGCCGATGACCGGTCCGATGGAATCAAATCTTTTTTCTTCAAGCGCGCCGAAATTTTTAAGTTCCGTAGAAATACTCTGGTGAGTTGGTTCATCAACGTCTTTTAGGCGTAGCATCATGCCTTTATCGCCGGTGGGCTGAATTGAAATTTCGCCCAAGTTAAGCTTGGCCAATACGTCTTTTACCGCGACAATTTCCGGCCGCGCCTGCTGCCATTCCACTTCAATTAAAGAACCGCCGCGAAAATCAATACCAAAATGCAAACCCCAGAAAATAACGCTAAAAATGCTGGCCGCTATTAAGACCAGAGAAAAACCGTAAAATATTCTGCGTTTGCCGACGATGTTAATCATAATTACTCACTTGCAATTGTTCAATTACGCTATTTTTTTACTCCAAACAGCCACAATCTTTTCTCCATTTTTTCGCTAACAACCAGTTTTAGAAAATTGCGCGTGATCGTAATAGCGGAAAACATACTGATAAAAATACCGATGGCCAGCGTCAAAGCGAAACCTTTAATGATGCTCGTACCGAGCCAGAAAAGCACCGCGCAGGTGATAAGCGAAGAAACATTTGAATCACGAATAGAGGTCCAGGCGCGCCGGAAACCCTCTTCTATCGCGCCGCCCAAGGACTTACCCCAACGCAATTCTTCTTTGGTACGTTCAAATATCAAAATATTGGCGTCAACGGCCATACCGACCGAAAGCACAAAACCTGCGATGCCGGCCAAGGTCAAAGTTACGGAAATAAATTTGAAAATCATTAAAGCTACCAGCGTATAAATTACCAAAGCGACCACGGCGATAACGCCGGGCAGACGGTACCAAAAAATCATGAAAAGCGCCACGGCCAGAATGCCGATAGCGCCGGCCAGCAAACTTTGCTGTAATGATTTTTCGCCAAGCGAAGCGCCCACGCTTTGCTGGTTTATTAATTTTATCGGCACGGGCAGTGCGCCGGCGTTCAAACGGCCCACGAGTTGCTTTGCCTCATTCACCGTGAAATTTCCGGTAATTTGAGCTTTGCCGCCGGTGATTGCTTCGCGAACGGTCGGCACGCTGATTGGCGCCCCGTCCAGATAAATCGCTACTCTTTTGCCGACATTACGGGAAGTTATCTGTTCAAAAAGCGCCGCGCCTTCACTACTAAATTCCAACCCGACCGACGGTTGATTCGTGTTTGGATCAAATTCTAAAACGGTTTTTGTCAGGTATTTGCCGGTCAGCTCGGTCGGCTTAAAATACGGATCTTCGCTGAAAGTCGCTTGCTGTTCTGACGGCAAGGCCTTGTAACGCTCCAAAATCGCTTCTGACTCCAATTGCGAACGCTCCTCGCGAAAATCAAGCGAAGGCGTCTCGCCAATCATGGAAATTGCCTGATGAATGTCTTTCACTCCCGCCAGCTCAACAATCAAACGGTGATGCCCGCCGACCGTATCCACCTGCACCAATGGCTCGGTCACGCCAAAAATATTAATGCGCCGCTCAATTACATCGCGTACGCCTTGCATAGCTTCCGTGTATTTTCCTTTATCAATATTGGTCAAATCCGCCTCGTAGACCAAATGTGTGCCGCCCTGCAAATCAAGGCCGAGCCGAAAAGGTATATTAAAAAATTGCGGGATATTGGGCAGGCCATTAGCTAATGAGATATTGCTTTTGCGCGCATTCAACCAATCAGCTGATTTATCCCAGGCCTTGGGGTAGACAACAAAACCGGAAAAAATTGCCAACAAAAAAATCGCCACCACAATCCAAGCGGTCCGCGACATTTTTTGTTTAGTAAATATGGCCGAAAAAATCTTAGAAAAGAAGTTCATTGTTAAATAAATCAAATCTCGATTCAACGAAGGATATATCAAATCTACCCGAAAACTCTGTTTTTGTCAACAGCTGCGGACATCGTGATTTCGAAATACAAAAATTTTCATCGCCCGCCATTCGTCATTCTCCGCCACTCGGACTTTTTGCCCTTGCGTTGATTTTCCGCCATCACCAGCTCGTCATATATCCCGTCAATCAGTTCGTATTTTTTTGCCTCCTTCAAGCTCACCCAAGCGTATTCGTCCATTTCCTCTTTTTGCAATTTTATTTTACCGCCGGCATAATCGGCCAAACAAGAAATCACCAGCGAGGGATTGCCGTCTTTATGAACTAACGCCAAACTCGTTACGTATTCAATGTTTTTTATATCAGCTCCGATTTCCTCTTTCACTTCCCGCCGTAAAACCTTTTCCAAAACATTATACCAATGATATTTGGTGTCTTTGGGCAATCGCAAATAATCGCTCGGTTCCAATTTGCCACCCGGCACCGTCCAAATTCCCGGAAACCGCTTTTTGCTTTTTGCCCGCCGCGCAATCAAATATTTTCCGTCTTTAACAATGATGGCGGTTATGGCAACTTCATGCAAATGTTGATTTTGCTCCATGTATTTAAACTTACTAATTTTATTTTTTGAGCCGCTTAAATCTCGGCACTTTTTTACCGCCAATTTCCACCTTTTCACAAAACATTTTCAGCGGCCTTACCCAAAGTTCTTTTTTGCCGTACAACGCCTTATAAACCACCATCTTTTCCAGCGTCTCGCTCTGCTTGGCCACGCCAACAACCTGATACTCCTTACCTTTATAGTGCTTATATTTTCCTAATTTGAGCATATTTGTCTCTAGGTTTTTTGATTTTATTTCTGCACCGGCAGAAGCTTGAAATCTATTATCTTCATAACAGTATCCCAATCAACCTTATCACCATAATAGCTTCTGTAGGTTGCCAGCATTTCTTTCTTGCTTTCAAATTTCTCATGCCCGGCAAAATCTTTTTCTTCAATTTTTCCTAGTTGTTTTTCCCGAACTTTTACAATTTCTGCCTCGGCAAATTTTTCTCCCGATTCCGAATCTACTAACTCTAATTCATCACCGACTTTTAAATCTTTATCGTCAAATAATCTCCAGGTAACAATTTTCCTGCCCGCAATGATTTCCTCCGTTAGATGATGCCGGAATTTGAGTGTCTTCACAAATTTACGCCCCATGCACTTTTTATAATTCCTAGCGAGCCCACAGGCGAAAACTTGTTTTCATCTGGGGCGAGCGACGGAATTTCAAGCGATGTCACGCGCCGTGACAGCGCTTATATTTCTTCCCACTCCCGCAGGGACACGGATCATTGCGGCCGACTTTTTTGGGCATGCCTAGCGGTTGTCTGGCCGCGGACATATTTTTATTTGCGGCCGTTGATTGACCGTCGGTTGTTGGCCGTTGGCCGTTAATAATTGGCTGCTGGTCGTTGCCCGCCGGCGCAACCTGCACCTTATAGATCGTCGCCACAAAACTTGTTTTGATTGCTTCAAGTAATTGCTGAAATAAACGGTGTCCTTCGTTTTTATATTCCACGAGCGGGTCTTTTTGGCCGTAGGCGCGCAGGCGGACAGAATCGCGCAGATGATCCATTTCGTCCAAGTGGTCCATCCAGAACATATCAATCGTGCGCAGATAAACATATTTTTCCACTTGGCGCATACGCTCTGCGCCAACCTGTTTTTCTTTTTGCTCATAGGCACTCCTTGCTAAACTGACCAAATAATCCGTCAGTTCCTCGCGGGTCTTTTTATTTTTCATTTCATCGCGCGCCTCTTTGGACACAGGATAGATCGTGTTTAATGCTTCGAAAATTTCTTCAAAATTCCAGCCGTCGCGATATGCCTCAGCCGTATGAAATTCCACAATACGCCGCACTTCATTTTCAATCATTTGCCAAACCTGCTTTTGCAAGCTAATTTCTTTTTCAAATAATTCTTCCGTGTCGCCGTCTTCTTTTTCGACGCTAACGGTAGTGAGCACTTCGCCGGCGCTCATTGCTTCCAGAATTTCACGCCGCTTGCGATAAATAGTTTCGCGGTGTTTATTCATTACGTCATCGTACTCCAAAACGTGTTTTCGGGAATCAAAATGGAAACCCTCAATTTTTGCCTGCGCGCTCTCAATCGCCCGCGATATCATTTTATTTTCTATGGGCTGGTCTTCCGGCACCTGCAAAACCTCCATTAAGCGCTTAATCCTATCAGGCGCAAAAATCCGCATTAAATCATCTTCCAGCGAAATGAAAAATTGTGATGAGCCCGGATCGCCCTGACGGCCGGCGCGGCCGCGCAGCTGATTATCAATGCGCCGCGCCTCGTGGCGCTCGGTGCCGACAATGCGCAAGCCGCCCAGTTTCACTATTTCATCGTGATTTTTTTGCCATTCAGGATCTTCGTCAATGCTTTCCGACCTGCCGCCTAAAATTATGTCAACACCGCGGCCGGCCATGTTCGTAGCAATTGTCACCGCGCCTTTTTGCCCCGCCCGCGCGATAATCTGCGCTTCTCTTTCGTGGTTTTTGGCGTTCAAAATCTCGTGCGGAATGCCTTCCCGTTGCAAAAGCGCGCCTAAAATTTCATTTCGCTCAATTGAAGCCGTGCCCACCAGCACCGGCTGACCGGCTTCGTGCAGTTTTTTTATTTCGCGAACCACCGCCTGAAATTTGCCGCGCTCCGTACGATAAACACTATCTGATATATCAACGCGAATCATTGGTTGATTAGTTGGCACCTGAACAACTTCCAGATTATAAACCTTGCTGAATTCCTCGGCCGAAGTGTAAGCCGTACCGGTCATCCCGGCCAGTTTTTTGTAAATACGAAAATAATTTTGGAAAGTAACTGAAGCGAAAGTCCGCGATTCCCGCTGCACCTTAACGCCCTCTCTCGCTTCTAATGCCTGATGCAAACCCTCCGAATAACGCCGTCCCGGCATGAGCCGACCGGTAAATTCATCAACAATTAACACTTCCCCGTCTTTCACTACGTAATCTTTGTCGCGCTTAAAAAGAGTTTCGGCGCGTAATGCCTGCTCCAGATGATGGACATATTTCACGCCGCCTTCCGTATAGATATTTCCCAAGCCGAGCATCTTTTCCACTTTTTCAATACCCTCTTCCGTCAAAGTCGCAGTGCGCATTTTTTCATCAAGATTATAATCGGCATTTTCTTTCAAATACCGCACGACTCTGGAAAACGTCTCATAGAGCTTGGTGGATTCGGTATCTGGCGCCGAAATTATCAAAGGCGTGCGCGCCTCGTCTATTAAAATTGAGTCTACTTCGTCAACGATGGCAAAACGATGGCCGCGCTGAACTGTCTGCGACAAATCGTCAACCATGTTGTCGCGCAAATAATCAAAACCAAATTCGCTGTTTGTGCCGTAAGTGATGTCGGCCTGATATGCTTTGGCGCGCGGCACCTCAACCAAATTTTGCATTTCCACCGTCACCTCGTCTTTATCAATAATTTTGGGCTCGTATAAAAATGCCTTTTCGTGCTGAATGCTGGCCACCGATAATCCGAGCGCCTTATAAATCGGCCCCATCCAGTTGCAGTCGCGCTTAGCCAAATAATCATTAACCGTCACCACGTGCACGCCCTTGCCTTCAAGCGCGTTTAAATAAATCGCCAAAGTTGCCGCCAAGGTTTTGCCTTCGCCAGTTTTCATTTCGGCGATCTTTCCCTCATGCAATACCATGCCGCCAATTAACTGCACATCATAATGCCGCTGGCCGATAGTGCGTTTGGCCGCCTCGCGCACTGCCGCAAAAACTTCCGGCAACAAATCATCTAAGGTTTCATCCTTGGTTAATCGCTCACGGAATTCCTGCGTTTTAGCGCGCAGCGCTTCATCAGACAGCGCTGCAAATTGCGATTCAAGTCCGTTAATCTGTGACACTAAATCAACGTATTTATCAAATACGCGCTTTGACCCGTCGCCAAAAATGTTGCCGAAAATTGACATAATTTCTAAAAATTATACCAGAAAAAAATTAAAAAGGCAAATGAAAAATCACGGATTCAAACATCGCGGAAAGAATATAAAAGCACACCTTCACGCAAAGATTTTATCTAACTTGACATAAATAAATAATGTGTGCTATAATTTTACCAGCTCTCTAAACTTCTTTTCTAATACAATCCTCGTTTGGAAAGGAGCCGGATAATGTGGAATATGCATGATTTTAAGGAAATCCTCGAATCCAAACCAAAAGGCAAAACTTTTTGGACTCGGACTCACAGCTACGTACGGTATTTGCGCACGCTTCATCTGCCGAACGCAAAAAATCCGCAAATCACCGTCGCGGTAATGACCGGGATTTCTACGTGGAAAGGAGTACGCGTGGACGGCGCGCAGCTTTTTGTCCGCAATAGGCAAAAAACAAAGATGTCAACTTTCAAAAAACCGACCCTGACAAAGCTTCTTGACTCTCCAGCCCTGGAACTGCTTAAAGGCGAGGCATGGAAAACGATCGCAAAGGCGACATCATTCATCGCTTCTCCCGATAAAACTTCCCTGCCGACGTTCTAATCCGATGAAATGCGCGAGCAAATCAACGCCGCGCTTCACAGATAACTTCAATATACTAAAACGGACTGCGCAACGCGCAGCCCGTTTTTTATTAATAAAAGAGCCGGTTTTTCTCCGGCTCATTTCAAATTAAACTAGAAACGTCGCAGCGCGTAATCATCAAATGGTAAGCTCTTTGTTTTTCCTGCAACTAAAACCAGATTTCGTGCTGCCAAGCGAACGGCATAATCCACCCACCTGTATCTCAGAAGGCCGACGATAGTCAATCCCGCCCTGACTAAATGACTATCTATGATATTGGGTTTGAAAATCAAACCTTGGGGCAAAAGCATCATGCCCATATGGTTTAATGTCCAAGCCATCTGCGAAAGGGCCAAAGACGCGCCTTCCGTTTCCTGCGAAGATAGCAGAACGAAAGGTTTGCCCAATAGTGGTTCGCGGCCGATTTTCCTGGTGATCTTGCGCGCGTTATTTTCAATCGCCGTCATTTTTTCGACCAATGATTTGACCGATGCTGAAACCGCTGCCCAATAAATAGGGCTTGAAATAGCGATGGCGTCAGCTTGAATAATTTTGTTAAGAACCTCGCTAGTATCATCTTGGCCGTCGTGAATGCAAGGGAAAGTGCATTTCCGCCCGCTCCGGGTTTTTGAATAACACCCTTCGCAGACAAGCATCTTTTTCTCGGCCAGACGCAATAATTCCGGCTCTCCGCTAAATTCCAAAACGTGGGCTAACAATTGGCGCATCAGTTTATCACTATAGCCATCTGCGCCACGAGGACTGCCACTTATGCCAAGCACTTTCACTTTAGACATTGATCCCTCCATTTAAGGCAATGGGAATTCTTCCACCATATGACAGCCGCCAGATAAACGCGATTAAAATCATACTGCATTAAGACATGCCTGTCAATCAAATTATCTGCTTAGCACTGCTCTTACCAAAAATGGGCGCGACTTTTGCGCTCATTTTTTTCTCTGAACAGAATAATTTATTTGCTTTCATCTTCGCCTTCAATTATTTGCTTTCCTTGTGCTTCCAATTCGGCACGCCGCCTCCGCCTCTCACGATAATCCATCAAAAATAATTCGCCGTCTTTGACTTGAGCCAACGATTCTTCAAGCTTTTTATAATAACCCTCTACGATTTCTTGATTTCGTTTTCGCGCTTTGCGTGAAGGCAGCATTTCTGGTGGAAAAACATAATTTTCTTCATAAATTGAACGCACCATCGCTAATAGTTCTTCTTTTTTGAACGATTGACGGCCATCCATAAAACGGGTTATCAAATGTTCGGCCGTCGGCTCTTTGCGTGGCTCGCCGGTTTGCGAATCCCAATCAAGCGGTGGACAAGTAAACTCAACTTCCTGCACATTGCCATTTTCATCCTCAAAATATATACGTTTGGCGCCGAATCGATTAACCAAAGGCTCAAGCTCGTCAACACTTTCACCTACCAACCCCTTAATGGCTAATTTCTTCTCTCTGGCATCATCAACCGCTTCACGAAATACATTCTGAAAAATTTCTTGTGACATGAAACTGCTTTTGAGTGTTTTTGGGTCTTGATATCGCAACTCGTTGTTAGTCACAATATAGCCGACAAAAAGTACGCTCTCTTTAGGCTGACCCCTCTTTCTTGGTTGCGCGCTTTCCACTTCGAGCAACTCGGTGCAGGCGTGACAAAGAATATTGCCGTCTTTATCTTCAACCACGTGATAAGATGCATAATCGTTTTCAATAGCACCGATCATTGTTTCTTTGGTATCCAGCTCGTCTTCATCAAATCGCTTTTTTAAAAGTTCATAAATCTTATCAACGGCGGGGTCCTTAGGGTCTTCAATCCGACGAATGCCGAATTTTTCGCCTTCCGAAGAAACAATAAATTCCTTGTCGCCTTCTGACATCCTTTCAAAACGCGAACGCGCCGCTAATTCGCCGACCAAACCCTCCATCTCTTGATAGCTTTTCTCGGCCGGGTTTTCCGTTTTCGTTTTTTCGGCTTTCGCCGGCAAAACTTCTTCAATTTTTTCTTCGGGCTGTTCGCTTTGTGGCGGTTTTTCGAAATTCATAGATTTAATCTATTTAATTATTGCTACGATTTATAATTCTGCAAGTAAATTTTGCGCATTATTTTTTAGCCAGCTCCATGACAACAACTACCAATAATCCTAAAAATATGCCCGCAATTTCCAGTAAGCTCAACCTCTCTTTGAAATAAAACCAGCTGACCAGAGATAGCGTAACCACATTGAAAATCACGACCATAACCGAAGCCACCGCGATGTTTTTATATTTGAAGCTTTGAGCCAAAAAATTCAAACCGACCAAATAGACCACTAATCCGATAACATACCAATATCGGCTTTGGCTGCCGACCCATTTTTTCATGGCTATATCGCCCGCGGTCAAAACCAACCCGCTTAGGGCTATGAGTAAAATTGGCAAAAAATTCATGGGGTTATTTCCCAGCTAAAATATTGATAATAATTTTATAAACTAGTTTGGCCGCTAAAAAATTTGGCGCTTCAAAACCGGAAATAGGACAAAGTTCAACCACGTCGGCACCAACAATGTTAACTTTTTTGCTGATGGCTTCAATTGCCTTAGTGGTTTCGTTCCAAAAAAGACCGCCGGGCTCCGGCGTGCCGACCGCCGGCATAATTGACGGATCTAAAGCGTCTAAATCAAACGTCAGATAAACGTTTCTTGATAATCCCGACAGAATCTTTGATAATGAAGGAACGCCGGGTGCAAAATGAATATTTTTTGCCTGTTTTTTATTCTTGGCCAAATATTTTTCTATCTCTTTATTCATATTTCTGATACCAACCTGAACTACCGGTATATTTAAATCAAGAATCCGGCGCATCACACAGGCGTGAGAAAATTCCGAGCCCTCATATTCATTTATTAAATCAGCATGGGCATCAAATTGTAAAACCGAAAGATCCGGATATTTTCTCTTTAACGCTTTAACTATCCCATAAGTGATCGAATGTTCACCGCCGAGCACAAGAGGAATTTTATTTTTCGATATGGCTTCTTGCCATAAGGCTTGCTCCACACCGGCCATCGCCTCTTTGACACTGTCTCTTGAAACAACGATTTCATCCAAAGTAACAATGTCAGTCGGGTGCAACCCCACTAAATCTCCTTCGGAATCTAAGAGTTCATCCATATAACGAGAGGAATCAATAATCTCGTACGGACCCTCGCGTTGATTGCTCCTGAAAGAAGACGTGGCATCGTAAGGAATTTGCGCAATGGCAATTTTGGCTTTATCAAAATTTTGCTCATGAATTGCGCCGAAATTAAACGGCCATTGTTCGTAAAGTTTCGTCATAAATTCATCTCCTTTTCTTTTCTAATCTTTCAATTACCGCTTTTAAAATTATTGGCCAGGCAATAGTGGCGTCGCAGGAAACTTCTGCCCACTGTCCACCTTCTTCCTGTGGCGTAAATTTACCCCAAGAAATACCTTCTGAATAAGTGCAACCAGAGAGCCCGCCCCATTCAACTGGTTCCGGACAAATCCGAACCCCATATTGGTAACGAATGAATCTACCGCCCTCACCCACGCGCTTGTCAATCAGATCTAAATACGGAGCCACTTGCTGCGCCCAATTGCGCGGCACCCCGCCACCAATGGTAAAAATACCAATTTTTTTCTGTTTAGCGATTAATTCCGTAAAATTCTCTAAATCCAACATCTCGCTTGTCATGATGCCGGGCTTGCCTTTTAGCTTTTGCCGACGATTAAAAACGCCAACGTCCAAAGCGAATTCGGAATCAGAAAATGCCGGAACATAAACCGGCACTTTCTTTTGATAAGCACTTTTTAAAATGGATTTTTTGTTTTTTGCCAGTTCCTTGCTTAGATAACGGCCAATCTCATTTAAAAGTTCGCGACTGGAATAAATTTTTTTTAAATTTAATTTTTTGAAAACCTTAAAAACCAAAAGTTCTAAATCATCAAGATTTTTTTCTAGTTCCAGTGTGTCGTAAACTCGATTATATCCGCTTTTGAAAAGTTCCCGATCGTCCATTCTCAAATCATATTTGAAATGCACCATCCCCGCTCCTTCAACCATGCCATGAGTCATCAGGGCACCAGTTGAAATAACTGCGTTTAGCATGCCCCGTTCAATCATCTCGCAAATTAAAAGACCCATCTTGGCAACAGTCATGGCGCCGGCAAATGTTCCGACTACAAAACAATCTTTATCGCACACCATGGCTTCCAAAACATCTGCCGCTAAACCAACGTTGCGACCGCCAAAAGCCGTTTTAGACATCGCCCGTACTAATTCATCTACTGTCTTAACTTTAGCGATGTCTAATGATTCAAGCGGTAAAAGATTATCACAAAAACCGTCCCTTTTTAAATCACGCCGCTCTTTTAATTTTGATCGGTAAATTGGTTCTATTCTTTTCTTGTTTCTCATAATTTTACCGCTTTTTATAATTTCACCACCCAAAAAGCCGACCGATTTCTTCCGGTGATTCGCGGCGGCGCGCGATAGTTAAAACGCCATTTTGCGCAATCACCTTTGCCGGCGAAGAAAGCAAGCAATGATGTGAAGCCAAAGAATCCTGATAAGCGCCCGAATCAAACGAAGCGATAATTAGCTGTTCACCATCGCCCAAATCCTCAAACCGCGGCAACAAAATAAAAGTGCCGCCGGCGGTGTAACGGTCGTCGGAATCGCACGAAGAGCCGGCCAACCAGACGCGCGTCAGTTTCTCAACTTTCATATTATTGGCCGGCACAATATGCCATTTCTGATGTATCGCCCAAGTATCAATCAAGTCGTTCATAAAACTGCCGTCTATTATATACCACTTTTTGGCCGTGCCATCATAGATGGGCTTCTCGCAAAGAACTTTAAAAATAGAGATCTGCGCCGGAGCCATCATGTAGCGCCCCCACTCGCAAATAATATTGGGATGCTGGACTTCATTTTCATTGCAAATCTGGCTAATTTTACCGATGATATTTTTGACGACGAAATTCATACTATAATGCCTCTTCTTTTCATAAGGGATGGCGAATCCCCCACCGATATCCAAAGTGTCAAGCGACGGATTATTTTTTTTGATTTTTATGAAGACGCTTATCGCTGCTTCAACCGCGGCAATCAAATCGCGTTGATTCATGGTTTGCGACCCGATATGATAGTGCAGAACTTTCAAATTACGAATGCGGCCTAAATCATAAACTTCTTCGGGCGGCAAACCGTAACGGTCATTTTTTTTGTCCCAATGCGATTTGACCCTCAGGCCGAGTTTAACTCTTATTCCGACATCGCCGCGATATTTTTTCAACGATTCGTATTCGTTCAGATCCTCAATTATCGGAATAATAGAAAGACCTTTTTCTTTTAATTCCTGAATCAGTCCCAGATATTTTTCTGTTTTGGGCCCGTTGCAGACAACTTTAATGCGCGAATGAAATTGATCCTGCTCCCACAATTTGCGAACCAGCCAAAGTTCGTTGTAAGAACCCGTCTCTAAATTCGCGCCCTCCGAAATCAACGGCAAAACAAATTCTTTATTCTGGTTAACTTTCATCGGATAATGGTAATAGAAACGGCCTTTATATTCGTAATCTTTGATATAAAAATTGAATGTCTGCACCAAATCGAGATATCTTTTCTCCACGATAAAAGGGAAAGCGATTTCCAGCGGAGTGCCGAATTTATTCACCAGGTCGCAAATATTATACTGGTAGTTGCCTTCTCTTACAACCAGTTCGTCGTCTTTGGAAATGCCAAAAAACTGGGTGTTAAATTCTTCACGCCCTAATTTCCAAAATTTTTCAAAATTTTTTCTTTTCTTCATCTTTTCTGGCACCCTCCCTTTGTTAGAAACCAGTTATTTTTTTCTAAAGCGTGCCAGCGGCGAAATGCCGTATCGCTTTTTTAAACTTCGCGCTCCGCGGAGAAAAATAGTTTCTTTTTTAGTTTTGAATTTTTTGATTTCCCGCGCCAAATCATCTTTAGCCTCATCAATCGCAGCGTACAAATCCTCTTTTTCCGCTTCGGCGCGCAGAAAAATTTTCCCCGCGCTGAAATTTATCTCTGCCCTGAAGATGTCGCCGGTACGATGATGCTGGGTGGTACGGCCGAGTTCCACCTCAATAGTTATCAATTCGCTATCCAGATCTTTCGAAAATTTCTCAAGTGCCGCGATTCTTTTGTGAAGATAATTTTCAATTGCTTCGGTCAACTGACAATTTTTCATTTTGACAATCAATTTCATACTCCAATTATGCGCTTTTATTTAAAAATGTAAATAGTGGATAAGTGACGAGATTATTTTTGCACAAAAAATAATCTCGTCATCCTGAGTGAAGCGAAGGATCTCGTATTAAAATCCGACGCGTCTTATCTCCTCCACCAATTCTATCCCATATTTTTCTTTGACCGAATTTTTGCAAAGTTCAATTAAACTCATGACGTCGCTAGCCTTGGCATCGTCGGTATTCACAATATAATTCGCATGACCTTCCCAGATTTTGGCGCCGCCAATTTGTTTGCCACGCAAACCACACTGTTCAATCAGATAGCCGACGCCGATTTTATTGCCACGGGTACGCTCTTTTAACTCCGGATGTTTTTTCAGCAAAAAATCGCTCTCACCAACCACGTAATTTTTAAAAACGCAGCCGGCCGAAGGGAAAGGCGGCGATTTTTTGATGACATTTTTTGCCTGATTCAATAATTCATCAATCTGCGCTTTTTCTTTTTTTTCAAAAACCATTTCCGCTTTCAAAATTATCTCGCCCGTTTTTTTGAAGCGGCTTTCGCGATAATTAAATTCGCATTCTCCCCTTGATAGTTCCCTCCTTTCCAAATCCGCACCCAACACCCAAACCTTTTCCACAACTTGAGAAATGTCCTGGCCGAGCCGGCCTGCATTGCCGCAAATTGCGCCGCCCACCGTTCCCGGAATACCAAATCCCCACTCAACTCCCGAATAGCCCAGCTTAATCGTCTCTAAAATTACCTTGCCAAGCGCTACGCCCGCATCACACGTAATTTTTAATTCATCGCCGAAATTTTGAACTTTGAAATTTGAACTTTGAAATTTTATTACCAGCCCCTCAAATCCTTCATCGGTCACCAATAAATTACTGCCGCCGCCAAGAATAAAATATGGCAGCGAATTTTCTTTCGCCCATTTTATCGCCGCAAGTAAATCTTCCTGATTTTGCGCAACCAAAAAATAACTGGCCGCCCCGCCGATACGGAAAGTGGTATGACTGGCGAGCGAAACATGTTCTAGGATATTCTTATTTTCGATTTTTTTTAATTTCAGAATTTGTCTAAATTAAAAACGCAAAGCGACAACTCAAAATGCAAAATTATAAATACATTTTAAATTTTTCGTTGTCATTTTTCATTTTGACTTTTGAATTTTAAATTATTTCATCACTTCCGCTCCTGTCCGATAAATATCCCTTTCGGTTTTATTTACCAAAAAAACCATATCCCAAGATCTGCCCGATGCGCTAAATTGTTCCGCAGTCATATTTAACCAATGTCTGCTTAAATCACCGTTAATTTCGTAAACTCTGAAATCTCCTGCTGCGCGAATAAGCCAAGAGTCCTTATACCAGTCGCGTTCGGCCGGCGTCACTTCTATAATACTTTGCCAATTTAGATGCGGATAGGCAAATAAAATCTCCGGACTCTGAAGCCAACGCTTATAGCCGCCGCTTATCACATAAACTTTATAATCACCTTGCGCGCGAATCAGCGAGCCATCCGGATAATTGGGTTTGGCAACCGAAGAAGTCGCATCATTATTTAATGGCGGAGGCAAAACAATTTCGTGGACCTCACTGCTAGCTGTAATAACGACAGAATAAGAAAATTGGCGGACTGGTTCATCGAAAGAAAATCCGGAAACCTTTTCTTGGCTTGAAGGTATCAAAATGATGGCGCGCACTTCGTTGCCAAAATTAAAAATCAAGTCCTGCCCCTGCTGATTTTTATCAAAGTTCAGATCCCTGATTGTTTGGCTGCCGTTATTATAATAGACGAGAATGGGCACATGAAAATTAGCAGCGGCTTCACCGGAAAAATTTAAAATCAGATTTAACCCAGCGCCTTGCGACAAAATTTTATACCAGTGCGCCGCCCAATCTTTAGTGTAGTCGGAAAAAATAAAGGCTTCGCCCTCTTTGACTTCCAAAATTTTAACTAAAGTCGGATTAAGATGAAGCTGAGCGTATGCCAGCTTAGCGCTTAAATAGCAAAACTTCTGCCCTGTCCCGAGCTGACAATCATTGACGTAGTTGGTCACCGTCCAGTTAGTGAAAACATCCGCAAAACGCTCGTCGAGCCCCACTCCCTTAAAGGCTGCATCAATACTCGCAATGCCCACCGCTTCGCTTTGCATCATTTTCGTCAAAATTGCTTCGCTATACCTGCCGACCAGATACTGCATAAAAAGATTTGCCGGCGCGTAATCGGCTGTTTCGTTTTGCCATTCGGTCAGCGAGTCGGAAGGATTGCGCAAAAATTCATTGACTCTTTTTTCCAACTGGCTGCCTTTGTAATCGTTGTCATAGCCGCAAATTGTTGAAGCGTATTCTGAACGCGCCTCATTCAGCCAAACATCTTCAGCCAGATTTCTTAATTTTTCTTTCTGATAGAAATTAATCAAATGCTGAAATTCATGAGCCAAATAGCTTTTCATCCGCGACGAAGTCAGATAGGTACCATTGAGATATATCATTTCACGCTCGTTGGAAACAGGCATCTGAGACCTTGAATATTCATCTATGGAGTTGAAATAAGCGCCGGCATCATCCCTTAAGCGAGTCAATAAAATAACAATTCTTATCTCGTTATCAATTCCCGGCGACCATTCCGAACCGTAAACTTTATTAAGACGCGGATAAATAGTCCTATCAAATTCCACCAGTAGCGATAAAATGGCGTCATTAGCCATCTCTTGATTTCCCAGACTCGTCCACCAATCGTCATCAACATAATAAAGGGCCTTGTCGCCAACTTGCATTAAGGTTGCCTTAATTTGGCTGCGGCCAGAATAATCATATTCCGGATCAACATTGAAATTAACAGCTTCTCCGCGGGAAAAAGCTAAGGCGCCGTGCGCCCGCCAGACTAAAGCCGCGAAGAACAAATAAAAAAGTAATCTTATTACTTTGTGTTTCATCACGAAATATCAATGATTTACTCCAATATAATTTTAAGGAATATCTGGAAATTTTGCAAATCATTTTTTGTTTGTTTTAGGCACATACATTTTGCACCTTAGACAACGCTTCATTAGGCGTTAATCCATCTAGAGCACAATGTTCTAAATTATTATACTCCACATTCCAGATTCTTAAAGCTTTTTTTAATCCGGCTAGCGTTCTAAATTTATTCCTCTCATAAAACATTTCCTGATCCGTCCGATGCGATCTTTCTACTTTCCCGTTCTGAGCCGGCTTGCCCGGGTCAATCAAGTAGTGAATAATATTCAGCTCCTGACATAGAATATCCAATGGATGCAAGCGTGGATTAAGGGGGTCAGCCGACTTTTGATAGCCGGTGTATCTATTGGTGAAGCATATTCCATTATCGGTTTTAATGGCTCGGATTCTATACGGGAAGATTCCGACTACTTCTTTTAAAAATGACGTTGAATGTTCATTGTATTGCCCCCTTCGTAGACTTTCAGGTACCGCCACCGAGAAGCACAATCAATGGCCGTAAACTGATAATACCGCAGGCCTTGAACTCTCCTGGGCACATACTTAATATCTATCTCCATTAACTCTCCGGCCGGCAAAGGTACCTTAATATATTTATACCGTAGTTTTCTGATCCGATATTTCCTGACTAGATTTTCAGATTTTAAAACTTTGCCAATCAATCTGTCCGAGACAATGATTTTTTCTTTAGCTAATTTGTAATTCAGCTTCTTAGCACATAGATTAGTTGATCTTCGCAACTCAATAATTCTTTCTTTAATCCGGATGGGTGTTTCGTCTGGATGGCTCTTGAGACGGGTAGGCTTGTTAGCCAATTCATCTAATCCGCCGTGCCGGAAACTGGCCAGCCAATATTTTAAAGTTCTTTCGCTAAACGGGCACACTCTGGCCATTCGCTTAATGGTTATCTCCTTATCCGTGATTGGTTTTATCCAGCGATATTTCTCTTCTTTGGTTGAGCTAGGCATAGTTTTTGACATATGCCCTTAGATTAGCAGAGAGTGCAATATGTGTGTGCACATTACCGTTTTTTCTTGCCAAAAACCGCAAAAAGTATTAAAATAAGAGCGCCCAATGTAAGAGCAGAATAAGGTTATCTTAACGGATTTTGACGCTAAAATAAGACGGCTTTTGCCGGACAAATATGGAAGGAGTCAAAAAAACATCTTTGTTGCTGGGCGACATTATCGTGCTTTATCTGGCACTATTTTTAATGCTGGTTTTGAGCTATGGTTTCGACTGGGAGAGACAATGGAATAGCCACCTGGCACCTTTCAGTGTCATTTATCTTTTGACGCTGGCGGTCTTTTATATAATGGGGCTTTATGATTTGAGCGTCGCCCGCAACAATATCTATTTTTTCATAATTCTGGGCCAGGCGCTGCTCATAAGCGCGGCTTTGGCGGTGTTTTTTTTCTACTTTATTCCCTATTTTGGCATTACCCCAAAAACCCATCTATTCATAAATTTGATTCTGGTTGCCTTGTTTTTCGTCAGCTGGCGGCAGCTTTATAATTACTTTATTAAATCACCGGGACTGCTCAACAATGTTTTGTTTATCGGCCAAAATGAGGAAACCAAAGAACTGATCGGCTATATTAAACGCAATCCTCAGCTTGGTTATCGGATAAAAAAAGTCGCCGACCCAAAAGAACTTAAAATTCTGCATAATCTAATAGACACAATTGTCCAAGAAAGAATTCAGCTGATTGTCACTTCCTCTGACCCGCGCAAAGATAACGATTTGGTTCGGAATTTATACCAGTGCCTGCCGCTTAAAATTTCCGTCAGTGACTTGCCGAATTTTTATGAACGCATCACCGGCAAAATCCCCGTTTCGGCCATTGAAGAAATCTGGTTTCTGGATAATCTGATGAGAAAGAAAAAAATCTTTTTTGAAGCCGCCAAACGAGGGGCGGATATTACCATCGCGACTTTAGGCGGGTTGCTCACTTTATGCTTGACTCCATTGATTGCCTGCCTTATAAAAATAGATAACCCGGGACCAGTTTTTTATCGTCAAAAGAGAGTCGGACAAGATAACCGTATCTTTGAAATGCTTAAATTCCGCACCATGATTCAAGATGCTGAAAAAAACGGAGTGCAATGGGCCAAGAAAAATGACCGTCGCAACACCCGTGTAGGGAATTTCCTGCGCAAAACGCGGCTGGATGAGCTACCCCAGCTTTGGAATATTTTGAAAAACGACATGTCCTTTGTCGGTCCGCGGCCGGAAAGGCCCGAATTCGCCTTTTCTAACGAACTTTTGGCGCAAATTCCATTCTACCAAATCCGTCACACCATCAAACCCGGCCTCACCGGCTGGGCGCAGATAAAATACCCTTACGGCGCCTCGCTGGAAGACATCCTACAAAAATTGCAGTATGATTTATACTATATCAAAAACCGCTCTTTCATTTTGGACTTGAGCATAATCTTAAAAACCATTAAAATAATCTTAAGTGCCGGCGGACAATAACCAGGTTCTATTAATTTTATGTTGAAAAAACTAAGATTCCTAATTTCTCTCTTACTTACAATTACGATACTGATTATCATATTTGCCAGAATTAATTTCGGCGATATCAAAACGGCTTTCGATAATAGCGATCATCTGCTGATACTTTTGGCGAGTTTAGCGTTATTTACAACGGCCGTTATCGGCGCGCTCCGCTGGCAAACGATATTGAAGTTGCTGGGCTCAAATAATAATTTTAAGGACACCCTTGTTATATATCTGGCAAACATACCCGTTTCAAAAGTTACCCCAGCCAATAGCGGCGATCTGGTCCGCGCTTTTTATTTAAAAGGCGACGTTGCCATTAGCAAAAATATCGGCGGGATATTTGCCGAAAGGATGTTTGATATCACCGTCTTGTCTATTTTGTCAATTATCGGCGGCCTGATCTTTAATATAAAAATGGCTGTAGTCATCAGCGTTATCATAATTTTAGCCATTTTTGTTTTTTTTATTCTAGGACCAAAAATAAATATCTTTTTCAATGAGAATTGGCGCCACCGAATTAATAATTTTTTTTATTTTTCCCGAATTTTAGTTAAGCATCCCGCTTCGCTAATTGTCATCGCCTTGTATACACTAGCTCTTTGGTTTATCGTTTTGTTATTTATCAAAATAGTTTTTATTGCTTTTGGCGCTACTGTTCCGTTTCTCACTATCGTGGCGGTCCAGCCGCTGGCTATTTTTTTTGGCCTCCTGCCTTTTACCATATCAGGTATCGGCGCCAGAGAGCCGGCCATGATTTACCTTTATTCTGGCTTAGCACCCGCCTCCGTAATATTCATGGTCGGCTTGACCTATTCCACAGTCGGCATACTTTTGCTTTCGCTACTGTGCCTGCCTTTTTTATTTCGAACTATTAAAAACAAACATTAATTTATCGCGACAAGCTTATGTCAGAAAATAAAATTTTAGGCCTGTCAATAATTGTGCCGGTATTCAATGAAGAAAAAATAATCGGCGAAGTTATCGGCAACATAAAAGACGAGCTTGGCAAGCTCGGAGTTGAATATGAACTAATTGTTATCAATGACGGCTCAACTGATGCCAGCCGAGATATCCTCTCGCATATTGGCGGGATAAAATTGATTAATAATTCCCGCAATAAAGGTTACGGAGCGAGTCTGAAGATCGGCGTGGCCGCGTCGAAATACGATTGGGTGATGTTTTTTGACGGCGATGGCCAGCACAAAACTGAATACATAGGCGAATTCCTGAAATATGCTGACCGATACGATATGATCGCCGGCGCCAGATACGGATACAAAGGACCGTTGCTAAGACAACCCGGCAAAAGAATTTTGCAGTTAGTGGCCAATTATTTGGCCGGCGAAAAAATTCCGGACTTAAATTGCGGTCTCCGCCTGATGAAAAAAATACACTTTCTTGAATATAAACACATCTTCCCAGACGGATTTTCTTTAAGTACCACCTCAACCTTGGCCTTTTTTAAAGAAGGATTGGACATTAAATATGTGCCCGTCACTATTAAGAAACGCTGTGGAAAAAGCACGGTTAAGGTTTCGGACGGCCTTAAAACCAGCTTACTGATCATCCGCTTAATAATGCTGTTCTCGCCGCTAAAGATATTTCTGCCAATTGCCTTCATCGGTTTTGTCATATCAGTATCAATTATCATCAACGACCTAGTCGTTTCTCATTTTACCCTGATATCTAAATCAGCTGGCTTTTTATTCACTGCCTCTTTGCTCGTTTTTTTATTCGGTTTACTGGCTGACCAGGTAGCCGCGATTAG
>Ga0315273_10001381_pt1 | contig 27514 bp, 27 predicted proteins | sample YL17G02_0_MG_FD_205753 | JGI IMG/M metagenome (GOLD analysis project Ga0315273, IMG submission 205753) | Sediment microbial communities from Yellowstone Lake, YNP, Wyoming, USA - YL17G02_0 | ecosystem: Environmental > Aquatic > Freshwater > Lake > Sediment | place: USA: Wyoming | collected... | reverse complement strand
TGGGCCGAAGCGCGGAGCCCCAGGTGGTGGTCACCGTGGCCAGCGCCACCCCCATGCCCGCGTCGCTCCATGCCGCTGCTCGATCCAGCACCACCGCGTCGTCGGTCGTGGCGCGCTCCTCCGGCCCGGGCGCTGCGCGGACGCGCTCGAGGTCCTCCGGGAAGTCCACGTCGGCGAGCGCTGCCGCCGCCAGCTCGACCCAGGCAACCCGATCGCGGTGCCTCCGCACCACCTCGCGGCCGCGACCCTCGCCCTCCCCGCCCTTCAGCTCGGCGAGCAGCGACCGCGCGTACAGGGTGGGGGGCGCGGGCACCTCCCCGTAGCGGCTCGACACGATCGGGGCGCGGGTCTCGCGCCACCGGGCCCCGACGGCGCGGATGGTGGCCGCCTCGACGAAGGGCATGTCGGCGAGCAGGACCACGGCCGCCTCGGCGTCGGGAGGCACCGCCTGGGCGCCCGCCGAGAGCGAGGAACTCTGCCCTCGGCGCCATTCCGGGTTGTCGACGAACCGGCAGCCGAGACCGGAGAGCGCCGCCCGGACGGCGCCGGCCTCGTGCCCGATCACGACCAGCAGGGGATCGAGCCCGGCCTCGAGCGCTCGCCGGGCCGCCCGCCGGACCAGCGGCTCGCCGTCGAGCTCGAGGAGCAGCTTGTTCCGTCCCATCCGCGTGGCCGACCCCGCGGCGAGGAGGATGCCGGCAATGGCCATGTGATGCACTTACCCCGGCCGCGCGGGTGGTGCTACCGTGTCGCCCCATGAAGGCAGGCCTCGTCGGCTACGCGCAGTCGGGCAAGACCACGCTCTTCAACGCCCTCACCGGGCTCCACAAGAGTGGCGCCGGAGGGCGTGGCCACGTGAACCTCGGCGCCATCAAGGTGCCGGACCCCCGCATCGACAAGCTCTCCGCGATGTTCCGGCCGAAGAAGACCACCTTCGCCGAGATGCAGTTCGTCGACGTCCCCGGGCCGGCTGGCAAGGGCACCGGGCTCGACGCCGACTCGCTCCGGGCGCTCGCCGAGGTGGACGCCTTTTGCCTCGTGGTCCGGGGCTTTCCGGGGCTGGACGGCACGCCCGCCGACCCGGCCCGCGAGTTCGTCGACTTCGACGCGGAGCTCGTGCTGCACGACCTCGCCATCGTGGAGAAGCGGCTCGACCGGCTCCGCAAGGAGCACGGCAAGGGAACCGGCGAGTACCACGAGCTGGAGCGGATGCACGCCCAGCTCGACCCGGGACTGACGCTGCGCACCATGAAGTGGAGCGACGCCGAGGAGAAGGAGCTCGCCCACTACGGCTTCCTCTCCCGCCGGCCTTTGCTCGTCTGCGTGAACGCGGCCGAGGAGGACGCCGCCGCGCCGGCGCCACCCGCCGTCGTGGAGGCGGCGCGCCAGCGAGGCGCCGAGGTGCTCTCCCTGTGCGCGTCGGTGGAGGCGGAGATCGCCGACCTCGATCCGGCCGAGCAGCCGGAGTTCCTGGCCTCGCTCGGGCTCTCCGAGCCGGCCCGCGCCCGCTTCATCCGGGCCGCCTACGGGCTCCTCGACCTCATCTCCTTCTTCACCGTGGGTGAGGACGAGGTCCGGGCCTGGCCCATCCGCCGCGGCGACCGCGCCCCCCGCGCGGCCGGGCGCATCCACTCCGACCTGGAGCGGGGCTTCATCCGGGCCGAGGTGGTGCACTACGACGACTTCGTGGCGCTGGGCAGCGAGTCGAAGGCCCGCACCGAGGGGAAGCTCCGGCTCGAGGGCAAGGAGTACGTGGTCAAGGCCGGCGACATCCTCAACATTCGATTCTCGGTGTAGCGGTTCCCGGTCTATCCGCGGATCGCCGCCCAGATCGACAGCCCTCCGAACAGGAAGAACAGCCCCGCCGCGGCGATCCGGATCCCCTTCATCGAGACGCGCTGGGCGAGCTTCTCGCCCAGGAACACCGCGAGGCCGTCGGAGGCCAGCATGCCGAGCGTGGTCCCCACGGTGACGAGCACCACCGACTGGTAGCGGGCCGCCAGCGCCACCGTGGCGAGCTGGGTCTTGTCGGCCATCTCGGCCAGGAAGAACAGGATCGCCGTGGTCAGGAAGGGCCCGAATCCGGACGGCCCCTTCGACTCCTCGAGGGTGTCCGGCTTGAGCGTCCAGAACCCGAATCCGATGAAGGTCGCCGCCAGGATTCCCGCCATCGCCCGGGGGGGGACGTGTTCGGACACCCAGGTGCCGACGCTCGCGGCCAGCGCGTGGTTCAGGATGGTGGCGACGAGGATCCCGGCCATCACCACCCACGGGCGCCGGTACCGCGATGCCAGCGAGAAGGCGAGGAGCTGGGTCTTGTCCCCCATCTCGCTCACGGCGACGAGGAGGAATGAGGTGACGATGGGTTCCACGGGGGCGCTATCCTAGCCGGGATGGCTCGCATCCTCCTCTTCGCCCTCGACGAGCTACGCCGTCGCCACGCCGGCGCCGCCACGCCCGGAGTCGACCCTCGCCACGACGGCGCCCCGTTCCGCGCCTTCCGCGGCGCGCTCCTCTCCGAGGCGTCCCGGATCGCCACCGGCCCGGCCGAGCTCACCATGTGGTGGGAGGGGAGCTTCGACTCCTATTCACTCGCCGTGTCCTGCGAGCCGGCCGCGGCAATGGCCGCCCTCGATCCGTCGCCGGCCTGCGCGCTCGAGGACGAGCGGGTCGCGCCGCCCCGCCTGGACGGGTATCCTCTCGCCCGCGTCGCGCCGGGACGCGCCGAGGTGGCGCGCGACCCGGACGGCTCGACCTGCGAGGCTCTTTTCGGGGCCCCGACCGGACACTTCGGCGCGCCCGGGGTGAGGAGGATCGGATGAAGGCTGTGGTCTTCGGCGGCAAGGGGGGTCCGGAGATGGCCCGGATCGAGGAGATTCCCCGGCCGGTCGCCCAGCGCGGCGAGGTGCTGGTGCGCGTGCGCGCCGCGGCGCTCAATCGCGCCGACCTCCTCCAGCGGCGCGGCCTCTACCCGCCGCCGCCCGGATTCCGCGAGGACGTGCCGGGGCTCGAGTTCGCCGGCGAGGTGGCCGAGGTGGGCGAGGGCGTCGCCGGCTGGAAGGCCGGCGACCGGGTCATGGCCATCACCTCCGGCGAGGCCCAGGCCGACTACGTGCTCGCCGACCCGTACATGCTGATGCGGATCCCCGAAGGCATGCCCTTTCCGCAGGCCGCCGCCATTCCCGAGGCCGGCATCACCGCCCACGACGCCATGGTCACCCTGGGTGGAATGCGTTCCGGCTGGACGGTCCTGCTCCACGCCATCGGTTCCGGCGTGGGCACGATGGGCCTCCAGATCGCGAAGGCCATGGGCGGAACGGTCATCGGCACGGCGCGCACCCCGGACAAGATCGAGAAGGCGAGAGGGCTCGGCCTCGACCACGGGATCCTCGTCGGCAGGGAGGATCCGAGGTTCGCCGACGAGGTGAGGCGCGTCACCGCCCGGAAGGGCGTGCCGGTCGTCGTCGACTTCGTGGGCGCGCCCTACCTGGCCGAGAACCTGGCCTCCCTCGCGCCGCAGGGTCACCTGGTGGTGGTCGGGACCCTGGGCGGACCGAAGGCCACCGTCGACCTGGGTACGCTCATGCGCGCCCGAGGCCGGATCATCGGCACCGTGCTGCGGCCTCGCCCGCTCTTCGAGAAGATCCAGGCCACCCAGGCCTTCGCGCGGGACGTGCTCCCGCTCATCGCCGCCGGCAAGGTGAAGCCGGTGCTCGACCGGACGTGGCCGGCCGGCCAGGTCCAAGAGGCGCACGAGCAGCTCGAGAAGAACGACTCGTTCGGCAAGGTGGTGCTGGAGTTCTGACCGAAGTTCGGTTTCAATCCGCGCGCCATGGTCGACAGCTGGGAGCATGTCCGGCGGGAACTTCAGCGCGCGCGGGGAGCGCGGCGCCTCGTCCCGTGGGCGTTCCTCTCGGCGCTCCTGGGGTGGGCATTCCTTGCGGTCGCCGCCCGGAGCTGGCGCGCCGGAATCCCGCTCCTCGCCGGCGGGCTCCTCTTCACGCTGGTGATCCGCGTCCTGGCCGTCCCTCATTGCCCGTCATGCGGGAAGAACCTCTGGATCCGGGGTGAGCGGCCTGGGCCGCCCACGGCGCCGGTGCCGACGCAGGCCGAGCGCGACCGGCGCTGCCCGCGCTGCGGGGCGGGGCTCGACGGCTGACCGGCGCGAGCGGCCGGGCCGGACGGGTGCTAGATTCCCCCCGTCATGTCCACCAAGCCGTCCCGCGCTCTCGAAACCTTTCCCAATCCAACCCCTCGCCGTCCCTACGAAATCACGATGGAGGCGCCCGAGTTCACCTGCCTCTGTCCGCTGACGGGGCAGCCCGACTTCGCGACCATCCGCATCCGCTACATCCCGGCCAGGCGCTGCGTGGAGCTGAAGAGCCTGAAGCTCTACCTCTGGAGCTACCGAAACGAAGGGGCCTTCCACGAGAAGGTCACGAACGACATCTGCGACGACCTGGTGCGCGCGCTCAAGCCCCGCTTCCTGGAGGTCCGGGGCGACTTCCGCGTCCGCGGCGGCATCGCGACCGTGATCACCGCCACCCACGGCCGGCGTCCCGCTGTCTAGGCCCCGAAGTGTGGGCCCCTCCCCTCACCGGGAGTGGTAAGTTTCACTCCTCATGCCCGATGGCGCCGTGTTCCAGCCCGACTCACTCCTCGGCACGGTGATCGCCGGACGCTACCGGCTCTCCGCCCACCTGGCGTCGGGCGGCATGGCCGCGGTCTACGCCGCCGAGGACACCCGGGATCGGCGGGAGGTGGCGATCAAGGTGCTCCGCCCCGACCTGGCCAGGTCGCCCGACGTGGTCCGCCGGTTCCTCTGCGAGGGGGCGATCGCAGGCATGATCGAGCACGAGAACGTGGTGCGGGTACTCGACCAGGGGGGCGACGACGAGGGCCCGTACTTCATCGTCATGGAACTGCTCGAGGGCGAGGGGCTCTTCGACCGGTTGCGGCGCCAGGGCGCCCTGCCGCCTTCGGAGACGGTCGCCATCCTCGTCCAGGTCTGCACCGGCCTGGAGGCCGCCCACCGCGAAGGCGTGATCCACCGGGACCTGAAGCCCGAGAACATCTTCCTCCACGGGCGGCGCGGCATTCCACCCGTGGTGAAGATCCTCGACTTCGGCGTCGCCAGCGCCGCCAACGCCGAGACCGGGGACGCCGGGTTCGTGGTGGGGACACCCGAGTACCTCTCGCCCGAGCAGGCCTTCGGCCAGGCCGTGGACGCCCGGGCGGACATCTACTCGGTCGGCGTCATGGCCTGGCGGATGCTCATCGGGCGAACCCCGTTCACCGCGGAATCGCCCGACTCGATGATCCGCAAGCAGGCGCGCGAGCCGGTGCCGCCGCTCACCGAGGCGCGACCCGACCTCGCCGCCCACCCGGACCTCGTCGCAGCGGTGGCCCGCGCCTGCGCCAAGAACCCCGACGACCGCCCCGCCTCGGCCGAGGGGCTGGCCGAGGACCTGGCTCGCACCATGGGACACCTGACCCATCTCCCCGCGCCCGCGCCCTTGCCCACGTTCCGCTCGTCACCACCCGTGAACGAACTGGCCTCCCTTCCCGCGCCGCTCCCCCCCGCGCCGGCACCTCCCGCGTCGGTCGACCGGGGCCGCGGCCTCCGCCGCGCCGCGGTGGTGGTGCTGGCGCTCGGATTCGTCGTCGCCGGAGCGGCGGTCTACCTCCTTCGATCTGCGGCGCCTGGCCGCTGACCCTATGATCCGTCTCGCCCTTTCCGCCTCTTCCGCGGCGGCGCAACCTGGGAGGTCTGCATGAAGATCGAGGTGACGGGCGCGAGCCCGCTGGAACTGGAAGCATCGGTCCTCGCCGTCCCGGTGTTCGAGGAGGACCTGCCCGACGTCAAGGGACTCCTCGCCGAGCTCGATCGGCGGCTCGACGGTCACGTCGCCGCCGCCGCAGAGGAGGAGGACTTCCAGGGCAAGGTCGGGCAGTCCCTCGGGCTGCGCACGCTCGGGAAGCTCCGGGCCGCCCGGGTCCTCCTCATCGGACTCGGCAAGCGGGACGGTGCCGAGGCGGAGTTGCCTCGGGCCGGCTTCGAGCCGCTGCGGACCGCCGCGGGGGAGGCTGCACGACAGGCCCAGAAGAACGGCGCGACGCGCCTCGCCTTCGCCGCGCCGCGCCTGCCCGGCCAGACCGCCCACGAGGCCCGGGCCATCGTCGAGGGAGCGCTGCTCGGCGCCTACCGCTTCGACCGGTACAAGACCGACGACAAGAAGAAGAAGGCCCGCAAGCTCGAGACGCTGGTCGTCGCCGTTCCGCAGGGACTGGAGCGATCCAAGGAGGTGAAGGAGTCGGTGGCGCTGGCCCGCTCGGTCGCCGGGGCCGTGTCCTGGGCCCGCGACCGCGTGAACGAGCCACCGCTCCACCTGACCCCGTCGCGCCTGGCCGACGCCGCGCGGGAACTCGCGAAGGAGTCGGGTCTGCACGCCGAGGTGCTCGGTCCGCGGGAGATCGCCGGGCTGCGCATGGGCATGTTCCTGGGCGTCACCCGCGGCTCGGCCGAGGAGCCGCGCCTGGTGAAGATCTCCTACGTTCCCCGCGGAGCGGCGGCGAGGAAGCCCCCGGTGGTGTTCGTCGGCAAGGCCATCACCTTCGACTCCGGCGGCCTGTCCTTGAAGCCGACCGAGAGCATGGTGGACATGAAGACCGACATGGCCGGCGCCGCTGCCGCCATCGCGGCCATGAAGGTGGTGGCGGAGCTCGCGCCGCCCTTCCCGGTCCATGCGCTCGTCGGCGCCTGCGAGAACATGCCCGGCGGCCGGGCCTACAAGCCCTCCGACATCCTCATCGCGCGCAACGGCAAGACGGTGGAGATCACCAACACGGACGCCGAGGGGAGGCTGGTCCTGGGCGACGTGCTGGCCTGGGGCGTCGAGACGCTCAAGCCGGCCGTGCTCGTCGACCTGGCCACGCTCACCGGCGCCTGCATCGTGGCGCTCGGCATGACCACGGTCGGCGCATTCGGCCCGGACGGCCCGGCCATGGAGGCGGTGCTCGGCGCGGCGCGCGCCGCTGGCGAGGACACCTGGCGGCTGCCGCTCACCGACTCGGTCAAGGAAGAGCTGAAGAGCGACGTGGCCGATCTCAAGAACGCCGGGACCCGCCACGGCGGCTCCATCAGCGCCGCCCTCTTCCTGAAGGAGTTCGTGGGCGACGCCCCCTGGGTCCACCTCGACATCGCCGGCCCCTCCAGCACCACCAAGGAGCGGGGCTACATCGCCAAGGGGGGCACGGGCGTCGGCGTCCGCACGCTGGTGGAGCTCGTCCGGGCCCGCGCCGGCGAGGAGTCGCGGCCGCCGCGGCGGTAGGGCTCCGACCCAGGGTATGACCGCGATCGAGGAGCTCGCGCTTCTGCTCCGCCCCTCGGGCGGCGGGATTCACCTCGTCTCGGCGGGGCGCGAAGAGCAGCTTGCGGCCCAGCGGAGACTCTACGGCGTCTCCTCCGACGAGGAGGTCCAGGCCCGCTTCCGCGACCGGCTCTCCCGGATCGGCGAGGCGCGGGCCGTGCTTCTCGGCGTGCCGTCCGACGTGGGCGCCGGACACCTTCGCGGCGCCAACCAGGGACCGCTGGCCATCCGCACGCGCCTCCTCGAGGAGGACCCGGCCTGGCTCTCCCGCGCCGGGGGTTCCGGCCTCCTCGACCTCGGCGACGTCTTCGTGGTGCCCCAGCTCCTCCACGACGACATGCTCGCCGAGTCCCAGAAGGAAGCCTCGCGCCGGGCGCTCTATCCCGGCCTCGCGCCCGAGGCGGCGGCGCGGCTTCCCGTATCGCCGCTGTCCATCGCCGAACGGGCCCTCGATCTCGTCTTCTCGCTGAATCCGGGGGCGGCACCCATCCTCCTCGGCGGCGACCACTCGACCGCCTGGCCGGCGGTGGCGGCACTCTCCCGGGTCCGGCCCGGGATGGGCCTGGTCCAGGTCGACGCCCACACCGACCTCCTCGAGGAGCGACTGGGCGTGAAGTACTGCTTCGGCACCTGGTCCTTCCACGCCAACGACCTCCTCGGGCGCGGCGGCCGGCTGGTGCAGCTCGGGATCCGGGTCTCCCGGCGCGACCGGGCCCACTGGGAGTCGACCCTGGGCGTCCGTCAGCTCTGGGCGAAGGAGATCCTGGCCGATCCGGGCGCCGCGCTCGACGAGGCGATCCGGGCGGTGTGCGCTTCCGGCGCGAGCGGCGTGTACCTCTCGAACGACGTGGACGGCACCGATGCCGCCTGGGCCGACGCCACCGGCACGCCGGAGCCGGGCGGACTCGAGCCCGACTTCGTCGTCGAGCTCATCCGGCGGCTGGGCCGGGACGTCGGGCTCCTGGGGGGCGACGTCATGGAGGTCGCGCCGCTCCTCGCTCGCACCCCGGGCGGTGCCGACCGCACGCTCGGGGTGGCGGCGCGCTACCTCCGCGAGACCGTGGACGCCGCGCTCGGCGTCCGGTCCCGGGACTAATATTCGATCACGCCTTGCTGCTGTTCTTGGCTTCTTCCTTCGTCCCCGGCACGCCGGTGAGTGCCGCCACGGCCGCCCCGACGACCGCGCCGCCCACTGCGAAGAGGGCGCCCACGCCGGTCACGCCGAGGACCATGCCGAACACGATCAGGGCGCGGACGAGGAAGGTGGCCTGCACCGGGGTCCCGGCGATCCCGCTGGCGAGCATCACGCCCGCGTAGCCGCCGTACAGCAGTGCGGGGAGGAGGCCGATGGCGAGAAAGAGAGCCAGTCCGACTGCGGCGCCGATGATGGTGGGGGTCTTGCGGGTCATGACATCCTCCTTGGTTGTCTGGAGGTGGTGCAGCGGGCCTGCCATCTTCCAACCTGCGTGATCTCGGTGGGTTGCGCCCGTGGTCTGTCGGAAATTCCGGACGGCCTGGCGGGGCGGCCGACAGGTCAGCCCCCCAGGTGGGCCGGCCCCCGCGGAATGGCATCGAGGCGGAAACCCCGGACGAGCTCCGCCGGCTTGACCCGCGCTTCGGGAGGCGCGAGCCCGGAGATGGCGGCGAGCATCCCCACCACGGCCTCCGGGTCGACGCCGCGTCCGCGCAGCTCTCCGAGCGATAGCGCGCCGTGCCGCTTGGCGAGCCGCTCGCCGTCCTCGCCGACCACCAGCGGGACGTGGGCGAACCGCGGCACCCGGAGCCCCAGCGCCCGGTAGAGCAGGATCTGGCGCGACGTGGACGCAAGCAGGTCGTCGCCCCGAACCACGTCGGTGATCTCCATGGCCGCGTCGTCGAGCGCCACGGCCAGCTGGTAGGAGGCCACGCCGTCGGCCCGGGCCACGACGAAATCCCCCACCGTCGCCGCGACGTCGAACGAGCACGGACCGTGAACTCCGTCGTCGAAGGGGACCGGCCCCTCCGGGGCCCGGAACCGCCAGGCCGGCGGGCGGCGGGCGGCCCGGGCGGCGCGCTCCTCCGCCGGGAGGTCGCGGCAGGTGCCCGGATAGCGCGGCCCCTCGTCGGATGCGTGGGGCGCCTGCGACGCCTGGGCGATCTCGGCGCGCGAGCAGAAGCACGGGTAGGCGAGCCCGGCGGCGCGAAGGCGGTCGAGCGCGGCCGTGTACCGCCCGCTCCGCTCCGACTGGCGATAGGGGCCGAGTGGGCCACCCACGTCCGGCCCCTCGTCCCAGTCGAGGCCAAGCCACCGCAACTCGTCGAGGATCCGGGCCTCGAGGCCGGGCCGGACCCTCGGCCCGTCCAGGTCCTCGACGCGCATGACGAGTGCTCCGGCACGGGACCGGGCCGCCAGCCAGGCCAGCAGCGCCGTGCGGGCATTCCCCAGATGGAGGGGGCCGGTGGGGCTCGGCGCGAACCTTCCGCGAATTGGGGGGGTGTGGGACAACGATCCCCTGGATAACCCGCAGGCGATCCGGCTACAAGACCACGTTCCGATGCGCGAAGCCGGCGTCCTCATCCCGCTCTCCTCGATCCGCTCCCCCTCGGGCTGGGGACTGGGTGAGATCCCCGACCTCGCCCCCTTCGCGCGCTGGGCGGTCTCGGCGGGCTTCTCCCTCGTCCAGGTACTCCCCGTGAACGAGGTGGCCCGCGGGCAGGACAGCCCGTACACGGCCATCTCCGCCTTTGCCATCGACCCGGTCTACCTGGCCCTCGACGCCGCCGAGGACTTCCTCGCCGCCGGCGGACGGGACGCGCTCTCCGCGGCCGACCGAGCGCTCCTCGCCGAGCTGCGCGTCGCCGACCGGGTCCGCTGGCAGGTCATCCGACCCCTCAAGGAGCGGGCCTGCGAGATCGCCTTCCGCTCCTTCCTCGAGAAGGAGTGGCACGCCAACACGGCGCGCGCCGCGGCGCTCCGGGAGTACCGGCGCGGGCACGCCTCCTGGCTCGCCGACTACGCCCTCTTCGTCTCGATCCACGACGACCTCCAGGGTGGGAAGAGCTGGCAGGAGTGGCCGGCGTCGCTCGCCTCGCGGGATCCCGATGCCCTGGCCGGCGCCCGGGCGTCGCTCTCCGAGCGGATCCTCTTCCGCTCCTGGCTGCAGTGGCAACTCGACGAGCAGTGGCACGAGGCGCGCCGTGCGGTGGTCACGGCCGGCGCGGACCTCATGGGCGACCTCCCCTTCATGGTGGCCACCGACTCGGCCGACGTCTGGGCCCGCCCCTTCGACTTCCGCCTCGACGCCCGCGCCGGCGTCCCGCCCGACGCCTTCAGCGCCGTGGGGCAGGACTGGGGGCTGCCGGTCTACCGCTGGGACGAGATGGCCAGGAACGGCCTCGCCTGGATCACCGCCCGTGCGCGCCGCTCGGCGGAGCTCTACGGCGCCTACCGGGTGGACCACGTGGTGGGCTTCTACCGGAGCTACTTCCGCCCCGACGACGGCGGCCCGCCCGGATTCGTCCCCGCCGAGGAGCCCGCGCAGATCGCCAACGGCGAGCGGGTCATGGCGGCCTTCTCCCTGGGCGCTCGCGTCATCGCCGAGGATCTGGGGACGGTGCCCGACTTCGTCCGCACGTCGCTGGCCCGGCAGGGGATCCCCGGCTACCGGGTGCTGCGCTGGGAGAAGGACGGCGACGTGTACCGCGACCCGGCGCTCTGGCCGGCGACCTCGCTCGCCACCACCGGCACCCACGACACCGACTCGCTCGCCGACTGGTACGAGTCGCTGCCGGCGGCCGAGCGGACCGCGCTGCTCGCGCTGCCCGGCCTCGAGAATCTGGCCAAGCGGGCACCGGCGACCTTCGACGACGGCGTGCGGGACGCGCTGCTCCAGCTCGTCTCCGCCTCGCGTTCCGACCTCCTGCTCCTGCCGTTCCAGGACGCGGTGGGCGCCCGCGAGCGGGTGAACGTGCCCGGAACCGTCAACGACGGAAACTGGTCGTACCGGATGCCGGGCCTGGTCTCCGCGCTTCTCGCCGACCAGGCGGCCGCGGAGCGGCTCGCCGCCCTGGCCCGCACCACTGGAAGAGCCAGGGCGAGCGGCGCGTGAGCTCCGCGGTCTACCTGGTTCGCCATGCCGAGGCGGGGGCCGGTGTGGGTGGCAAGGATGTCGACCGGAAGCTCACCGAGCGCGGGCGTGCTGGATTCGATCGGCTTCTCGCCTCGCTGGGCCCAACACTCGACGTGAAGCAGGTTCTCTCGAGCCCATTCCTGAGGGCCCAGGAGACCGCCGAGATGCTCGGGCGTGCCGCCGGCGCCCCGGTGGAGCCGTCGGACGACCTCGCCTCCGGGCACGCCTCGGGGCGCGAGATGCTCGCTCTGGCCCGGCAGGCTGGCCCGGGCTCGGCGCTGGTGGGGCACAACCCGGAGATTGCCGAGGCGATCGCCCTGGCCTCGGGCAGGCCTGCGCCGGTCCCCCCAGGGACCATCGCGGCGCTCGACCTCTCCCGGCCGAGGCCCCGGCTGCTGTGGCTTCGCTCCCCCTGATATGCTCCCCGGGATGGCCGATGGACCGTCCCCCGACCCGAGCGCTGGATCCCCGCATCCTCCGGGAGCGGCGGAGCAGCCCCGCTTCGTCCGCGAGCTCGACACGCTCGTCAGGGCCCGCTACCCGCTCATCTACCTGGTCTCCTGGGAGGAGCAGCGGATCGACGCCATCCTCGACGAGCTCGCGAAGCGGCACGGCAAGGGGCTGCTCTCCTGGTCGGTGACCCGCGGCCTGCGTCGCGTGGGCGGGGCTCGCACCGGCGGGGCCGAGGGAGCCCGCGAGCCCATGGAGGCGCTGGCCGCCATCGAGAAGCTCGCCGAGCCTTCCCTCGTGGTCCTGAAGGACTTTCATCCGTACCTGAACGACCCGACGGTGATCCGCGGTCTTCGCGAGCTCTCCCAGTCGCTCAAGACCACCTACACCACCGTGATCCTCCTCTCGCCGGTGCTGCAGATCCCCGTCGAGCTGGAGAAGGAGCTGACGGTCCTCGACGTCCCCCTGCCCACCCACGACGAGCTCTACGCGCTGCTGAAGGAGATCGCCGAGGTGGTGGTGCGCGGGAAGCGAGCCTCGGTGAGCCTGAAGCGCGAGGATGCCGACCACATCGCCAAGGCCGCCCAGGGGCTCACGCTCTCCGAGGCCGAGAACGCCTTCGCGAAGGCCATCGCGTCCGACTCCCGCCTCGGCAAGGAGGACATCGGCCTCATCCTCGACGAGAAGCGGCAGGTCATCCGCAAGAGCGGGCTGCTCGAGTACTACTCGACCGAGGAGCAGTTCGGAAACGTCGGCGGCCTGGAGAATCTCAAGACCTGGCTCTCCCGCCGGGGCAACGCCTTCAGCGAGCCGGCGCGCCGCTTCGGGCTGCCCGAGCCGAAGGGGCTCCTCCTGCTGGGCGTGCAGGGATGCGGCAAGAGCCTGACCGCCAAGGCCATCGCCTCGTCCTGGAAGATGCCGCTCCTGCGGCTCGACATGGGGCGGATCTTCAGCGGGCTGGTGGGCTCCTCGGAGGAGAACCTTCGCCGCGCCATCCGCGTCGCCGAGAGCGTGGCACCGGCCGTGCTGTGGACCGACGAGATCGAGAAGGGGCTCTCCGGAGCGGGTTCCTCCGGCTTCTCCGACGGCGGAGTGACCGCGCGCGTCTTCGGCGCCATGCTCACCTGGCTGCAGGAGAAGACCGCGCCGGTCTTCGTCGTCGCCACTGCCAACCGCATCGACCTGCTCCCGCCCGAGTTGCTCCGCAAGGGGCGCTTCGACGAGATCTTCTTCATCGACCTCCCGGCGGTCGCCGAGCGGGAGGAGATCTTCCGCATCCACGTGGGGCGCCGCGGCCGCAAGCCGGAGGATTTCGACCTCCGGGCGCTGGCTGCCTCGGCCGAAGGGTTCAGCGGCGCCGAGATCGAGCAGGTGGTGGTGGCGGCGCTCTACGACGCCTTCGCCGAGGGCAAGGAGCTGGAGCAGCGTCACCTCCTCCGCGCCGTTTCCGAGACCTTCCCGCTCGCCACCACCATGCGGGAGGACATCCAGAAGCTTCGCGAGTGGGCCAAGACCCGCACCCGCCCCGCCTCGAGCGCGCCGGCGGAGGACGTGCCCCGCCCCATCGCCTCGCGCTTCGGCTGACCCGTGTCCTCCGAGCGCCGCGACCGCTTCCTGAAGCTCGAGCGCCCGCGCCAGGCCGGCGGGGACGCGCCCGATCCTTCGGCAGCTCCCGGCGTCCCCTCCACCTCCACCGATCGCTTCCGCCCTCCGCCCGAGCGGCCGCTCGAGACCGCGGATCCGCAGCAGGACGCCCAGCCATTCACTCGTTGTGCGTCCTGCCAGATGGACAACACGGTCTACGCGCCGGCGTGCCAGAACTGCGGCGCGGCGCTCGACACCCCGGCCCAGCGCGACTTCAACGAGCGGCTCTGGGCCAGCCGGAAGGCCGAGGCGGAGGCGGAGCGGCGAGCGACCACCGTTCGCGAGCAGGAGCGACAGCGCGATGCCGCCGCCCAGGCCCGCCAGCGTCGCGAGCTGGCCGAGGAGATGGCCCGCCAGGAGAAGGATCGCATCGACGGGCAGTACGGCGACGGACCGACCGGGGGTCTGGGCGGCGCCTCCGGCACCGCCGGGATGCGGCTCCTGCGCCTCGTCCCCGGCGCCGGCTGGCGCATCGCCCTCGCAGCCGTCGCCATCGGCATTCCCCTCCTTCTCCTGCTCTTCGGGCGCGGCCGGGTGCAGTTCGCCGGGATGGCGCTGCTCGGAATCCTGATCGCGCTCTTCTCGCCGGGCCGGCGCCGCTCCCGGAGGTGGTGATGTCGCAGCACGCGGGCATCGTGGTGGCGGTGCAGGGGGTGGCGCTCCTGCTTCAAGTCCTGGCCGATCTGGGCGCGCAGTACCGCGCCGAGAAGAAGATGCGGACCTCGGACGGCGCCTCCCACGGCGTGGACTACGTGGTGAAGGACGGGGAGGCCGAGGTGGGCGTCCAGGTCGACAGGAAGACCGAGAAGGTGACGCTCATCCCGAAGGACTGCGACGCCGGTCCAGGGAAGGCGCTGGCCGGGCGCATCGCCCAGCGCTGGGCCTACTCGAAGACCGTGGGGGAGCTGACACGGAAGGGGTACGCCGTCGCCAAGGAGGAGAAGCAGGCCGACGGCTCGGTGCGGGTGGTCATGCAGCGCTGGAGGTGAACCGTGGCGGACAGGGTCGAGATCGAGCTCGTCTTCACCCCCGACGGCCAGGTCCGGCTCGAGACCCGCGGGCTCAAGGGCAAGACGTGCCTGGAGGAGACCGAGGCGCTCGAGAAGGCGCTCGGCACGGTGGAGAGCCGGACCCGGACCTCCGAGTTCTACCAGCAGCCGACGGCGACGAAGGGGACGACGCGGCAGGGGTGATTACCGCTCCGGCCAGCCGCTCCGCTCGACCCAGCCGTCGGCGCCGAGCCTTAGCTCGACCGTCCGCTCCGGCTCGCCCGCCGAGATGACTTCGACCCCTGGTGAATAGCGATCGGTGAGGAAGTGGAAGTCCTGGTTGTCCGATCCCGCCCAGCGGCGGCGCGACCCGGGAAGGCTGGTCACGAATGGCCCGTCGACGAGCAGGTCCACCGCGTCGAGCAGTTCCCGCGCGCCGGGCGGCCGATCCCGCCGGAGCTCCTCGATCCGGTATCCGCTGAAGGCCACCACCGACGACCCTCGCTCGCGTGCACCGCGGACGAACGGGACGAGCGCCGCCGCCTGCTCGAAGGGTTCGCCGCCGAGCAGCGTGATCCCCTCGACCCGGCCTCGCACCTCGTCGAGACGGGCCAGCAGGTCCTCGGGCTCGACCGCCTCGCCGCCCTCGGCGTCGAACATGTGTGGGTTGCAGCAACCCGGGCAGCGGATGGCGCAGCCCTGCACCCAGACGGCGAATCGCGCCCCTGGCCCCTCCGCCTCGGTGACCGGCACGACGGCGGCGATCCGGATCGGGGCCATTTCCGGGCATGTTAGCGCCTCGGCGGGCGGAGTGCGCGCCGGCCTGCGCACCGGCCTTGATCTCCCCCGCCCGGTGCGCGATCTTGCGTCGCCGCTCCGTCCCGCCGCTCCGTCCCGCCGCCTGCCCCGCTGCCGGAGGAACCCTTGTCCCAGATCCCGAGCACCGCCCTCGTAGAGAAGGCCGTCCACACCATTCGCATGCTCTCCGCCGACGCCGTCCAGAAGGCGAACAGCGGCCACCCGGGCATGCCCATGGGCGCGGCCGACATGGCCTTCGTGCTCTGGACGCGCCACATGCGATTCGATCCGGGCGAGCCGCGCTGGATCGACCGGGACCGCTTCGTGCTTTCGGCCGGCCACGGGTCGATGCTCCTCTACTCGCTCCTTCACCTGGCCGGCTTCGACCTCTCCATCGAAGATCTGAAGTCGTTCCGGCAGCTGGGCTCTCGCACCCCCGGCCACCCCGAGTTCGGCCACACCCCCGGCGTGGAGGTCACGAGCGGCCCGCTCGGCCAGGGATTCGCGAACGGGGTGGGCATGGCGCTCGGCCAGGCCATGCTGTCGGCGCAGCTCGGGCCGGGCAACCCCGTCGAGGACCACTGGGTCTACGCCATCGTCTCCGACGGCGACCTCATGGAAGGCGTCTCCGCCGAGGCCGCCAGCTTCGCCGGCCACAACCGTCTGGGGCGGATCGTCTACCTCTACGACGACAACCAGATCACCATCGACGGCAACACCAGCCTGGCCTTCTCCGGCGAGGACGTGACCCGCCGCTTCGAGGCCTATGGCTGGCAGGTGCAGTCGGTCGACGGCCGCGACCACGACGGCATCTCGAAGGCCATCGACGCCGCCAGGGGCGACCTCTCTCGCCCCAGCCTCATCCGCGTCCGCACCGTCATCGGCTACGGCGCCCCGAACAAGCAGGGCAAGTCGAGCGTGCACGGCGCGCCGCTCGGCGAGGACGAACTGCAGGCCACCAAGGAGTTCCTGGGCTGGCCGCTCGAGCCCCGCTTCCTCGTGCCCGACGAAGTGCGCGCCCTCTGGGGCGACGTGGTCCGCGGCAAGGTGGCCGAGCACGAGGCCTGGAAGCGGCGCGCCGGGACCTGGCGGGCCGCGAATCCGGAGAAGGCGAGGCTTCTCGACGCCCACGTGAACCGCACCGTCCCCGCCGACATCGCGGCCCGGCTCCTCGACGGGGCCGACGCCTCCGACGCCACGCGCAAGCTCTCGCAGGCCATGATCCAGAAGGCCGCGACGCTCGTGCCGGCGCTGGTGGGCGGTTCGGCCGACCTGGCCGAGTCGAACCTCACCGAGATCAAGGGCGGGGGCGGAGTGGGGCCCGGCCAGTACGCGGGGCGCAACATCCACTTCGGCATCCGCGAGCACGCCATGGGCTCGATCGCGAACGGCCTCGCCTTCGACGGCGCCCACATCCCGTTCGTGGGCACCTTCCTCGTCTTCGCCGATTACATGCGGCCGCCGGTTCGCATCGCGGCGCTGGCCGGGATCCAGGCCATCTACGTCTGGACCCACGACTCGATCTTCCTCGGAGAGGACGGACCCACCCACCAGCCCATCGAGCACCTCACCACGCTCCGGGCCATCCCCAACCTGCACGTGGTTCGCCCGGCCGACGGCGTCGAGGTGGCGCTCGGCTGGGCCCACGCCCTCACGCGGCGTGAAGGGCCCACCGCGCTCGTCCTGACCCGGCAGAAGATCGCCAGGATCGAGCGGACCGCCGGCTTCGACGCGGCGAAGGTCCTGCGCGGCGGCTACGTCGTCGCCGATCCCGCCGGCGCCCGGGTGACGCTCGTCGCGACCGGCAGTGAAGTGGCCACCGCGCAGGGAGCGGCGGCTCTGCTCGCGCAGAAGGGGATCGCCGCCCGGCTCGTGTCGGTGCCCTGCCTGGCCTGCTTCGAGGCCCAGCCCGAGGCCTGGCGGCGCGAGGTCGTCCCGGCCGGCCAGCGCGTGGCCGTGGTCGAGGCCGGGCGCGCGATCGAGTGGTGGAAGCTGGCCGGCTCCGCCGGTCTCGTCATCGGCATCGACCGGTTCGGCACGAGCGCCCCGGAGAAGGCGCTCGCCGAGGAGTACGGGCTCACGCCCGCGAAGGTGGCGGCGCGAATCGAGGCCTGGCTCTCCGCCTGATGCGAGCTTCCTACCGCATCGCCGGCTGGACCTGCACCGAGGCCGGCATGGGCATCGCCACGGTCATCGGACGGGCCTCGAGCCGCTCTCCCTTCGAGAGCATCTTGAGCGAGAGGGCGAGCAGCTTGGAGAGGAGCTCGGCCGACCCGGGAACGTTGAGCTTCCGGTAGATGCGCTTGCGGCGGGCGCGGATCGTCTCGGGCGAGACGCCCGCGGCGGACGCCGAGTCCTTGCACGCGAAGCCCTGACCGATGCGCAGAACCTCGGCCCGCTCGGCCGGGGTCAGGTTGGTGCCCTCCAGAAAGCGTGCAGCGAAGGGCTGGAGAATTTCGATATCGATCTGGGCCATTGGTTCGTCCTTTTCCTTTAGCGAGGATGGTTCCGTACCCGGCCGACCGCGGATTTTTTCTGCCCCCCCGCAAACCCGGTCAGGTTTCCGGTTGGTAGGATAGCAACGACCCCTTTGGTTCGCACCCCCCAGGGACGTTTTTTCGTGAACCATGAACCGGGGATATGATCAAGATTGAATCTGTCGATGTTTCCTGGCCGTCTCGGCGGCGTTACACCCCCAAGGGGCTGTAAGCACAAGTTAATCAGGGCTCCCTTCGGGACGCCCCGTCACGGCTGTCCGACTCCCCGCTCCGGGATTGGGCCAGCGTCCCAGGTGGGTCGCAAGGCGCCGGTCCGCCTCTGCGAGCTGATTCCAGTCGAGACTCGGCGACCGGAGGTCGCGCGCGGATTTGACGCCAGGCGGCAAGGGCACGTCACCCCGCAACGGCATGAGCCCGGGTACGCGCGCCACGAGCATCTCTTCAAGATCGCTCCCGCGGTCGGGAAGACCAGGATTCCGAATCCGTCCTGGTCCGGATGGACCACCTCCAGCGCGGCCGCGCTCACGGCTGTTCACCGTGAGTGTCACGAGGGGCTGGGCTGCGAGCGGAGACACCGAGTCGTGGACCTTCACCTCGGGCAGGGACGCGCCCGGGGAGCAACCCGGCGCGAGGAACGCGCACGTCGCGGCGAGTGCGACGGCGAGTCGGGGCACTAGACCTTGGAGACGCGCTCCCGGAGCGGGTGTTCGGTTCCTTGCTCGGCCTGGTCGCCCCCCCGGCCCTGGGCCTGGAGCAGCGCGTCGGCCGCGCCGCGGACCAGCGTCGAGAAGGACATGGTCCCCTCTCCGTCGAAGCTCGAGACCCCCACGCTGGCGGTGATGCCGGCGGGGTGGGACCGGGCGCGCCTGACCAGCCGCTGGGCCACGGTCCGGGCCCCGAGCGCGTTGGTGTGGGGCATGAAGACGAGCAACCGCTCGGCGTCGTAGAGCAGCGGCAGGTCGATGTCCCGCACGCCCCCGACGACCAGCGCGAGCATCTCCCCGAGCAGGGTCGAGCGCGCCCGCTCGTCCAGCCTGGCGGCGCGCTCCTTCCACCCGTCCACGGCCAGAAGCGCCAGCGACACCGGGTAGTGGTAGCGGCGCGATCGCTTCACCTCCACGAGGAGGAGCTTCTTGAAGAACTCGTACTCCTGGAGGTTTGCCGGCCGGGCCGCGAGGTCCCGGTCGAGCGTCCGGGTCCGGTCGACCTCGACGCGCAGGCGGGCCAGCGCCCGGAACAGGCTCACCACCGCGGTGCGGGTGAGCGGCGACAGGAGCGCCCCGTCGGCGGGAAGGCGCCCGGCAGGCTCGTCCTCGTCGTCGAGGAGGAGGACCACCGGAAGCTTGGGGTCGGCGCGGCGGATCGCCTCGAGGGCGCGGGAGCCGTCGGGGGACGAGGCGCGCAGGGCGGCCACCGCGAAGGCAGCGGGATCGAGGCCTTCGAGCGCCGCGGCGGGCGAGGCCACCTGGACCTCGAATCCGGCGCCCTGGAGGAGGCGGCGGAGCGCCGCGACCACCGGGTGGCTGGTCTCGAGAACGAGGATGCGTTGGGCCATGGGCGGAGCGAGATGCTACCATTCGCGCCCGTGCCCGCGAAGCGGATCGCCCTGGCGCAGATCGATACCACCGTCGGGGACCTCGACGGCAACGCGCGCAAGATCCGTGAGGTCACCGGGCGGGCCCGGGACGCCGGCGCGAGCCTGGTTGCCTTTCCGGAACTGGCCATCTCGGGCTACCCGCCGCGCGATTTCCTCGACATGCCCGAGTTCGTGGCCCGGTGCGTCGCGGCGGTCGAGGAACTGGGGCGGCCGGCCGAGTGGTCGCGCGGGATCGCGGTGGCCTTCGGCTTCCCGGAGCGCGCGCCCGGCGCACCGCCCCCCGGCCTCTACAACTCGGTGGCGCTGCTGGAGGGTGGCCGGATCGCGGCGGTGGGTCGAAAGTCGCTGCTCCCCACCTACGACGTCTTCGACGAGACCCGCTACTTCCTGCCGGCGTCGTCGAGCACCGCGGCGCCGGCCGGGTCGGTGGGGCTCCAGCTCGGCCTCTCGGTCTGCGAGGACATCTGGAACGACAAGCGCTTCTGGGACCGTCCCCGCTACCAGCGCGACCCCATCGCCGACCTGGTCTCGGGTGGAGCTGAACTGGTGGTGAACGTCTCGGCGTCCCCCTACGCGCTGGGGAAGCCGGAGCTCCGGGAGCGCATGCTCTGCGCCGCGGCCCGCTCCCACCGGGCGCCGATCGCCTACGTGAACCAGGTGGGCGGGAACGACTCGCTCGTCTTCGACGGCGGCTCGATGCTGATCGGGACCGACGGCCGGGTCCTGGCGCGGGCGCCCCTTTTCGAGGAGGTGCTGCTCGTCGCCAACCTCGACGGAGGCGACGTGCGGGTCATGGCCCTGGACGGCCGCGACCTCCCCTCGCCACGTCCGCCCGAGCCGTCGGCCGACGGGCAGGCCGACGAGGTGTTCCGGGCGCTCGTCCTCGGGGTGCGCGACTACGTGTGGAAGTGCGGCTTCCGGAGCGCGGTCGTCGGGATCTCGGGAGGCATCGACAGCGCGCTCACCGCGGCGGTGGCGTCCGTAGCGCTCGGGCCGGACCGGGTCACCGGCGTGGCCATGCCGTCCCGCTACAGCTCGGATCACTCCCGGGAAGACGCGCGGGTGCTGGCCGCGCGGCTGGGCATCCCCTTCCGCGAGGTCCCCATCGAGCCCATGCACGCCGCGTATCTCGCATCGCTGGGCGAGACCTTCGGCCACCCGCCCGGCGACCTCACCGAGCAGAACGTCCAGGCCCGCATCCGCGGCCAGATCCTCATGGCCATCTCCAACGAGACCGGGGCCTTGCTCCTCTCCACCGGCAACAAGAGCGAGATGGCGGTCGGCTACTGCACGCTCTACGGCGACATGGCCGGCGGCCTGGCCGTGATCGGCGACCTGCCCAAGACGCTCGTCTACCGGGTTTCACGGGCGGCGAATCGCGCGCTGGCGAGGGAGGCCATCCCGGAGCGGACCTTCACGAAGCCACCGTCGGCGGAGCTGAAGCCCGGGCAGGTCGACCAGGACTCGCTGCCTCCCTACGACGTCCTCGACGACATCCTGGCGGCCTACGTGGAGGATCGCCTGCCGGTGGAGGAGATCGTCCGGCGCGGCCATCCGGAGGAACTGGTGCGCCGGGTGCTGCGGATGGTGAACGGCAGCGAGTACAAGCGGCGCCAGGCCGCGCCGGTGCTGAAGGTCACGGGCAAGGCGTTCGGGGAAGGGCGGCGGTTGCCCATCGCGCACCGGTGGACGCCGTAGGCCCCGCCGCGCCGGCGCGCAACGCGTCCGTCGCCGCGGAGCCGGCAGAAGGCGCGGGCGTAGGCGACTGGATGCCGCCGGCGACGGGCGGGTCCGGGGCTCGAAATCTTCGGCGGCCTACTGATGCTCCGCGTCGCCGCACGCTGCGCGGGCGCGGCGGTGTCCGCCTCGTGGAGGGACGGCGGGTGGTGGGCAGGCGGCGGGCGTCCGGGACCCCGCCATCCGTCCATCGACAGCCGGCGGGCAGCGCAGCTCGGAGCGGCGCCTCCGCAGGGGCGCCGAGGATCGAGCGGGCTCGCGAGCGCGGTGACTCGGCGCCGTCCAGCCTCGAACGCCTTCCCCCGAGGACCAGCGCCGTGGAGAGGAGCGACTGCCCGACCGGCGGCCCCTGGACGGGACCATCGTGCTGTGAAGAATGGGAGCGATGGATAGTGGAACGAATCGGCCGGCGACCATCGCCGTCGCCATCCTGGCCGCGGTGGCAGCGGCATGCGGAGGCAGCGGCGACGCCACGGGCGGGGTGACGGTGACGCCAGGCCCGCCGATCCTCGCTGGAAACCCGAGCAGGCTCTGTGCGATCCCGCCTGGTGCCGTCGCCGAGGATGTCTCCCGGCCCACGACCGTCGTGGGAACCGGGACGCCGGCCAGCTGCACCCCCGAGGCATTCGAGGCGGCGGTAGCAGCGGCGGGTGTCGTGACCTTCGACTGCGGACCTGATCCGGTCACCATCACGTTGCCTCGCGAGATCAAGCTCGTCAACGACGCCGGGACTGGCCGGAACGGCGATCTCGTGATCGACGGCGGAGGGAAGGTCACGCTCTCCGGCGGCGGCAAGCACCGGATCCTGTACTTGAACGGCTGCGATCAGGCGCAGCACTGGATCACCGACCATTGCCAGGACTATCCCCACCCGCGCCTCGTCGTGCAGAACCTCACCTTTGCGGACGGGGCAGCCGGCGACGTGGACCGCGGGGGCGGTGCGATCTACGCGCGGAGCGGTCAGCTGAAGGTGGTGAACAGCGTCTTTCTCGGAAACCGCTGCGCCACGACCGGCCCCGACGTGGGCGGCGGCGCGATCTACGCGTTCCAGCAAGCGGGACCGGTGTACGTCGCCAACAGCACCTTCGGGGCGCCCGGGCGAGGGAACGTGGGGTCGAACGGCGGCGCACTGGGGAGCATCGGTGTCTCGTGGACCGTACTGAACGGGATCTTCTCGAGCAACCAGGCCGTCGGGACGGGCCAGAACCCGGCTCGCGCCGGATCGCCCGGCGGAGGAAGCGGCGGCGCGATCTACAACGACGGGAACACCTACACGCTCACGGTCTGCGGGAGCGACGTGTCGGGAAACGCCGCCCACGAGCTCGCTGGTGCGGTGTTCTACGTGAGCAACGACCTGAGCGGCTCGGTGGTCGTCGACAGGTCCAGGTTCAGCGCAAACCCGGGGCTGAACGTCCAGGACCTGCCCGGGTTCTTCGTCCTGGCTGGATCTCGAACGGTGACGGCGTCCACGATCGAGTAGGTCACTCTCCGTGCAGCGGACGGACGTTCCTGCCCGGTCAGCCGCCGATCCGGGCGCTGGCGTCGTCGATGGCGGCGCGGAGTGGCTCGAAGTCGCGAACCACCGGGTACTGCGGGAACTGCTCCATCACGTTCTGGGGCGGGCGGAAGAGGATTCCAGCGTGGGCCTCCCCCAGCATGGCGGTGTCGTTGTAGGAGTCGCCGCCGGCGATCACCTTGAAGTTCAGGTCCTTGAACGCCTTGACCGCGGCCCGCTTCTGGTCGGGCAGGCGCAGGTGGTACGCGGTCACGAACCCGTCGGCGGCCGCCTCGAGCCGGTGGCAGAAGAGGGTGGGAAACCCGAGCTGCGCCATGAGCGGCATGGCGAACTCGTAGAAGGTGTCGGAGAGGATCACCACCTGGTAGGCGATCCGCAGCGCGTCGAGGAACTGGCGCGCGCCGGGCTCGGGGGCCATGCCGGCGATCACCTGCTGGATGTCGCGCAGCCCGAGGCGATGGCGGCGCAGGAGCTCGAGCCGGGAGCGCATCAGCTTGTCGTAGTCGGGCTCGTCGCGCGTGGTGCGGCGCAGCTCGGGGATGCCGGTGCGCTCGGAGAAGGCGATCCAGATCTCGGGGACCAGCACGCCCTCGAGGTCGAGGCAGACGATCTGCAAGGGCGGGCTCCGTTTCCGACAGCGGGTGGAGGCGGCATCCTACCAAATCCGCGCCGCTCGACGTGCGCCTGGCTGGAGCGGCGCGAGCGTGGGCGTGCCATCATCCCTGCCGGATGGCCAAGGGAGAGAATGCGGCGCCCGTCTGGCCTCGTCCGTGCCTCTGGCTCGAAGGATCGCTAGACCGTTGCGTCGTTCAGTCGAGACCGCTGGCTCTGCGGATGCCCACCTTGGACTTGCCGTTTCGGCAAGTCGGAGCTAGCTTGTTCCGGTGGATGCCGCCACCGCGCTCGCCGACATTCGAGGGTACGCTGCAGCCAACCGGATCCGCATCGCGAGTCACGCTTGGAAGCGAATGGGCGAGCGGGGAGCGCAGTACGAGGATGTGCGCCATGCCCTTGCTGGTGCCCGCAGTTGCAAGGCGGCCGACCTCGGCCGGTGGAAGGTTTCCGGTGACGACCTGGACGGCGACGAGATCGGCCTCGTCGTCGCCATCGAGTCGGGCGTGGTCGTGGTGACGGTGTACTGATGCGAGGAGCAATGCCATGAAGCGGTGCGTGTCGTGCCGGAACGGCGAACTGCGGGAGGGTCGGGAGGCGGTGGAGGTGCGCGTCCCCTCTTCGCCGGATGCGCTCGTCGTCCGGGTGACCGGGGTGCTGGCCAGCAAGTGTGGTGGCTGCGGCGAGTCCGTCCTCCACGGCCCTGACCTCGGCCGGGCCGAGCTCCTCGCAGGCGCGGAGGCGATGACGCTGGGCCTGCGGGATGGCGGCACGTTCAAGTTCATCCGCAAGGCGCTCGGGCTGCGCGCTTCCGAGCTTGGCGCACTGCTCGACGTGTCGCCAGAGACCATCTCGCGCTGGGAGAACGGCCACCGCGCCGCCGAGCGCAGCGTCTGGAACACGCTCGCGGACCTCGTGTCCGACAGGCTCCACGGGACCCAAACGACCGTCGATCGCCTGACGGTGCCCCGGCCCCGCATCCCGAAGCAACCGGTGCGACTCAGGCTGGGCGTCGCGGGTGCGAAGTAGGCCGTTCGATGGGATGGCCAGCGCTGGGAGGAGCCCTGGGGGGTAGTCAACCTCAACCCAGGCCTCAATTGCCTGGCTCCTCGACTCGGCGTAGATCCAGACGGGTTAATCGTCGTCGTTTGGGCGGAACAGACCGCCCCGTCGTCCGACTGGTACTGGACCTACGTCAAGCGACTTAGCCCTTGATGCCGCACGTCTGAGTCATCCCGTTCTGTGAAGCGGCGTCCCGTGTTGGCGTGCCATCATGAACGCCGAATGGCCAAGCGAGAGAAGTCGCCGCCCCCCGCCGCCCCGGCGGCCCCGTTCCACACGCCGCTGGCCGGGCTTGCCGAGCGGATGGGCCAGGTCCCGGCGGCGCCGGAGCCCGTGGCCGCGGCGGCGCCCCCCGCGAAGCTTCCCGGCCGCCCTCCGCCGGCCCGCGCCGTGGTCCGGATGGAGCGAGCGGGGCGGGGCGGCAAGATCGTGACGGTGGTGGAGAAGCTCGACCTCCGGCCGGGGGAGCTCGCGGCGTGGCTCGGGGAGCTGAAGCGCGCACTCGGCTGTGGTGGGGTCGTAGAGGGCGGGGCGCTGGTGCTGCAGGGGGACACGCGGGAGCGCGTCGGGGCCTGGCTGGAGAGGCGGGGAGTGAAGCGGGTGACGGTGGCGTAAAGGGTCGGAGCGTGACCGGAGGGGGGCCGGCGTTCTATACCGGCTCGGCGCATGCCGTTCCTCTTCACGCCTGGGGTCCGCGACACGGAGACCAGCGCCCGCCGAGGCGCCTTCACCACGCCGCATGGCCGGGTGGAGACGCCCGCCTTCATGCCGGTGGGGACCCGCGGTTCGGTGACGGGCCTCACGCCGGAAGACGTCCGGTCGCTGGGGGCCGAGATCGTTCTCGCCAACACCTATCACCTGCTTCTCCGCCCCGGGCTCGAGTCCATGCGCCATCTGGGCGGGCTGCACCGCTTCATGGGCTGGGACGGGCCCATCCTCACCGACTCGGGCGGCTTCCAGATCTTCTCGCTCGCCGCCGAACGGACGGTCACCGAGAAGGGGGCTCGCTTCCAGAGTTACATCGACTGCCGCTACCACCTGCTCACGCCGGAGTCGTCGGTGGCCATGCAGGAGGCCATCGGCTCCGACGTGATGATGGTGCTCGACATCTGCCTGCCATCCACCGCGGGCGAAGCCGAGGTGCGCACCGCGATGGAGCGGACCCACCGCTGGGCCCTGCGCAGCCTGGCCGCCCGGAGCCACGGCGAGCAGGCCCTCTTCGCGATCGTGCAGGGCGGCCTCTCGCCCGCGCTGCGGGCCGAGTCGGCCGGCTTCCTCACCCAGCACCCCTTCGACGGCTTCGCCATCGGCGGACTGGCGGTGGGCGACACCCGGGCCGAGCGGTTCGACGTGGTGGGCGCCGCCGCCGGGCTGCTGCCGCGCGAAAAGCCTCGCTACCTGATGGGCGTGGGCACGCCGCCCGACCTGCTCGAGGCCATCGCCCACGGCATCGACATGTTCGACTGCGTCATCCCCACCACGCTGGCCTGGCAGGGGACCGCCTTCACCGGCAGCGGCCGGGTCCGGCTCACCCGAACCGAGCACAGGCTCTCCGACGCCCCGCTCGACCCGGCCTGCGGCTGCCCCACCTGCCAGCGCCACGGCCGCGGCTACCTGCACCACCTGATCAAGTGCAAGGAGCCGCTCGGCCCGCGCCTCCTCTCCATCCACAACCTGCACCACTATCTCGAGCTGATGCGCGCCGCCCGCGCTGCCATCGAGGCCGGGCGTTACGGCCCCTTCATGCGCGAGACCCTGGCCGCCATCGACCGGCACGAGCACGACGCCAGCGGCCGGGCCCCGGGGCGCCGCGCCCTGCCACCTCCTCCAGCCTCCTCGGACCCGCCCGCTCCAGGCGCCCGCTTCGAGATCGTGGCCACCTCGAGCGGCGCGCCATCGATGCGCGACGCCGAGGCGGCCGAGGTGATGCACCCGGTGATCGGCGCGGCGGTCGAGTCGGAGCGGCTCTACGTGGCCCAGTCGCGCCTGGCGGCGCGGCTCCTCGAGCCGGGCTCCGCTCCGCTGGTCCTCTTCGACGTCGGCCTCGGCGCCGCTGGCAACGCGCTGGCCGCCATCCGGGCCGCCCGGGCCGCCCCTCCGGGGCGCCGGCCGCTCGCCCTCGTCAGCTTCGAGCGGGAGCTGGGGGCCCTATCGCTGGCCTGCTCCGACGACGGAGCGCGGCGGCTCGGCTGGTCCGCCGAGGAGACCGCGGCGGCCCGCGCCCTGCTGCGCGGCGGGCGGCACGAGGAACCGGGGCTCACCTGGCAGCTCCGGCTCGGCGAGGCCCTCGACCGGCTCGACGCCGAGCCGCTCCGCGCCGACATGGTCTACTGGGACCCCTTCTCGCCCAAGGTGAATGGCGGGCTCTGGACCGCCGGCGCCTTCGCCCGGCTGGCCGCCCGCTGCGCCCCCGGCGCCACGCTCTTCACCTACTCGGCCGCCACCGCCACCCGGGCCGCGCTGCTGCTGGCCGGCTTCGCGGTCGGCCATGGCGACGCCTCCGGCCCCAAGGAGGAGACCACCGCGGCGGCGCTCCCACCGGCCCTCCCGTCCCGGCCGCTCGACGCGCGCTGGCTGGCCCGGCTGACCCGCTCCTCGACACCTTTCCCGCCCGACGCCCCCGGCGACGCGCTCGTCCGGATCGCCGCCCTGCGGCAGTTCCGGTAGCGGCCGCCCCGCCGGGCCGGCGTGCGCCCCGCCGCGCCGAGCCCCGCACGCCCCGCCGCGCCGGCGCGCAACGCGTCCGTCGCCGCGGAGCCGGCAGAAAGCGCGGGTGGTCGCGGCTGAATGCCGCCGGCGACGAGCGGGTCCGAGGCTCGAAATCTTCGGCGGCTTACTGATGCTCCGCGTCGCCACACGCTGCGCGGGCGCGGCGGTGTCCGCCTCCCCTCGTGGAGGGACGGCGGCCGGTGGCCGTCAGGGACGGGCCGGCGGCGCCCGTCGGGGACTCCGCCGGGACTCCGCCACTCGTTCATCGACAGCCGGCGGGCAGCGCAACTCGGAGCGGCGCCTCCGCAGGGGCGCCGAGGATCGAGCGAGCCCGCGAACGCGGTGGCTCGGCGCCGTCCAGCCGCGAACGCCCTCCCCCGAGGACCAGCGCCGTGGAGAGGGGCGACTGCCCGACCGGCGGCC
>Ga0315273_10001380_pt1 | contig 27519 bp, 25 predicted proteins | sample YL17G02_0_MG_FD_205753 | JGI IMG/M metagenome (GOLD analysis project Ga0315273, IMG submission 205753) | Sediment microbial communities from Yellowstone Lake, YNP, Wyoming, USA - YL17G02_0 | ecosystem: Environmental > Aquatic > Freshwater > Lake > Sediment | place: USA: Wyoming | collected... | reverse complement strand
GTTTTTATTGACGTTGTTTATTTTTTTATGATTTTTTTATCAATTTATAATATCTAAGTTTTATTTTCAGGAGATTATTTTTATTGTAACTTTCCCATTTTCATTTTTTACTGTAAAATCTCTTGTGTAACAAGGATACAGATATCCTGGATCTTGGAGATAACGTTTTGTTACAATACTTGCTTTCTTCTTTTCAACAAGGAGATTTGTTGTAACATTGATTATTGTGTTATTTGGCGCGTCTGTAATAAGAATACATAGTTCTTTTGCAAGAATTTGTTTTTTATTGTAAGGATCTTTAGATGAATTGTTCAACAATAGCAAAAAAGAGACAATTAGTATGCCCACTATTGTCCATGTAATCAGACTTTGCATTAGCAAAGGTTCCCCTCTTTTATTCATGTTTTATTTATGTGATAATGGTTAATAAATTTTGTGAAGAAACGTAAAGATGAAGTTAAAAATATTAAAGGCCTTTTTTCTATGGAATGCTTTCTATATTCTGACAAATTTTAGTGAGATTTTCTTGTTCAAGTGGGGCTAGGATAAGAGCATAACAACCAGGTCCTTTGCCTGCTTGAGTTGTACAGTGAATACTCGTCGCATGTGCATTTATTCCTAAGAATGTAATTCTTGTTGCAGCCGTAGCTGCTTCTAAAATTACAATTCCCCAAATCGTGGCTTTTGCAGTAACTCCCAACGCTTTAGCTATAGTTGATATTACCGGGCCTGCCGGTGAACTTCTGATTAATGCACCTCCCCCAATGAACACTCCTTGGGTCTTAAGAAGATCCATACCCACTTGCCCCCAACTATCTCCCCTTATACCCATAAATACTATTGCTAGTTGTTCTGAGGTTTTTATTTTGTCGTAAGCGCCTTGCACTTCTGTTGTTAATTTAGCCTGAGGATTGCTGGTGAAGTACATCAAGTAAGTAAGATTTTTAGTGGAATCATGATTTGGATTTGGGACGTACTGTTCGTTTAGATAAGGAAAAATATCAAACTCGGGAAGTTTTTGTTGAACTTTTGGATCAAATTTGATTGTTGAACAGATAACACAAGATGCTTTTTCTATTCCGACTCCCAACATTCTGCTTTCATCAAAAAAGTCTTTTTCTCCTCGTCCTAACATTTCCCAACAATAATACATTTGTTTCGCAACTGTTTCTTGAATTTTTTTTTCATCAGAATATTTGATAACAATATTTTGTGTTTTACACATTAAAGGAAATTGAAATGCTTTTTCTGGATGCAACCCTAATAGTTCAGCAGCTCTTAGATTAACACTTGTTTGACAACTTATGTAATCAAAATCTTCTGGTTTAAACTGATTACTTAACCACCATCCTAACAAGGCCGCAACTAGGATGAGAATTATCAACATGATAATAAAACCGAAGGATATCCCTCCATCTCCTCTTTTATTAAATGTTTTCATCTTGATTGAGTTATAATGCAAAACTTATTAATCTTTTGTTTTAATCTTAATTTTATTTTATGATTCCAGTTAATTTTAATACGCCCATGATAATCGCAATGATTACAACTGCTACAATTATCCAAAGTACAATGTTAATGGGTTCTTCTGTTATTATATCTGCATCTGACATTTTTATTTAACTAGTTATGCAACTCCTTGATTTAATCCTTTGTCTTCTTCTTTTAGTTGAGCAAGTATCTGACTGGTGTCTAAATCTGGATTTGGATATACTAATGCAACACCCGGTGGTTGTCCAATAATCTCATTTTCTGGTTTATTGTCAATGCAGGACATTGCTAATTGATACTGTGTTTTACCAACACCAACAAATAAATCAATTTGTTTTTCATCTAATCCACTTCCAGTATCCTCTGCAACATAATAATGATTATTGAAATCTTGACAAAATTGTTGACATTCTGGTTTGTCAAGACATTTAAACTGTAAATATACGGGATATAGATAAGGAATAACATATCTTACGCTTACAGCTATACTTCTTCCAGGAACTAAACAAGTGTCTTTTGCTCCCCCATATTTACATGAAGGATTTGCCTCAAAAGGACTTAATTCTTTTGTTTCTTTTATTGTATTGTAACTATACATCCCTCCATTAATCCCAACACCTCGACCTTCACATTTAACTGTCTCGTAAAATCCCTTTTTTCCCTCTGGAATTTGACAGTAATACATCCCCCCTTGATCTGTTTTTGTATCTGGATCTTTCCAGAAAGTGAAATCTCCTTCAAAAGCAGTATAATAAACAGTTACTTTCATCCCTTCTATCCTTTTCCAAGTGCTGTCTACTTGGAAATTTTGCATGGCTGAAGAACTAATCGGGCTAGAATATCCACCAGTTGTCGGAATTCCAAGGGATCTTACACTTAAGAGGTAATATGGCCCTTGATCACTCAAATAAAAATGTTGAACACCTGTAATTTTCCATAAAAAGAATTTGGTTTGTTTATCTACTCCATTGCTAACTTCCATCATTAGTGGTTTGGGGATCTCTCTACAGTTATCAAAGTTATTTCTAGCATTAGCGGGGATCTCTTTTCCAACACAAACAACATACTTTCCGTTATATTTAAGCCATTTTACAAAAGCCCCGTTTCTATCTAAATTTCCATTGTTGAAAGCAACAACTGTCCACCCGTTTGGGGCATATATTGCAACATCTTTAATTTTTACAGTTTCATTTAAACTTAAAATTTGTTGATAGATATAAGCTAAAGTGCCCTTTGCTTGCAATTCATCTTGTTTTACCCCAAATAACAACATCCCGAGACTCACTCCTAAATAAAGAATTAAAACTACTGCAATTAAAGAAAGAACAATTTTAACAATTTGGGTTGATAACAAGTCTTCCCCTTTTTTTGATTTGTAAAATCCTTTCAAAAACATTTAAAATCACCTTTTTATCATCTAGTCTCGAAGAATATTTAAATGTTATGAAGTCTGCAAGAAGTTAGATCTATTTGAGATTTATGGAGCAGTGTTGCTTTTCCACAAACCAATTGCTTCCCCTAGTTTTGCAAAAACACTGTTCTGGGCGGGTTTTAGCACACCAGTTGTTATTAGAATAGCAAGAACGAGAACTAAAACCGCAAGTATGATAACTATGAGCGTTGTAATATTTATCTCTTGCGCTCTTCTGCTTCGAAAAAACTTTTTTAAAAGCATTTCTTTATCTATATTGACTGCAACGACTTTGTCCTTCACTAGCATGGACTATTATTGTTCCATTTGTGTATCTCAAATCTGCACTTATCGGACCTTGATAGCAATAGACTTGAGTAACGTTTCCTGTTTTTTGGTTGGAGATAGACACTTGCTGAGTACAGTAAGCTTGTATGTCTCTCTGCTCACAGTCTAACTTCTTTGCATTTATGTCATCCTGATTAAACTCTTTTTGTTGTCCGAAAATTGTGCCCCAGAAGTTTTTCATTCCTCCTGAAAAACCGATTGTAACAACAACCAAGAGAAGAAGGACTAACACAATTACAACCATCGTTGCAATATTCATCTCGACGCCTCTTTTATTTTTCATTTTCTATTTATTGATACGGGTTATTTATTTTTAAAACTTTCGTATTTGATTTAAAGGACTAAGCAGCAAAAACACATGCTTTTCCTGCTTCTGATTTAAATTTAATCTTTTCCCCATTGTTTAATTCTGTTTTTTGTAAATCAGAACATAATGAAGCTGTTTCAAAGGAAACATCTTTTATCTCGAGTCTCATAATATTCACTTTTGAGATTCCGATCCATCCCCAAAGATTATTTGCTGAAATGATATCATTAACAAAAGATACTTCTCTTACAACCTGATTATTGTATATTAACATAATAGAATTATCTGCCTTTCTTAAAAGAATAGAATAACCATCGGGGAGGTCGTTTATTGCATAGTCTTGCCCAGAACTAGCAGATGAGATGGCATTTGTCATTTTTCTAAAGGAAGCTATTGCTAAAGTTCTTTTATCAGAGCATGCAGGAAGTCCTGAAATTTCACTGTTTAAAACAGTCAAATCTTCTCTTCCGGCTCTTGTAATTATTTCCAGAATAGGCAGGCCATTCTGTTTTAAGTTTTTCTTGAAAAAGTATTCTGATGAAACTATCCCATATTTACCCGCGGCTCCATCTTTTGCTTCTATTTCTGGAATTTTTGTGAAGGTCATATTTATTGTGCTAAAACTATTTGTTTGATAATTCTGGTTTGAACCAAGAGAATAAACATAAACTGTTTGGTCCTTTTTTACTAATCCTAAAGAAAAATACTCGAAGACATTTTCAAAGGTTGTATCCCAAACATCTCTTGTTGAAACGGACAAAGAAATCTTTTTTGATGGATTATTAATGGTGAGAATTGTATCCGGATGAAAAATTCCTGGAAAATTTGGCCATCCTTTGCAGATACAGTTTTCATCATCTACGGCATTGCATGCCTGAATATTGTTTGTTAATAAATTAAAACTCTTATCAGTATCTTGATAGGTTTTGTCATCCATCGGACCAGACCCCTTGAATATTTTAGTTAACCAAGGACCAATAACTTTCGGATAAAGTACAAATAATAAAAAAATCATAAGTACTGCACCAATAAGAAACCAGGCAAAATGGGTGTCCCCTTTTTTGTTTTTCAAAATTTTTCTCATTACTTTATCCTCCTGTACGCATAACATCTTTTAACCAATTTCCAGTTCTCACTAGAAAATCTTTTCCAGATGGTAGAACAAACAAGTAAATCATTAGAAATGCTAAAAGCAGAACTGCTGCTAGGATAATTGGCCAAATATCCCCTTTTTTGTTTAACATAGTAAAAACATAGTTTCTAAATTTAAATATCTTTCTTACTGCATGAAAGACATTTAAATTATTTATTTTTAAGTTATATATTTATTAATACTTAGCAGAGTCAATATGACAAAAATTAAAGACTCTTTGTTAATTAATTAAAGATTAATTGTTCTTGGGGAGATATGATGATTCTCATAAATTAGAGTATACTTACGTCCTGTTCACTATGCTGCTAGCCCGCTTATGGCTACAGACGCAAGGGCGGCCAAGGCTATGATAGAGATAAGAGCCGTGATTAAATAAAGGGTTATTCCTGTGGAAAGTGTTTTTGATATTTCATATTTTTCTCCTAATCTATCTTCTCCTTCTTCTATTGTTACCAGGGTGAGAGTTAGAATAAAAATCACTTCGATGATATAAATCCCAATACTAATTTGCAACCAGTAAGGCGGAATCATTTTTACAACATCAAACATGTCTGTTATCGTTGAGATTGATCCCATGCCTCCAACAGATTGATCTGCTGTGATTAATCCAGTTGCGAGCATATCTTTCAGTCTCCCGAGGATAAGAGTAATCATTGAAGAGAGCCCGATGACAATTGCGGCAAGAAGAGGTGCAAGGAAAGTCATGTTACTCTTCATCTCACTTAATATATCTGCTAACAAGTCTCGTAATCTTTCATTTACTTTATGAATATTTTTAACATACTCACTAATGGACATAAGCGCTTTTGCAGCAACGCCCAACCCCTTCTTAACTGCCTCAACAAGAATCTGCATTGTTGTTTTTAATAAATCAGAAGGATAAAAGTTGGCAGCTCCTCTTGATGGACTGAAGATGGCATCTTCTACAGACATGCCTGCTCTTTGGATGTTGCTGTTGACCATTGAGAAGAAACCTGCTGTGCTTGTTCCAGTTGTACTGTAGGCGACTTTTCCAAAAACCATTTCAGCTGGAATACCGTCAGCTAATCTATTCCCTATTTGAAAGATTGATCCTGAAAATTCTTTTTCCAGTTTTTTTGTCTGTTCTCTTGTCTTGACTAATTTTTCTGTTTTGAGTTTATACGAAATAATAAAAAAGAGGGCTATAGAAAGAGGGATGCAAAGAGAAAGAAGCAAAGCACCAAGGCCAAATGGGCCAACTATTTGTTGTGTTTGCGGATCTGTCGTAAAACCAAAAATCGTCTGATTTCCAACAAATCCTAAACCAATTTGAGGGAAAGTATAATCTTGTTGTAAACCTAAGGGAACTGCAAGAAACTGGAATAAAAGCGGCAAGATCCCTAATACAAAAAATGGAAAAGCTATCAGAAATGCCTTAGTGTATGCGCTGTTGTCTGTATAATAATGATAGTTTGGATTTCTCTCGAGCAATTCTGTCTCACCAAAACCCCCGGGACGTTTTGCTAAGATACTATTTGTCATGTAGAATATCATAAAAGGCAAAATTATATTAAACAAAAGTATAACGTGATACCATCTGATTAATCCCTGCAATAATGTTGAAGCAAGGGGAAGAAGTGCAAGAGCGAGAGTTGGCAAGACGATTCCTAACATGTAAATGTTTGTGATTGGTGTTCTGATATCATGAGAAAAATGTAACATATTCTCATAAACTCCGTCGAGGATTATTTGCAGTGCTTTTTCTAGAATTGTAATCCTTCTTTCTTCTTCTGGTTCATATAATGAACTTTCAACCATGTGAAATGATTCAATAAATTCCGGAGAAAAGTCCCTCCAAGTGTCTAAATAACCATCTAGTGCATCTTTTATTGTGGAGTATTTTGCAGTCTGAACGTCCCAGAATATTTTTTTTAGATCGAGAGAAAGCGGTGGTTGAAGGTGATCTGCTGCAAATCCAATTGCTCTTTCGAGATTGCTTGTATGCCTCATATAAACTACAATATAAAGGATGCATGGAACCATCTGGCTTGAGGCTTTTAATCTCCATTTTTGAGCAATCCTTGAAGGCATACTACTGAAGTTATAATACAAAAAGATTGATACGAAAACAAGCAGCATAAAAAATAATAATAGTTCACTAGACGCTTGATTTGTTAAAAGGTATATTGCCGCGCAAATCAAAAAAGATAAAAAGAAAGCCATCAACAGAACAAACCATGCAAATCCAGATGCTTCCCTTGGTTTAATTTCAAGGTGGGCGGTTGACAGATCTCTTTGAAGTTTTGTTTCTTCCTTAACACCCAATTTAACACTAAATGATTTCCCTATGTTTTTGCAAGCTTTTTCATACCAGCTATAGTTTTTTAGTGTTTCTTTTCTAAATTTATCATATTCTTTAGAATAATCGTTTCTGGTGTTTAGAATATCTTGCTGAAATCTGCTTTCGTATTTCCGGATAATATCTGTACTATTGAACTTGTCTGTTCTACTGCCAAGATTTGCCGAACTAGGTATAGGGATCATGCTTGCCTCTTTTTTCAAATTTAATAGTAAAAGCCATTATAAAAAGTTTCCTGAAACCTGAAAACATTTAAACTTTTTAGAAACAATTTGTAAAAGAGAGCGAATCTATCTAATCTAGTGTCTAAGAGACATATCATAGAATGTCTATTTTACCTCCAAAAAATATATAAAGCTTGGCTTTCTAAAATTGATATAATAAATATAACTAAAAAGTGGAAAAATGTTGAAAATATTAAACATAAGCGATGTGGTTGGAATGAAAATCTTCACAGACTCCGGAGACTTTCTGGGCGTAGTTGAAGAGGCAAATCTTGTAGACAACAAACTAGAGAGTTGGAGAATCAGAGTGAGCAGAGATTCTTCATTAGCTCCCATGCTTAGTGGTGCAAGAGGTCTTATCATACCCCACCAATACATAAAAGCATTTGGTGAAGTTGTGATAGTCAGCAAAAGTTCTGTACCAGTAGGCGATATGGAAGAAACAGCAGCTTAAAAAAATTGATTAGCGCGGATTAGATTGTATATGACAAAAATCCTCTTAGTATTAAAATGTATGATTTTCGGCATGCTCAGAAATGCTTTGTATTTCTGGACACGGGAAATTAGTAAATTTCCTTGTGCAGAAAAAGCGGGGCTTTTTCTAGCATAATACTAAAGAATAGTACCTCCAATAAAAAAGAGAAATAAAAAATGGCTACAACTGCAGCATCACCAGCATTGGGAATATTCACAAGTCCTTTTTTTAGTTATGTCTTACTACCATTCTTACTTGTATTTGTCTTAGTTTATGCTATCATGGAAAAAGCCCAGATACTGGGTGAGAACAAAAGATATGCTAATATTATAATCGCGATGGTTATCGCTTTCATATTCGTTGGAGTTCCAGCGGTTGTTGGTGTAACATTAAAAATAATCCCTATTGTAACTCTGATCTTAGTCATATTATTATGTTTTCTTTTATTATTTGGTTTTGTTAGTATAGAATTGAACAAAGGATTAAAAATTGCTCTCGGTCTAATTCTCGGATTAGCCCTAATTATAACTGTTCTTTGGGCAACTGGGATTTTTGAATCAATAAAAATTGATTTTTCTTCCCCACTTATTATGTATGTTATTTTCTTTGTTATTTTTATTGGGGTGATTGTCTTGGTTGTCAGCCAATCTCCAAAAAAAAGCGGAAGCGCATAATTAAAGGTTAAAACAATAATATTTTGGATTACGAGATACTGATTGCTAATTAAAACAATCTGTTTTTAATAACAAACTTCGATCTAAAACATAATTTTATTCTATAAAGTGTTTATTTTTTATCTAGAGGTCATTTATATCTGAGATTTTACAAATGCCTTGTTTTTTAATGCCAAAATCGAAAGATATAAAAACCATTTGTTCTTAATGGTATCAGAAAAAAGAGAAAATGGCAACGTATTATCCAAGCTTTACGGTATTGAGTTCATTGTTAGATCAGTGGCAACAATTTGGTGTCTTCACCGTCGTGATGCCATTAATTCTTATATTCGCAGTGATTTATGCTATACTTGAAAAAGCAGATCTTTTCAAAAATCGTGGAGTGCACATGATAATTGCTTTGGCAGTTGCATTCTTCACAGTTTCAAATCCATTTATCTCATCATATTTTTTACCTTTATTCTCAAATCTGGGATTAGGAATAGCAATCTTGCTAGTATTCATTGTATTACTTGGTTTTATTCTTCCACAAGATGAGAAGAAAAGAGGAACCTTTTATACCATCTTCGGGATATTGGGGGGAATATTATTCTTGTTTGTAATAGGAAAAGCAGGAATATTCACTGCCCTGTTTGGAGGGGGATTTGAAATATTTATAAGACAAAATGCAGCGTGGATTGTAATATTTGTTTTTGTTGCATTAATGATTGGTGCAGTTTTGATGTTTGGAAATGATGCAAAAAAGAAGAAGACCGTTACTATTGAAGATTAAAAATAAAAAATGGCAGTAGCAATTGATTTAACAGGGCTTGGTACATTTATGCCAATATTCGCATTCCTTTTAGTTTTTACTGTAACATACGCTTTGCTTGCTAAAACGAAGGTTTTGGGGGAGCAGAAATTTGTTCATATCTTTGTCAGTTTTTGTATTTCAATTGTTTTTGTAATATCAGCGAATGCTATAGAATATATGAAAGTTATAACTCCATTCTTTGCAGCGTTTGTTGTCTCTCTATTGTTTATTCTTCTTATTATAGGGCTAATCAAGGGGGATATAGGAGAATTTTTTAAAACTAAAGGGTTCACGTGGTTTGTCGTGATTATATTAATTATAATTTTTGTTTTTGCAGCACTATTCATCTTTGCACCGATTATTAATCAATATATGGCAGGCCCAAAACAATTCTTATTACAACCACAGATTCTTGGTGCAATAATCCTTGTTGGATTGACCGCATTTACTGCTTGGCTTTTGACTAGGGGAACTAAATAGTATAAATTCTATTAACAAAGAAAATTTTATTATCTATTAATAATTATTTTATTGATTTTGTCACTGAAGAATTTGGTGTTAAAAATATACAACAATAATTTACAGAATTTAGAACATTTTTCTACCGAATTTCTTTGCCAGTTTTTGCAGAGTTTTTTTATCAATCTGCCCCGAGCCCATGCTCTCCATGTCTTTCATTTGTCCCGGATTCATAAAAGACTTGATTAGTTTGTGCTGCTTTATGAGCTCACGAATTTCATTTGCAGAAACATTGCTCCCTTTTGAAATTCTTGCAATTCTGTTCGAATCTAAAGTCTCTGGTTCTTCTCTTTCTAACTGAGTCATGCTATCTATGGCAAATCTCCATCTCTTCATTTTTTCTTCTTGAACATTGAACATGTCTGGAAGTTTCTTTCCTAGATTTCCACCTAATCCCCCAAGTCCAGGGATAAGTTCTGCAACTTTGTCTAAAGGGCCCATTTTTTGTAAATTTTTTATTTGGTCACAAAAATCAACTAAAGTAAATTTTCCTTCTTTAACTCTTGATTCAAACTTTTTCTGCTGTTCTTCATCAACCAAGGTTCTCGTTTTCTCAATTAATGTTTTTAGATCGCCCATCCCTAGAAGTCTTGAAACAAATCCAGAAGGATCAAATGTTTCTATGTCTTGCAGTTTTTCTCCTGTTCCTATAAAAATTACGTTTGAGTTTGTTTCTGCGCAAGAAATCAAGGCGCCCCCTCCTTTTGCAGTTCCATCAATCCTTGTGATAATAACTCCAGAAATATTGCATGCTTTTGAAAATCCTTGGGCTTGCTCTTTTGCTGCTTTTCCAATGTCTGCTGGAACAACAAGAAACACTTCATGAGGTTGAATCTCATTGTAAAGGAGTTTTATTTCTTCGGTCAAATCCTCGCTTAAGACATCTCTTCCAGCAGTATCAACAATGCAAAGATCAAACTTCTTGATCTTTTCTTTGTACTTATCGTATATTGCAAGAACGTTTTTTTCATCTTTATCTATAAACGTTTGAATGTTTGCCTTTTTCCCCATCTGTTCTAGTTGTTCTGGGGCTGCAGGTCTATGAACATCAAGTCCTAGTAAACAAGTTTTGAAACCTCTCTTGCTATAATAAAATGCGAGTTTGGAAGTGGTCGTAGTTTTTCCACCCCCATATAAACCAAGGAGCATGATCTTGAAGGGCTTGGCTTTTTTATCGATTTTTATTTGTTTTTCTTCTTTTCCAAGGATATTTGTTAGCTCATCATGAATGAATTTTATGAGTTGTTCTTTTTTATCAAGACCTTTTATGTCTTTAGTTGCTTGTTTCTTGATGCTTTCAGTGAGCTCATTTGTTATCTTAAGATCAACATCTGCCTCAAGCAATGAACGTTTAAGCTCTAAACAAACAGCATCAATTGTTTTAGTATCTAAAAATATCGCTCCAGCTATCTTTGAAATTGCGTTCTTTAAACTTGTGCCTAATTTGTCTAACATTTTTATGTTTTTCAGAGACAATGAGATTTTATAAAGATTTATTTAAGTGGATTATTAATCATGAGAAGATCTTTTCTACTATCTTCTTTTTATCAAAAACCTCGAGGTCTTTGAAATCTTGGCCCATTCCTAAAAACAAGATTGGCTTGCCTGTTACATGAGAGACAGATAAACAAGCCCCTCCCCTTTCATCAACATCTGCTTTTGTTAATATTATTGCATCTATTCCAATAGCATCGTCAAATGCTTTTGCTTGCTCAATTGCATCGTTTCCGGTGATGCTCTCTGCAACAAAAATCTTTAGATCCGGTTTTGCAATTCTGACAATTTTTTCCATTTCTCTTAATAAATCAGTTTTGGTATGCATTCTCCCTGCCGTGTCTGCAAGAACAACATCTGTGCCTTTTGCTTTTGCATGTGCAATCGCATCAAAGATTACAGAAGCAGGATCTGCACCATATTTTGATTTGATAACTTCTAGTTTTAATTTATCTCCGTGCTTCTCAAGCTGTTCTATACTAGCGGCTCTGAAAGTATCTGCTGCAGCTAAAACAACTGAAAACTTTTTCTTCAGTTTCCAAGCAATCTTTGAAAGTGTTGTTGTTTTTCCACTTCCATTTATCCCAAAAAAAACCATGACAAAGGGCCTTCTAGATTTAAGACTTGATTGAATTTTTTCTTCTAAATCAAAAGGATCCATCATCAATGATGAAACCGCTTCTTTTAGTGCATCTTTTATTTTTTCTTCAACTTCACTTTTCTTCATGTCTTTCCCTATCAGTTTTTCTTTCAATTTGATCTTCAGAGAATCAATTGCTTTCAAAGCAACATTATTTTCTATCAATATTTCTTCTAGTTCTGTAAAAAATTCATTAAAAGCCTCTTCACTCAATTTCATATTTGTAAAACCCTTAGTAAGTCTTGAAAAAAATCCCTTCTTTTTCTCTTCTATTTTTTGTTCATTTTCTTCTTCATCTAGTTTTTTTAGGTTTTCTTCTATCCTTTCTTTTTTTGTTTCTGGCTCTTCATCTTTTTCTTCTGATTTCTTTTCTCTCTTTTCTTCAAGAATTTTTTTTTCTTTAGAAATTTCTGGAGTTTTCACTACAGATTCTTCTTGTTTCTCTACTACTTCTTCCTTGGTTTTTTTGATTAATCCCTGAAGTTTTTTCTTTAAAAATCCAAACATCGTATCTCGAGACAGCAAGTTAAGAAAGATTAATAAATCTTCTCTTCCTAGAAAGAAAACAGGGATGAAATAGAAAAAAATGGTGAAAAAAGAGTATAAGATTTATTTATTCAGGCATGGACAAACTTTTTTTAATAGAAATCATATTTTTACTGGTTGGAAAGATTCTAAATTAACTCCTCTTGGTAAAAAACAATCAAAAATAATCGCAAAAAAATTAAAAAACAAAAAAATTGGTGCTGTTTTTCACACCCACTTATCAAGATCGATAGACACACTTAAAGATGTAATTAGATATCATCCAGAATGCAGAATTATTATTGAAGATGACAGAATGCTGGAAAGATCATATGGAAAACTTGAGGGAATGCACCACAGAGCTTTTATTGAGAGGGAAGGAGAAGAAGATTACAAGGTTTTATTACATTGGCATAAAATTGATAATCTACACGGAATTGAACTAAAAAAGTTTGAAGAAACGGTTGGACAAGCAGAATTAAGAATAATAAGGAGGAGCTATTCTGCGAAACCAGTTGATGGAGAATCTGTAAAGATGGTTGAAAAAAGAGTAAAGAAATTTATCAAAGACCTTTTGGTGTTCATCAAAAAGAACAAGGTTAATGTTGCTATTTCTGCTCATGGAAATTCAATGCGGCCATTTAGGAGGTATTTTGAACACGCTTCAAAAGCAACAATGATGACCTGGGAGATGCCCTTTGATGACTATTATGAGTATAATGCAAAGGGGTGATCTTAGTAAATGTGACAGAAGGTCTTGCCTTGACTTGTCTACTTTTTTGCATAAACCTTTTTAAATTCTAGATGTCTCTTGATTGTGCTAAGAGATTTTAATATTTAGAAAATGATAACATATCAAGAAGTTTATGATATTTTGAGAAAGGAAAAGTATAACGAAGCTTTGCAAGGACTCCCTGAAAATTTCTTACCTGAATTAGCCTCGTATCTAGAAGAAAAAAAACAGGTTTTAGATAAACAGGGGAATAATCTATTTTCAGATACGATAAAAGCTACAAGAAAACAGCTGGATAATACCATTTCAATAATAAAGGAGATTTTTTCTATAAGAAATAAGAAAATATTAAACCTGGCATTCACAGCAGCGCTTACGGGGGTTAGTAAGAGAGACACAGATAGCTTGTTGGATTATGAAAAAAAGCTATTTGAACTGACGGTTGCACAGCTTGAAGAGAATAATAAAAAGATTTTACAGTATCTGGATGGAAATTTTGAAAAGAAAAAGGACCTAAAAAACCTGTTTATACGATTTAAACAAGAGGTTCCATCATTCCTATTGCCTGAAAGCGGAGAGATCGGACCTTTCAGAGCAGGAGACATAGCAAACCTCCCAAAAGAAGTTGCAGAAATTTTGATTGCAGATGGAAAAGCAGTTGAAATTGATGCCGAAAACTAGATTCTTTATTTAACGGCTTTGCGTCAAAAGTCAACATTCTAATCTAGAATAATAATTTTGTTTTCTCAAATTATGAATTATTATTCGTGCAGTTAACTGCACGAGTTTAGAGAAAGAATTGAATTTCATCAGAGGTTTATTTTTTCTCTTAAAACTTGAGTGAAAACTTTCAGCATGACTTCTTTGATGATATTCTTTAAGCCATTTTTGAGTATCATAAAATAATTCTAAGAACATTTTTTTCCAATGAACGCTTCCATTCAAATCTAAATTTTTCTTTGGAAAAATAAAAGGTTTTATCCCTAATTCAGAGATTTCTCGAGTCAATTTTCTATCGATAAAACCCGCATCTAAGCATAAAGAAATGCCTTTAACTTCTTTGATTAAAGAATGCATTGTTGGGCATTCTTTATTGTTGATTTCAAAAGCTTGAACAATCTCTCTAGAATCAACAATTGAAACAAGATAATTTTCTGTTTTCTTTTTCTCAGTTTCATAATTTTGTTTTCTCGTAGTCTCAAGTCCAGTTCCATCTCCTAATAAAATGCCATTAGAAGTTTTTGTCTTTTCAAAAACTTGCTTTAAAATTTCTAAAACTTCTAATCGACTATAAGCTCTCCCGATTGTTCTATCATCTAGATAAGAAGTTATCTTCACTTTTGACGCAAGAAGATTTATCCATCCTTGAGCCTGCCTTTCTGGTAAACCTAGCAATTCTGCGACGAGAATTGCTTTTGCCAAGTCTTTAGGATTAGTTGCAGGTCTACCAAAAGATTTGGTTTCTTTTAAGCTAAAAAAATCAACAAGAAGGGTTATTTTATCTAAAATTTTGACTTCCATAATTTGAGAGAGGGTGTATTCTTTCCAGTTAATTGATCTCTTTTCTTGAGACCTATAGAATCCTTTTTCTCTAAGTTTAGGAACAAGCTTCCTAAACGCTCGATTTATCACCTTCATAACTAAAAGTAGTGCTCATATAACTTATTCTTTTGTATACTATTTTATATTATATTAGTATACACAAATATTTATAAATGTAGTGTTCATATAATATTTATGTTTATCAGAGCAAATAAGAGGAAAAAGAAAGTGTATTATTATGTTGTAGAGTCAAAAAGAGATGGAAAAAAAGTAAAACAAAAAATTCTTTTATATTTGGGTTCTGCAAAAACAGTTTATGACAAATTAAAGAAGAAATCTAGGGTAAATTAGTTTTGACGCAAAGCCTTATTTAACTTAAAGTTTAAAAACCCTGGATAATAAGCATTAAATATAACTCACAATAAAAATGAAGCTACCAAAAGAAATGAAAAGATATTGTAAATATTGCAAGAAACATACAACCCATAAAGTGATTATTGCCAGTTCTGGACATAAAAGAAGTTCTCTCAAAAAAGGATCAATTGAAAGAGCGAGGCTCAGAGGAAGAGGAAGAGGCTATGGGAATGTTGGAAAATGGGGGAGTAAGCCAGCAATAACCAAATGGAAAAGAAAAACAAAGAGTACAAAAAAGACAAACATACAATACAAATGTTTAACTTGCAATAAAGTTTGGTTACAAAAGAAAGGTACAAGAACCTCAAGAGTTATGTTAAGAGAAGGCGAGAAAATTAAAGGACAAAATAAAGGACAAACCTCAAAATAAAATAAAAACATAAAAATGGCAGTAAAGAAAAAATATTATGACATCACATTGGAAGTATTAGACTCAATTGTTCCGATTTTAGCATTTAATCCAGAGGCACTACATGGAAAAGTCATAAAATTTGATTTGACAAAGATCCTCAAAGGGAAGAATTCAGAAGCTAAGTTTCTCGTAAAGAAAAAAGACGATGCATTAATAGGAGAAATTTTCTCATTTGCACTTTATCCTTCGTTTATCAGGAAGATGATTGGAAGGAATATAAGTATTGTTGAAGACTCTTTTTCAGTTAAATGCCAAGATGTAACACTAAGATTTAAACCATTTTTTATAACTAGAAAAAGAGTTCATAGAAATGTGAGGAAAGCCCTGAGAGAGAGTGCAAAATATTTCATATTAAAAACTGCACAAGAAAAAGAAAGAGAAAAGATTTTTCAAGCAGTTATTGCCGGAACATTGCAAAGAGTTCTTTCAAAAAGATTAAAGAAAATATATCCATTGGCTGTCTGTGAAATCAGGGTTCTTAAGGTGGAAAAGCCAAAAGAGTAATTTTGAAAAACAAAGATGGATAAAAAAGCTTTTTAAATGCTCAATTTCTCGTATATTATCGCCTCTATAGCTCAGTGGATTAGAGCACCTCACTTGTAATGAGGGGGTCGGGGGTTCAAGTCCCTCTAGAGGCTTTCAGACAAAATATTAAATACACCACATTCTTAAAAAAAATATGATAGATGTAAAAAAAGAGACAAAAAAGAATCCGAAGAAAGAAAAAGAGAATCTTGCCCTTGTCTTAAGTGGAGGAGGGGCAAGGGGCATGGCTCATATCGGAGTTCTAAAAGTCCTTGAAAAAAATAATGTTGTTCCGAACATAATTATTGGAACATCTGCTGGATCGCTTGTCGGAGGGATGTATGCCGCAGGTAAACTAGCAGAGTTTGAAAAAATGTTGACAAGTAAAAATAAAAATGAAATAAAAAGAATATCTGCATTTAGACCTCATGAAGGCGGCCTAATTAATCCAGACAGATTTGAGAAAGAGATAAGAAAATTAGTTGGAAATAAAAAAATAGAAGAATTAGACAAGAAATATTTTGCAACAACTGTTGATCTGTTAACTGGGAAAGAAATCCGCATGAATGAGGGAGATTTATGCCAGGCAATTTTAGCAAGCAGCTCAATTCCTCTTTTATTTCCTCCTGTTAAAAAAGATGGCATGCTGCTCGTAGATGGAGGCTTACAAAATCCTCTTGCAGTGGAAGATGGCTTTAGAGTAGCAAACAAAGTTATTGCCATAAGTATAGAAAGATCTTTGGAAAAAATGCCAAAAAAAGAAAAATATGGTTTTTCAGATATAGCTGAAAGGGCATTAACAATACTTCAAGGAGAAATTGTTGAAAGTGCATTAAAAAGATACAAGAAAAACCTGGTGATTATAAGAATAGAAGTCAATATGGACACTGTTGATTTTCACAAAGCAAAAGAAGCGATTGAGATTGGAGAAAAAGAAACAGAAAAACATATTGAAGAAATAAAGAAATTAGTTCTTGCTGAATGAAATTTACTTATAAGCAAACTTTTAAAAAACATCTTCTCTTTACTAAAATATGATAAAGATATATGAAATTCTATCATCTTCTGTTGTGAATATCAAGAATATCTTGGAAGTACAAGAGACACCCAGTGGAGAACTTGCAGTTGAAATAGAGAAAGAACAAGGGAAGGGGAATTTTGAAAAAGCAAAGGCATGGAAAGTAAATGAGTTTAAGAAACAAGGATATATATTAAGAGATGCGAAGGCTTTAGACATAGACAAAAAAGTTTTTTATTTGTATATCGATGCTCCAGAAGATTTTTTTAAAAGAAATGAAAAGATATTGATTGACAACGGGGCAAAAGTTTTGGATAAAACAGAAACTGAAAATATCAAAAAAAAGATTGATGATGCAGAATCGAACGCTTCAAGTGGCGTGGGTTTTATCTTCGGGTAAAAGATATATAATCCGTTTTCATTTAAAACATTTACATAATAAAATGATATATGCGCAAGAAGTCCCAAAATATATCGAGAAAAGTTTATATACGGAAATGAAATTACCATTTAAGATGGGCCCATAGTCCAGTGGTTAACTTCTTAGAAACCTATCTAGAAGTCCACAAACGACGACTCTTTGACGTGGAGTAGATCGCTGGTTCGATCCCAGCTGGGCCCATTTATTCTTAAATATTTATTTTGTTTAAAATTGCAAAAAATATCTTTTTTGCAATGCAGAAAACATCCGTGTTTTCTAGCAAGTTTTATATACTAATTTTTCTTCAGTTTCGTGTCGATAAAAAGGGGAAAAATGTTGAAAAATAGAAAGGCTCAAGTTACGCTTTTTATAATCATAGCAATTGTGATAATCGTTGCAGTACTTTTAACACTTGTTTTCTTGGGAAAAATAAAAAACCCGTTAGAGCTTACTAAAAAAAACGAAGTTGAAATAAATTTCGTAAATTGTGTAGATCAAATAGTTAAAGAAGCTGTAGCGACGGCAGAACTTCAAGGGGGTTATCTTAATTTGCCTGATTTTGAATCAGGATCAGTTAATTTTCCTTTTTCAAATTACCTGAACTTTTTGACACTTGATATCCCTTACTGGTTTTATGTCTCTGGAAATGGGGTCCAAAGAGTTCAAAAACCGAATGTAACAGAAATAGAAGAACAGTTTGGAGAATATGTAAAAAGATGGGTGCCGGAATGTGCTAAATTTGAAAATTTTGCAAATGCTGTTGATTGGGAGATTACAAAGGGAGATGTCGGCGATGTCCAAGTTAAAATCAATAACAACAACATTGAAACTCGTGTAACTTTGCCTATATCTGTACAATCAGGAAATTATAAGAGCACGATTACAGAACATAAGATATCAACTCAAACTCCTTTTGGTTCTTTGTTGAACACTGCTTTGAATATATTTGATGCGCAAAATGAAAAAACAATCCTGGAGAATTATTCTATAGACGTTCTGAATAGCTATGCTCCAACAAACGGGTTTGAAATCAGCTGTGCTCCTAAAATTTGGTCTAAAGAACAAGTCCAGAGTGACTTGAAGATTGCTTTGCAAGAAAATGTGGCTGCATTAAAAGTTAGAGGCTCGAGTTATACATTAAAAAATCCTGAGAACAGATACTTTGTTATTAATATAGGAAAAACAGTTGATAAAAAAGTTAATTTTCTATATTCAAAAACATGGCCAACAAAAATCGATGTTTGGCCAAGTTCTGGAGGAATTTTAAGAAGCGATCCTTTGGGTACACAAGCAGGACTTGGAGCAATAGGGTTTTGTTTTGTCCCATATCATTTTGTTTATGATTTGAGTTTCCCAGTATTAATCCAGGTGACTTCTGGAACAGAGATGCTGCAATTTCCAGTAGTTGTTGTGGTCGATAAAATGGTTCCAAGAAAATTTGATACAAACGAAACAATTCCTGTTGAGGTGGATATATGCGGGGCCCCGGGTCAGATTGGAACAGTATTTACTTCTTATAATTCAGAAGCAGTTGAAGCGATTGTCTCTTTTAGATGCTTATCTCAAAGTTGTAAAGTTGGCACAACCAATGTAGACGGGGCAAGAGCAAGACTTACAACAGAATTTCCAAAATGTGTTAATGGATACTTGACTATAGAATCTGAAGGATTTAAACCAAAAGAAGCAGTTGTTTCTTCTAATGAACCATTTATATTAGACATGCAGATGGAACCATTATACCCTCTTCCAGTTGAAATGAATCTAGCAAATAACGAGAACGCAATAATCTATTTTACATCAGAAGATTATTCTCAAACCTTGTTTTATCCTAGAGAGAAGATAGTCCATCTTTCAGAAGGAACTTACAAGATTGACGCACAAATATCTCGTCAAGGAGAGATATCATTCGGATCTGGAGAAGTTGAAAAATGTATTAAAATTCCAAGTGGGGGTATTGGGGGGATGCTGGGCATTACTTCTGAACAGTGTTACAATATAACCTTGCCTTCTACTAAAATCACGGAGATACTGGTTGGTGGAGGAAGCATGAACTATTCATTTACTGATGCTCAATTAAGAAGTGCGAGAAAAATAACAATCCGACCAGATACAGTGGATACCCCTACAACAATCGATGAGCTATCATATGTTTATGATTTTATCAATGCAAACACTTTGGTGGTTTCATTGAGTTAAATTAAAAAATGAGAACAGGAAAAAAAATGAAAGAACATAGAATATACTTGATAGTCTTACTCTTATTTGTATTAACTATAATGTGTTCTGGTTTTGTTAAAGCAGAAGAATCAATACCCGCATCAACTTACTCTCCAGAACAGTATTATTATCCTTCTTTGAATAACCCTTCAAATTTTATGACTTGGCAAGATAGCTTTTGCAAAGATTCTGCACAAATGGATTTTATTGTAGAATTAACTCCTGATGCTTGTCAACCAAATCCTGTAACTTCTGATCTTCTTGAAGAACAGGATGTCCCTGTTTTATGCAGACTAACTGGAGTAAAGATTAATCCCTTCATACAGGTCCCTTATATAAAAAGAGTTGAGACAATTGTTGAAAGTCAGTCCAAAGAGATATCTTACATAAATTTTTATCCTGCAAGAAGTGCTCTTGGATACTATCAGTTTGAAGATTCTAAAGTTAAAGATTTGGCCGGAGTTCCAACTTTGAATAATTTGGGTTACCTCGTTGTTTATCTGAAACAACAACCAATTGAGAAGAATATGTCAAAAAATGTTTCTGCCAAAATCGCAGTGAATATCACCTATGATATTGCAAAGACGTACGGAATCAATACAAACCAATTTGTCTTGCCTTTAATGAGCCAGCAACAATGGATGGAGAATTATAAAAAATATGGCTTTTGGAATGGAAAGGGATACTTGCGAGTTATTGATATAAAGGATAAAAAAGCAAAAATTTCTGTTTATACTAATCCTTCTGGATATCCCCTTACAACTAGAGAAATAACAGTTGGCGGAGATCCACTAAAAATAAAACTCCCTGGATTTTATTGCCAGGGCGAAGCAACCATAACGTTAGATGAAGTTTCTGTGCCAAAACCAAGAGCAAGAATAATCATGAATGGAGATGAGCTGCTTGTCAAAGAAGGAGAAGAAATTGGAGAGTCTGGCTGCACTTTATCAAAGATTGTTCAAGACGCTTATTCTTACGGTGGAGAAGCTGTTGTGAAATGCGATAATGTTGCGGGTTCTAATTCACAGGGAGAATACAGATTAAAAATAGCTAACTCTCTTGCTTCACTTAAGATTACTAGCGGAACAAGTAGTGTAACAGAAGACAAATCCTTGGGTGATGAAATAGGGGTGAAGGCAGGGGATAAGATAGAATATTATTACGTGGGTTATGTCAGGGGAACTTCTGGAATAGGGAGTCTCACTAGCAATGAAGAGATAAAGAGTATTGTCATACTCTTTGCAAAAACTGGAAAAGCACAAATGAATGATAATGAAAAAACAAAATTTGTGCGAGCCTTTCAGGATTATCTAAAGAATAATCGGAATGTGATGGGAAATAATGATGAAATCAAAACAGAGATTAACAAAGATTCTAGAATTAAGGGGATGATAGAAGCAGTAGTTATGATAAGAGGGGATGGACCTGAATCTAAAGTCAAAATAAGAGATACAGAAATTGAGACGTCTTCAACAAGTGGATTAAAACAATTATATTATTCAAAAGAAATTGAAAATAAATATGATGAAGCAATAAAACAATACAGACATATTGCCAGACAGTTCTAAAATCAAGATAGCCCTGAAGGATCTTTCTATGGAATTCAAGCATACAAGAATGCTGCTGAACTGGCATCATTCATGTTTAAAGAAAAAGATGAAGTATTGATTCTTCAAGATCTTATTGATCAATACAAAGATTCTGCTGATCAAGAAGTTATGGCGGAAATAGACGACGCAAGAGAGATGATCTTGGCTTTGACATATGGTTCTGGTGATCGTTCAATTGCAGTGCAGACAGATCTGGGAAGTTATTTTATGACATTGCTTTTCATTGAAAGAGCCAGTTTTAATTCACAAGAAGCTAAACTTAAAGTTGATAATTCTGTTGTTGAAAGTTATTATCTTGGAAGTCAGATAGGAAATTGGATTGTACAAAGTATTGAAGATAATGATGTAATTTTCTCATCTGGTGAAGCAACAAAAACAATAAAGATGGGGAATACAGATATGCTTGCTCCAAATAATAAAGTAGAAGTTGTAGATATAAATATACAAAAAGAAGCAACTGTAACTGTTCTTCCTTTTAACAAAGAACAGTACACCACCACTAATTTTTCAGTTGTAATAGGGATTGAAAAGAGGGCCATACAATTAACACCAGAGCAAACTAAGAACAGAATCAAAGACCTCAACAAAACAATCGACGCCATGAACAAGTACATAAAGATACTTAACACAACAACGCAGGCATGGAAAACGGCGTGTTATGCAGGCGGAACTGCATTATGGGCTAAAAATTTGATAACTGGATTGAGCGGAGAGTCTTTAGCAAGAAAGATTGTTATGAAAGCATGGACAATAAGATGTGCTTCTGAAGATTTTAGAAAACAAGATAATAGGATTATTGGAATTTCTGAATGTTACAGAAAAAATGAAGGTACAATAAATCAGGATATTGCTTCTGTAAAGGATGTTGTAGCTCAGGCTAATAGTTTTGTTAAAGAAGTGAAAGAAACTCCGGGTGTTATCTTGAAAGGGGGGATATTTGGATTGTCAAAGCAGATAGATGACGAAGCGTTTGTCAAGGCTGCTGAAGATCTTTTCAAGAATGATGCATCTGGATTAAATGCAGAACATATTGATATCCAAATTGAATTGGGAAAAATATCCAGACAACAAAGACAAGATTTAAGTGCGAAGATTAAAAATATCCCAATTATGGATAATGGAAACAAAATATGCACTGATGAAAAGGCGAAACAATACAATTTAACGGAACTGATGGGTCTTACAGATAGTCAGATTATATCAGATAAAAATCTTAAGGTTTGCTCAATCATCTTTCCAGTGACTGTTAACACGGTTTTAGGAAATCTAACTAAACTTTCTCAAGAAGGGATTATCTACACAGATGATGTAAAAGAAATCTATTACATGCTGGCTCTCAATCAAAAAGCATCTAGTAATGAGATCAGCAAGGTTCTAAAAGATTATAATAATGTTCAGATATTCTCTAAATTTCCTTACTATGAATCAATCATAAAGAAGAAAGTAAATGAAGACAATCTAGTTCAAAAAACAGGATTGAATGTACAACATTATTCTTTAGATTCAATAAAAGCACTCACTGTCTCTTCTATTCCCCTATTAAGTCAAGATGTTGTCACAACCAGATTTTCACCAGAGGATCAAGAAAAAATTGGAATGTATGTTGGAAAAAATAAATATTTAATTATTGCAACAGATTATGAAGAATTTTTTGTGATTCTTGAAGAAACAACTGCTGGAAAGTTCACATACAAAAAAGTGTTTAATGTAACAATCAATGAACAAGGTGTGATTCAAATTCTCCAAGACCTAACCATGCAACAGATTATTGATAAAAAACTGCCTCCAATTCTTGAACAAGACATAAGCAAATGTAAACACACCATAAACAAAGAAGATCAGAATATAAAGTTCTGGGAAAAAGGGCCTTATGAAGGATTTGTTGCTTACATGCCAATAAATAAAGCAGATGGTTGGTATTTTACTACAAAGGCTTATAGTGGAGTTGAAGGAAATTTGGTTTCTTGGAAGGAAACAGGGCAATTGAATGAATACTGGATATGCAATGTTGGTGAAAATGGAAAACCAGACTTCAGTTTTTACAAAGGACCAGAGGGAGACGATGATTGTTGTTATCAAATCTCAAAAACTACTGGAATGGAGATTGCGAAAGAGATTCAGGAGATTGCAAATAAGGTTGAAACAGACTGCGTGCCTAAAGCAGTTGATAGTTATCAAAAGAAGGATAATCCAATTAAAGCAGGATCTTGCGGGACATATAGTCTAGGAAAACCCCCTGTTTTAATCCCCTCAACTCAATGTGAGGATTTTATGAGTCCAACTGATTGTTTGATACTTTTTAATTTGTGTGATCCAGTTATTTGTCCCCCAAGCAGATGTGATTTTTCTGGGAGATTTCCAGTAGACAATGTGATACAAAGCGGGATTGTGGGATCCTTGCTTTTATGTTCTGGAAATTCAAAAGAAGTTATTATGCCCGTATGTATAACTGGATTGTACAATGGACTAGATGCTTTGAACAATATGGTGTTCAAACAGTATGCAGAATGCTTACAAAAACAACTTGATACAGGACAAACAACTGGCGTGTGCGACTATTTCCACTCTGTTTATCTATGTAATATGTTATGGGGGAACTTAGATCCTTTTATCAAAGGCGGTTTGCCAGAAATAGTCAGCTCGGTAACTAAAGGCGGCGGTGAGTATGCACAATTTTCAGAAGCAATAAAGAGCAGCGAAGACTCTTATCAATACTTCACAAGTTATTATGGGGCGAGTACATTTGCTGCATTTAAAGCAAGATCAGTCGATCAAAAGGGAACAAATATTTGCAGCAGGTTTGTATCGATTGTGACGCCAACATCTGCAAAATTCTTTGAAGATCTGACAAAAGCAGATTCTTTCTATCAGGTTTTTGCGTCTGTTGATGAGATTGCAATGGGCGGAGGAAGTCCAGAGTCACAATATCGAGTTTTCTATAATATTTATGCTGGTCAAGATCAAGCTGTTAGTTATTATGTATACTTAAAGAAAAAAGCAACTCAATCATATGCTTATGAGATGCAACAACTTTCTGTAAGAGATGCTGTCGGTTTCCTTGGAGCGGGACAAACTGTTGCTGAAAAAAAAGATTTCACAGCGCCTTCTGGATACAATGAAATCTGTATCAATGTCAATGGAAAAGATCATTGTGGTTTTGGAACAGTGTCAACTTCTTTTGCTGTACAAGAATTACAAAATGTTTATTTGCAGGATCAAATCAAGAAGAACATCAAAACAGAACAAGAATGCAAAGCTGGCTCTGCAAGCATTGTTCCAACTGCAAATTTCAATTTGCAAAGTCAGATTCAAGAAAAATTACAACCAGAGATATACAGAAGAGGCATTGTAAGACAGTGTGCTTCTGAAAATCCAGGAGCGAGCACAGATCCTTCAAGGTATCAGAGAATCGGATATTGCAATGATCAAAAAGTTGCTTGCTGGTTGGATATGCAAAGTGTGGATGCTAGTATTTCTGATTTAGGAATTGTAGAAGACATTACAACTTACGCTGAAAATCAAAATATGAAACAAATGATAGACCAGCTAGGATTAGATACTGTTGAGCAAAGTCAGAGCAAACTCGACGATGCTCAGGCAAAAATAGAATTGGTTGAACAAGATGTTAATCAATTTATTGATAGAGTCAGAAAAAAGTTCGCACAATGGAAGACAATTCAGGAGACGCAGACATCTGGGACAAGCACAACAGGAAATGCTATCTTGCCTATTACTGGACAAGTAATCTCTTCTGTTGACGATATCCAAATAGAATTCCCTGATGCAAATATTCCTTCAAACGAATATGACTCATTAAGACAGAAAATTAGGGGGACTATAACAAATTTATTGAGTAATGTCCTTCTATCTGAAAATTTACAATACTTCCCAAGCAGAATCGACATCTACTTAGGCAACCCTACTTCTAATATTGCCGGATTAGGGTGCAATAACAATGGATTGATGGTACTATTGGTTAACAGGAATGGTGGAACAGCAGCGATCGACGGACCAGATGCTTCAACAACTCTTCATGAGATTTTGCATTGCATTATGCTTAACAAGGGATATGATTTATATTACAGTATAGACTTTTCAAATAATCTGAAAACATTCTTGGCATCAACTTCTTTAAATAAATACCAAGCAAACACAAGGGATACTTTAATTAAAAGATTAACTGGTTGGGGCGTGGATTATCTTTATACAAAGAATTATGAGGGAGGATTGCCACTGATAGCTCAAGAATCTTTCACAACAATTGGAGAAGATCTATACGGAGAATATGTAAACCCTATCAACAAGTATGAATTCCCAGAAGATATTCTCACAGCATATAATGGAATTCTACGTCCAGCTGTAATATCTGTAGGAAAGAACGGACAAGGTCCAGAAGTTTTGCAGATTACGGGAACAACCAGTGGAACAAGCACAACAGGGACTGGAAGATGGGATATTCTGACGTCTCCTGAATTGCTCGATATACAAAACTGGGCTAATAGAGAAACAGTCAAGATGGGTGAAGAGATAACAAAACAGATTATCTCTTTAAAGGCAATAAGTGAAAAATGCGCAAGACCAGATGAAAAAGCGAGGGCTGAGGCGTACATTGCAAAGTTGCTTGATCTAAGAGCCAGAACATATTCTGTTGTTGACATAGAAAGAGAATTAAAATGGATAGAAGATCAGTCTAAATTAAAAACTTGCGGGGATGTTGGGGGGACATGGAAACAAACTTGCGGAAGTAATGAGCAAGAACTTCGCCTTATTTTAGTAACATACACTCTTGATAAAGAGAGTAACGCAGGTAAAAAGTGCTGCTCATCAATTACGCTTGGAGGAACCTGCTGGCCTGTTTATGAATACCAACAAACAATTACTGCTCCTCAATGTTCAAAAAGAGGAGAACATGGGAAATGCACAGAATGTAATATTGGTGCAAGGTGTTTTGGCAGCTTAAGAACAGAGGATGGGAGATACCATGCAGGAATTGATTTGCTTACAACAAATGAAGAGGTGGTTGGAAAAAAAGTTGTGGCAATTGAAGGTGGAGAAATCACTAATATTTATCCTTTCTATGAAGGCACTTGTGCTGTTCTTGTTTATAATTCAGAAAAAAGAAGAACAATTAATTATGGAGAAGTGGGAATAGTTGAAGGAAGCACGTGTTCTGATTTAGGTGAGAAAATCATAAAGGGGGGCACAATTCTTCCTGGAGATAAAATAGGGATAATACATAAGCAAACAGGAGGAAGCGCGATGTTACATTTGGAGCTCTATGAAGGAAAAGTTACAACAAATGAACAATGGGATGCTAAACAAGACAAACCATCTGGATTAGTAGACCCAGAAGAATTTATATCTCAACTCCAAACCAGAGGAATAGAATGCAGTAGCCCACAAAACATTGCGAGCACAACCCCCGATGTACCAACTGATCCTCCAAGCAGTGAAATTACTGGAGAGGCGACACTTGTTATCAACAAAAATAGTGGGATATTTGTTGAGTCTATAGATGATAATTTATTTGATTCTAGAGAAAGTATTCGAATCTGCGCTTTTATAAAAGACGGGGCAATTCGTTATTCTGGAACAGAAGTATCTGAAAAAAATACTAATATAAGAAAATGGTCTGGAGCTGCTCCTACATTTAAATGGTATAATCTCGTTGCATTGCAACATCCTTCTTATTCTGGTGCAGGCAATATATACGGGCTTCCGGCGGCATCAAGCGGAGAAAGAGCAGATGATATTCTACAATATGGTAAACAAGCAATAAATGGAAATGGGTGGTGCATAGATGCTAACAATAACGCGGGAACATATTGGTATCGTGCAGAAATAACAATTAATGGAAAGACCTATTCGTCTTTAGGAAAACCTGCAACATCTTCTGATGAAGCAGACTATAAAATAAAATATCCGGCAGTCAATTTTGATAAATACGAAAATAGGTGGGATACATTACTAGAACCAAAAGCAACAGAAAATTATGGGATAAGCCCAGAGGTTATGAGAATTTCAAGAAAATCAAATTATGCAAACAGTTGTGGAAGTAGCATACGTTGTATTTTTTTGTCCACAATTGAAGCTTTTAAGAATCTTCCTTTTGCATATGGATGCGGATATTATAATTGCGGGGAGATTGTATCAGGGGGAACTTATACTGACTGCCCCACGCTTACACACCTTTCTGGAGATTTTGTTGCAATTAATTGTATAAATCTGATGATTGCTGGACTTAGTAAAACCA
>Ga0315273_10001379_pt1 | contig 27519 bp, 25 predicted proteins | sample YL17G02_0_MG_FD_205753 | JGI IMG/M metagenome (GOLD analysis project Ga0315273, IMG submission 205753) | Sediment microbial communities from Yellowstone Lake, YNP, Wyoming, USA - YL17G02_0 | ecosystem: Environmental > Aquatic > Freshwater > Lake > Sediment | place: USA: Wyoming | collected... | reverse complement strand
CCACTTGATATATAATGTTTTCACCAGCGTCGCTTCGCTCCGCCACTGGACGGCATGACCGGACAGAGTGGACGGCATGGACCGGATTCAGTGGACGATTTCACCGGATTACGCAATCGCACCTTGCGACGACGACCCGGGCTCCATACGGTTCTTTGCAGAGTGAAAAAGGAGGAACGAATACGATCCCTCGTATAGCTCTCGATACTATTCATTCCATGCCAGGGGATGAATCTGAAAGCCGCCTTGGCCAGGGAAAGGGGGAGCCAATGGAAAATACGGGACGAGGGTTGGATCGAGCATAATCATGGCCAGGGACGGCGCGCAGGTTAAACTTAACAAGGGATGGAGCTTGCGGCCATCCCTTGCCTGAATATTTATTAGAACAATAGTGCTGTTTTGTCAAGAGGGGATTGAGGGGAATATCATCCCCGCTTGTTGTGGGGATTCTCTTCGTCCTGATCCCAGGTGAGCGGGTTATCCAGGATATAACCGGCGATGCGTTCGTAGTCAGCCTGGTTGCGGAGGATGTGTTCGAAATCCCGCAAAAACCGTGGGACTCGTAATTCCGCTACCAGAGCTTTTTGGAAAATACGAGCCATGCAAATTCATCCACTGCCTGAATATATTTGTGCTTGCTAATAGATTTGAATACACCAACATGCTCACGAATTGCAGGGGCGACCCTTGGGGCGGTTGGATCTGGTGGAGACGAAATTTTGCATATTTCCCGCTAGAATGCGTCGATTTCCCAAATATCGACAACTTTTCCATCTTGTGCTACAAAAATAAGCCGGTGCAGGTTGACTGTGGTGCAACAATGGGATGGAATGATCAAGACCTTCTCTCCAATTTGCGGAGAAGGTTCCCGATCCACTTGCCATTGCAAGTGCTCCTCGTTAAAGACATATTCCTTCAGGTGGGGATAGCGCACCAATTCGGGATCGGAAAATTCTGCTCCCATGCTTTTAAGACCTGCATCAAGAATGAAGCGCGATTCCACCGGCCGGCTGATAACCGTCGACAGTACAAACAAGGCTGACTGGTATTCAGGAGCAAGTTCATGGTAAGTGGTGTCTGAATAAACATAACTTCCAGACTGGATTTCTGTCAACAGGCCATCCACCAGGTGGAAACGCGCATTCCCGGTGCCCGCCCCACTCACACGCGGAATATCACACACTTGGCGGACAGCTTCCAGTACTTTTCTCAGGCCTTGGTCACTGGCTGTCACAACCCGCTGGCGTTCTACCTGATCCTGGATATAGCTTGTACCGCCATAATAAGCCTGGATGCCTCCAAAATGCAGAGAGCGACTAGCCTGAATGCGCTGTACCAGGGCAACGGTTTCCTGGGGGGACTGCGCGCCGCAGCGGTTTCCTCCGGTATCAACCTCGACCAAGACTTCGAAAATACAGCCATGTTGTTGAGCAACTGCTTCAGCGACTTCAATCCCAAACAGGCTATCCAACGAAAATTTAATTTCACTGGTTTCCAGCAACCGAACAAGCCGTTCCAATTTATCTGGGGTCACGACCTGATTGGCGACCAGGATATCTCGAATACCCGCAACCGCCATGGCCTCGGCCTCACCCACCGTAGAACAGGTAACGCCGACAGCTCCGGCTTCCAGTTGTAACCGGGCGACCGCGCTACTCTTATGGGTCTTGACATGCGGGCGCAACAGCTTCCCGTATTCAGAGACCAGTTTCTGCATAGCAACCAGATTGCTCCTTAGTGTAGGCAGATCCACAACCAGGGCGGGTGTGGGAATCTCGTTTATATTTTTTCCGATCAGGTGATTTGGCAGCGACATTTTTGAGGATGATTTCTGCATAAAATATTCCTTTGCTACCGCCAGTCCGGTTTTAATCTTTGATGGCTGGCGCGCCACCGATAGATGTGATGTTGGCAAACACACAGATAATATATCTTGTTACCTAGCATCTCCATTATCAGATACTGATTTGCGCTGGCGGGTTTACACTCAACGATATCCGTAAAAGAATAGCATCAGGCGAGGAAATTCACAACGGCCCCCGCTATAAACGCAATTCTGAAGTACAATTTTCCTGGAGAACTTATGGCCGAAACCGTCCAACTTTTCGTCACCTGCCTGATCGACTCCTTCTTCCCACAGGTTGGCGAGGCAATCGTCAATGTGTTGAACCGGGCCGGGCTGCGGGTGAACTTCCCTTCCGCCCAGACCTGCTGCGGGCAGCCCGCTTTCAACGCCGGGCTGCGCTCGGATGCCCGCGCCATGGCCAGGCACACCCTGCGGGTCTTTGAAAAAACAACCGGCGCCATCATTATCCCGTCCGGCTCGTGCGCGGCGATGGTGCGGCACGGCTACCTGGAACTCTTCAAGGATGACCCGGCCTGGTTGAGGCGTGCCGAGGCACTGGCGAAGCGAACGTACGAATTCACCGAATATCTGGTGGACGTGCGCGCGGTTACTGACCTATCGGCCAGCTGGGTGGGAAAATTAACCTATCACCCATCCTGTCATCTCCTGCGCGGCCTGGGCGTGGACCGCCAACCGCGCGCCCTTTTAGCGACGGTCAAGGAAGCCGAAATCGTTCAACTCCCCGAAAGCGAGGATTGCTGCGGTTTTGGGGGTGTCTTCTCGGTGGAGCACCCCGAACTCTCGGCGGAATTCCTGAAACGCAAGATCTCCAATTTTGAAAAAACCGAATCTTCCACACTGGTGGTGGCGGATACGGGCTGTCTCATGCACATTCAGGGCGGGTTGAGGCGGCAGGGGAAGAGCCAGAGAGTTGTACACATTGCAGAAGTGCTTGCCAGGCTCTGAAAGGACGGGAACATGTTCAGCAGATCTGCCAGACTATACGATAGCATCTACCTGAATATAGGCAAGGATTATTCTGAAGAAGCTGGGAAAATCCACGCATTCATTCAGCAGCACAAGCAGACCTCCGGGAATCTTCTCCTGGATGTTGCCTGTGGGACCGGCTTGCACATCGGTCCCCTGCGCGAGCATTATGAAGTGGAGGGCCTGGACCTCGACGAGAAGATGCTGGAAATTGCCCGAGAAAAACATCCTGATATCAGCCTTCATCAGGGCGATATGCTGAATTTTGACCCTGGTCATCCATTCGATGCCATCACCTGCCTGTTCAGTTCCATCGGTTATGTTAAATCAATTCCAGGCCTGAATCAAGCAATCGGGAATATGGCCAGGCATCTGAAGCCAGGCGGCATTCTGTTGGTGGAGCCGTGGTTTACCCCCGAAGCCTGGAACACGGGTACACTACATGCCAGTTTGGTTGACAAACCCGAGCTAAAGATCGCCCGCATGAACATCAGCGAGAGAAAAGGCCGGCTTTCCTTTTTTACTTTGCACTACATGGTGGCTACTCCCGAAGGGGTTGAACACTTTACCGAATTGCATGAACTCGGACTTTTCACAGAGGTTGACCATCTGGAAGCCTTTCGCGCAGCGGGCCTGGAAGGTATATTCGATCCCGCTGGCCTGACCGGGCGCGGCCTGTACATGGGCCTAAACCGGATCTCATAGAAGCATGAATCTGAAACAGTTCAAATCCCGCATTCGCAAGTCAATAGCCGACGAGAACCTGCAATTCGCGCTCGACAACAACGCCCAGCGCCGCAAGGACGGGCGGCTGGCTGCTTTATCCTCGCTCCCCGATTATGCGGAACGCCGACAGCGCGCCCATGCTGTCAAAGCCGGAGTGATCGCGCACCTGGACGAATATCTCAGCCAGTTTACCGCCCGGGTCACGGCGAATGGCATCCGGGTCCATCGCGCCGCGGATGCCAGAGAAGCCATGCGCATCTTCCTGGAAATTGCCCGTTCTATTAGGGCGAAGCATGCTTCACCCCTGCTCATCGCCAAGTCTAAATCCATGGTCAGCGAGGAGATCAATTTCAACCAGGCCCTCGAAACAGCCGGTATGCGCGTGGTCGAGACCGACCTGGGCGAGTACATCGTCCAGCTGCGCGGCGAACGCCCCAGCCACATCATCACGCCCGCCGTCCATCTGCGTCGCAGCGATGTGGGCAAGCTCTTCGAGGAAAAACTCGGTATTCCTTACACAGAGGACATCCCGACGCTCACCAACACCGCCCGCAAAGTTTTGCGTGAAGTCTTCCTGACCGCCGACATCGGCTTCTCGGGTGTCAACTTCGGCGTGGTAGAGACCGGCACTCTGGCGCTCGTGACCAACGAGGGCAACGGGCGCATGTGCACCACCATCCCGCCGGTCCACGTTGCGCTGATGGGCATAGAGCGCTTGGTCCCCACGCTTGACGACCTGGGGCTGTTCCTGTCGCTGCTGGCGCGCTCGGCTACCGGTCAGAAACTGAGCGTGTACACCAGCCTGATCAATGCTCCCCTGCCTGGCCAGGTGCGCCACCTGATCCTGCTCGATAACGGCCGCACGGACCTGCGCAACTCGCCCCTGGCCGAATCCCTGTACTGTATCCGCTGCGGAGCATGCCTGAACGCCTGTCCGGTTTTCCGCGAAGCCGGCGGCTATGCCTACGGCAGCATCTACCCCGGTCCGATCGGCTCGATCATCTCCTGCGCGCTGGTGGACCCAAAGTTCGCTTCTCTTGCCCAGGCCTCGTCGCTGTGCGGCGCCTGTAAAGAAGCCTGCCCGGTGGATATTGACCTGCCGGGGATGCTGCTGCGTGTGCGGGCGGGGGAAACACCAAAAGTAAAAAACGATAAGCAAAAAGAGGGAGTAGGGCTTCCCGCCCCGGTCAAACTCGGATTAATGGGCTTCCGCCTCGCCGCCAGCAGCTCAGGTCTATTTGCAGTTTTCCAGAGCCTGGGCGGCCTGCTTAGCAGAATCTACAGCCCCCGCCGCGCATTCATGCACCTCCCGGCCTGGACGGGCTGGGGCTACAGCAAGGAATTCCCGCGTCTGGTCGTCCGTCCCTTCCGGTTTCGGTGGGGAAGGATCAAGCAAGTCGTTGAGGAAAAATCGGCGCGGCCACAGGAAAGCCTGAATTCCTCTGTATCCCCGACCCAATCTCCACAAATGTTGTTATCTGACCAATTCGTTGAAGAACTCGCCGCCCTCGGCGGGCACGCTTATCTCGTTTCAGAGCAAGAATTTCCCGCCAGGCTGGCGGAATTCTTGAAGTCGAGGGGTATTGACCATATCCTGGCGGATGAAAGCGGGGCACGCCATGTTACAGAAATTACCATCCTCCGGGAACCTGACCCGACCGTCAGAGCGGGTGTGACCGAGGCGCTGTGCGGGATTGCCGAAACCGGGTCGCTGGTGCTCATCTCCGGTGCGGGGCAGACGCTGACCGCCTCCCTGTTGCCGGAAATTCACGTGGCAGTGCTGAAAACGTCCCGGCTGGTGCCCACCTTAGACGAAGTGCTTCACAGACCCGAGCTCCGCACAGCCCAGGCCGGTGTAATCGTTACCGGCCCGAGCCGTACTGCTGACATCGAGATGACCCTGACCATCGGTGTCCACGGCCCAGGGGAACTGCATGTCTTTTTGATTGACGATTCCAATCCCGTCTGATAAAATCAGCCCCGCTTGGCTTTGGCGGGTTCCAGCCGCCAACTGCAACTTCGCTGGCATGAGTCCAGCGGAGTCACAAGCCCCCATCGTCTAGTGGCCCAGGACGGGGCCCTCTCAAGGCCCAAACAGCGGTTCGAGCCCGCTTGGGGGCACTGTATATAGGTATAATACTTTTGTGAGAGGGTGTATGCATGCCCTCTTGCTCCGTTCTGGAGTGGAAGCGAGACATGCCTGATCTGAATGAGTTCATCTCTACAGAAGAGGCTGCCGAAAAGCTCAAGTACCATGTTGAACACGTACGCCGCATGATGCGAGAAGGCAGCATCGAAGGTGTCAAGATCGGCCGGACCTGGCTGGTCAGGCGCACTGCGCTCGATGGTTACATGAAGCGCACCGCCAAGATGGCCAAACACGATCCACGCCGCAACAAATAACAAGACGCCCCTGAAGGGGCGTTCTTAATTTTTTTATACAGAAGTACCACTCACTTCCTGACCGCATGCACAACAATCCAAATAGCCGCAGCGATGATAATCAGCCAAATAACGATAACGATGATGACCCCAACTCGACTGATAGGCTCTCCTTGCTCTAACAATTCTGCAGCCTGTTTTCTAGCGTCAATCATCACTTGCGCTGGGATCATTTTCAAGGTAAGTGTTATTCCTATCGGCACAATAATTAGGTCGTCGAGGTAGCCGAGCACAGGAATAAAATCTGGAATCAAGTCAATTGGACTGAAAGCATATGCCAGCACCAAACCCATAAAGGCTTTGGCATACCATGGGACACGTGGGTCACGAGTGGCGATAAACAATGCGTATGCTTCTTTTTTTAGAGCAGCAGCTTGATCCTTTAGTCTCGAAATCAATATATCTCCTCTTTTAGCTCAACGGTAGTTAGCATCTTATGGCTTTATACTAAATCATATTTATTGAAGTAAATCCGAATACGAATAGAGTATAGAACATAAGGGAGATTTACTCAACTGGGGACTTTGATTATTCATAATTAAAAGATCTTAAAAAAATCCGGAATATCCCAAACGAGAATTCAGCTGTGTGAAGTACGGAACCAAACTGCTTGACGTTCTCTCTTTTTTATGCTAGGATATTGTGTGACACAATATGCATTAAAGAAAGGAACGTCAATGCCTTTATTCGCCCTGATCCTGTTCATCTTTTTCGGCCTGGTTATCCTAACTGGCTTCGTTTTATCACTGATCGCCGGGATCCGGCCGGTGCCGCGCTTCGATTTGCGCCGGCTTTTTCCTACCCCTCCGCCGAACGATTTCTTTTTTCTGATCCGCACACTCACCATGACGGACACCCTTTGGCATCCCGGCCGGGGCGATCTGCCCGATCCATCGGGAGATGCACCTGCTCCCGAATTTCCATACCACCCAATGGAGTAACTCATGACTACTGTTCTTGCGCTCGATCCCGGATACGGGAACACCAAAGTCTGCGTGGATGGGCATGTTGCCTGTCTGCAATCTGCCATTGCCCGCCCGCAGGCGGTCGGCATGGCTGCCATCGGCATGAAGACCGCCTCCCAGGTGGACATCATCCGCCTGGGAGGACAGGAGTTCGCCATCGGCCCCGGCACCTGGCATTGGGGCAGCTTACTCTCCGGCCGCGATTACTCAGCGCTGGCTTCGCTCGAACGGCGCGCCCTGGCTTTCGGCACCCTGGCCACGCTGCTCAAGCCGGGTAGCTATGTGATGGACCACATGGTTGTGGGCCTGCCGGTTCCACTGCTCAAGGATGGGCTGCAGGCCAAGGCCGTCGTGGAAGGGTTGAAAGAGTACAAAGATGTTCACCAGTTCACGTTCAACGGCGAGGAATACGAATTGCTTATTCAGCGCTTGAAGGTGCTGCCTCAGCCGGTCGGGGCATATGCGGACTGGCTGCTGGATAACGAGCTGCACCTGCGCAAGGGTGGACGCCAGGCGGAAGTGGGCGTGCTCGACTTGGGCATGAATACCCTCGACCTGTACGTCATCCAGGATGGGAAAGTCGAGCCGCGCTTCGTGGGCGGGGACAAGGTCGGCGTGAGTTCCCTGCTCGAGTTGCTGACAACCAACGGGCACGACCCGGAGGAGCTGGATGCAGATCTGCGTTCCGGGCGCCTGCGCGTCCCGCCGGCGCAGATGAAATCTTGGCTTGGCAAAGTCCTGAACACCGTCGATCGCTTCTGGCCCAACCTGACCCGCTTCGACGCAGTTATCCCGGCCGGCGGCGGGGCGCTGGTGCTGGGCGACCTGCTGCGCCTGGCATTGATCGCCAAGGGTGCAGCGATCTACTGGCCGGAAGATCCGGTGGCGGCCAACGTCAAGGGCCTGTGGAAGTGGGGGGCGTATGCCGCCTGAGGTCCGCCCGGGCGGTAGCCTGGTGGTGACAGTCCGGCTGACCCTGCAGCCCGGCCGGGACGATGATCTGATCGCCCTGGTCGAGATGGCCCCACGCGGCCGGCTGGCCGCCATGGTGCGCGAAGCCATGCGCAGCGGAGTCTCATCGAAAGTAACCGCCTTCGAAGCCGAGACCGAGGAACAACCTCTGGACATGTCCGGCTTGGGGATGGACGTCTGATCTATGTAACATCGGCAGAGGTTGTAACACGCCCCGACCGGATGAGGACAACAACATGATCCCTGAACTCAAAGCCTTCCAAGAATACCTGATCCAACAGGAGCGCGCCGACCTGACTGTGCGCGGCTACCTGACCGACCTGGGACAGTTCGTTCTGTGGTTCGAGCAGACCAACGGGGAAAGCTTTTCCCTGCCGGTTGTCACCCCCACCGATGTGCGTGAATACCGTCAGCACCTGAGTATCCTCCAGCGCCGCAAACCCGCCACGGTAAACCGTCACCTGGCAGCGCTCTCGGCCCTGATGACCTGGGCGAAGCGGACCGGCCAGATCGAACATAACCCGACCGAAGAGGTGCGTGGCGTGCCGCAAGTCGAGCACGGGCCGCGCTCGCTGGACAGGAAGGAACAATACGCCTTGCAACGCGCCATCGAGAAAGATCTGCAACTTGCAGGCCTGCGCTATCCCAAGCGCTGGCGCACCCACCAGCGCGATGCCTCCATGGCAATCTTCCTTTTGCACACCGGCCTGCGCCTGAGTGAATCGCTCTCCTTGCGTTTGGAAGATCTACAAGTCTCCGAACGCAAAGGCCTGGTGACCGTCCGCCAGGGTAAGGGCGGCAAGTCTCGCGTGGTGCCACTGAATACCGAAGCTCGCAAGGCGCTGTGTGAGTGGCTGGAGATCCGCCCAGAAAGGGGATGTTATTTCCTTTGGATCGGGCTGGAAAACGAAGCATCAGGCGCGCTGAGTGGCCGCTCGGTCCAGCGCGCCCTGCTGCGCCTTGGCCAGTCGGCTGGTCTGGAGCGCTTGACCCCGCATGTGCTGCGTCACACATTCGCCAAGAACCTGGTCGATGCCAAGGTCGGGCTGGAAAAAATAGCCGCGCTGCTCGGCCATTCCAATCTGAATACCACCCGCATCTATGTGACCCCCAACCAGCGCGACCTGGAACAGGCGGTAGAGCTTGTTTCTCCGGATTGACCGCCCTTGTACGACACGTTCACCTTGTGTAATTAGAACAGATGCGCTACGATTGGCGCATCTGTTGCTTTCTGCATAGGCAGAAGCACACACACGTTACAGGCCATTCCGGCCTCCATGCACGTCGCTAGCATTTCCCCTGAAGCATGTTCAATCCATGCGTGGCGCATGAGGGTGTACTGATTGCCCCATCCGACCAACCCTTCCCGGACCCTTCATCCTCCAGGTCCGAGGCGCAAGGGACATACGTACGCCAGCCCCACAGGATGGGAGCGCGGGAACCGCGGCTGGCGATGCAACTTCCCGCAAGTGCGTCAGCCATGGCTGACGACCGGCTTAACGGCAAAACTTAATACTAACGGGGACAACTGCGGCTAAAACGCCGAAGGAGAGATCATGTCAACTGCATCCCTGGCAAACCAGCTTGCCCATGTCCTGAACGCCCTGTTCTGGGACACGGAAGACATCGAAGCCTACAAGACGGAGCACCAGGTCGTCTCGGTCAAGCGCGACCTGCGGCCAGATGGCGACCCGACCCGCCCGCTGCCGGCCATCCTATCGTACCGCACGCGGGCCGGCTATTTCCAGACGGCTGAAACCTTCTTCACCCGTGCAAAGGAATTGACCGGTAAACGAAAATTGGCTGACCTACTGGACCCGGACACCGTTCGCCGGACCCTGGATACCTACTACCGCGACCACCAACCTTCCACCCTGCGAACGGTGCTGGCGGCCATCAGCAAGGTTCACCAGGGTAGTGTGCAGGTGGGCTGGACGGAAGCGCCTTCTCCGCTCACGGACGATCTGCGTGAACACGTGAAGACCTACCATGACGATGGCGACGTACGCCAGCCGCGCTTCGGTTACATTTCGGAAGACGCCGAACGCATTGTTGAATACTTGAAAGAGAATGGTTCGAAATTCGCCCTGCCGGCCGAGATCGCCCTGCACTGCGGGCTGCGCATCTCCGAGATCGCCGGCTTGCGAGGGCAGCACGTGGACCTGGAGAATATGGTCTTGCATGTTACTGGCAAGGGCGGGAAGAAACGGGATGTGGACTTGCCAGCCAGCTTGGCGGAGCAGATCAACCCATCCAAGCAGTATCTGTTCGATCCCAGCCGGTCGTGGAAGCAATCCTTCTATCAGGCTGTGCGGGATGCCGCCCGGGCACTGGAGATCCGGGTCAGTGGTGTTCACCGGCTGCGGGCGAATTGCTTCCAGAACACGTATGACGAATTGATCGCTGAAGGGAATTCTGATCAGGAAGCGCGGCGCGAGGTCGCAAGGAAGGGCGGTCACAAACGGACGGAGGTAACTTACAGTTATGTGCCTAAAAGGAATTAGAACGGAGTGGGTAATCCGTGGGGAATGGAATCAGCCGGCTATCTTGTTTTCTACCTGCTTGTAAACATCTCGACCCTTTTGATCGCGTTCGACAGCCATCAGGAACAGAGTCTTACCATCGCTTTTTTCTTCCCATAGCTCGCCAATGTTTTTCTTCTCTTCTGCGCCGGCCAGAAGATGCGCGCCTTTGTACTCGATCACAAGAATGCGGCCGTCCTTCAACTTGACAACAAAATCCGGGTAGAAGAAATGCCCATTGGAAAGCGGCAATCGGAAGCCCCAACCATCGTGGACCAGGTTGCGTACCCATGTATCCACCTGTTCGCATTGGTCGATCACCTGGGCACAGAAATACTCATCCTCTGAGTCGAACGCGCCGATCCTTTCGCCATAATAATGATGCTGGAAATGGTAGCGGCCTTGATAGAAAGAAGTGGCGGGATAATCATCCGGCTTGAACGGGAAGGGGTTATCGTAAGTTGTCTGAGCAGTAGTGGCTTTTCCAAAAAGCATGGTCTGATAGTTGGACTGGCTGTCTTTGACTTGGTATTCATCGATCCTGGCAGACAGGGCCTTGAGCAGTTGGAAGCGGGCGCGCACGAGCGTCACCAACGGGATTTTGCGCACACCCATCAGGTGCTTGAGCGTTTTACGGGTGAATTCGAGCAGCGCCTCCTGGCGGACGGTCTGCCGGCGCAGGCGCGGTTCCAGCCAACGGGTCAACTGGAGATCGGTCAGGCCGCTTTCGGTATCGCTGAAATCGAGCGGCAATTGGCGCCCAAGGAATTTGAAGGTGAGTTTTTCGCCCCGGATGTCGAACTCATAACTGGCAGCTTTTTCTTCAACCTTGAAATCTGTTTCGCTCAGTTCGGCAGGATAATCGAGCAGGTTCCAGAGATGATCGTCCAGCGCATACTCGGCCAACTCAGGTTCGCCGTCCACAAATAGACTCAGTTGCGGGATGACAAAGGGCTCGCCGCGCTCGGCCGGCGAGAGCGGGCGCTGTGGACGCAGGTGGTATTGTGCAATCGCTTCACTGACTCTGGAACGATCCTTCTCCTGCATTGCACCAATGATCTTGTACTCGAATTCGGGCGTGATCGTGCCGGTCACACGCAGCAGCAGGCGATTATCCTGACCGGTCTCGATGGAGAGCTGCGTACGTTCCACCAGGTCAAAGGCGGTGAGATCGGGTTCCTGGTTCAGGATAAAAACGAGCGGTTCCTGAGGCTTGACCGCAGCAGGTTGATCATCGACAAAACTGGTCTGAACTTCGGTGTATTGCCGGGCTTCCAGTTTATCGAAGCCCATATCCACCAGGCGGTCTTCCATTTTGCTGGCAGCTTCCGGCCAACTGGCTGACGAGACGTGGGCATAAGCGCGGTTAAGTTCCACATGCACACGCTGGCGGGCGTACGGCATACGCAGCACCCGGCCAAGCAACTGCTCCACATCCCGTTTCGAGTGAACGGTCGCCACCGAACAGAAGACATAGGCAAAGGAGCAATCCCAGCCCTCTTTCAGGGCCTCCATGGTGATAATGGCTTCGATCTTGTTATCCGGGTCGAAGAGATTGACCCCATCCAGTTCGCGCTGGCTGCCGGTGGCAATGGCAATCCGCTCACGCGGCAGCCGGCACTGCTCCACCAGGAATTTTTCCACCACTTCCACCGTGACTTCCCGCCCCTTTTCTTCGGCCTGGATCAAAACGATCGGGCGCACAAAATCCGGCTCGTTTTTGGCGATCCCGGCCAGCTTGTCGCGCGTCAGCATGGCATCCTGTACGGCTTCCTCCCAGGTCTGGTGTTCGGTCAGAATGATCGGCAGTTTGATCATCTGCTCGAATTTGAGCTGGGAGGCTGAAACGCTGTAAAGGATATTGCTGTTGGCGGTGGGCGTGGCGGTGAATTCAAAGACACATTCCGGCTGGATGCGGGTGAAGACTTCGTGCATCAGGCCGGTGGCCGCGTTCTGCGATTCATCCACAATCACCAGCGGACGGTGCAGGGTCAGCAGGTTGCGGAAGGAGAACCTGGGCTGGCCCTTGTCTGCCCCGTTTTCGATCAGATCCAGGCCTTCCGCGCCGGGCGGCAGGCTTACAAAGTGCGGTTCGAGATTTTCGTTATGGGCGTAAACCTTGCGCCCATCGGTATCCTTGACCCGCAGGCTGGCAAATGTCCCCACGATGACACACACACGCTCGCGCAGATCCTGCGGGCGAATCTGGGTGAACTCCGTGATATCCAACACTTTGACCTGGCCCTTGAAGGCATCCATTAGGGCTTCACGGTTGGGGTGGCCGGGTTTATTGAGCGTTTCCAGGGTTTGGGTGCGGATCACGTTGGTCGGCACCAGCCACAGGATGAGCGGGTATTCTTGTTCCAGGTAGGTATCCGCCGCAATCGCCGCGCTGCGGGCTGCCATGTAGGTTTTGCCGCCGCCGGTGGGGATGCGCAGGCAGATGTAAGGCACCTCCGGCAGGGGAGGCAGTGCTTTGTAGGTGCGCTTCTGCCCAGCTTCTTCCGTGACGTGCTCGAAGGCGGCCTGCGCCCCGTGAACGCGGGCGCTTTCGAGAAAGGTTTTCAAAGCGCCGAGGGCGGTTTCCTGGTATTCTTTGCGTTGGAAGATCATGTCAGTTGGCCTTGATATCGTAAGGGACTTGTTTGAAAACGATGTTCTCACGCGCCAGGCGCTGCACGCCAAAGGTGGTCAGTTCGCCATAGATAACCTTTGGTCCATCAAAGGTTGGCAGGCTGGCAAGCACTTTTCCTGTCAACACATTGCCGCCATCCTTGCTCTTTTCGCCCAGGATGCCGTTGTACAGCAGGTAATAGGCAACGCCGTTGTGAACCCCCAACAAAGGTGAATCTTTTTTGGAGCGGAATTCCAACGGGAGATGTGTTTCAGTGAACCAGACATGCGCTGCCAGTGGACGGAATTTGACGGCCGGGTTGATCCTGCCGGCTTCATCGAACACGGTTTCACCCAGCCGGTAGAAGCGGAAGCCGCCGCCGCCCTGCCAGTGGACCTCTTGGCTGATGCCGCCCTGCTCGCCATCTACAACCTTTTTCAAGCGCGGCACGCAGTGTGTAACGGCGTGGTTGCCCATTTCGACGCCGATGTAACTGCGGCCCATCTTGTGTGCAACGGCGGCGGTTGTGCCGGAGCCGAGGAAGGAATCGAGCACCAGATCGCCAGGATTGGATGCAAGCGTAATAATTCTAAAAAGCAATCGCTCTGGTTTCGGCGTGTCGAAAACATCATCAGAACCAAAAAGCTCGAGGATTTCTTTTTTTGACTCTTGGTTGTGTCCTACTTCTGAATTAGTCCACCAAGTCCAAGCAGTCGCGCCTTGCGATTCTTCAAGAAAGATTTTCATTCTTGGACGAGATTTCCCAGTATTTCCAAACCAAATCCTATTATCATCCAGTAATTTCTTGAAAGTTGCTTCAGAAACCGTCCAACACCTACCTTCGGGAGGGGGGAATCTTTTTCCATACGGAGAGACAATTTCATAAAATTGGCTTTCTGTTGCATGACCAACTTGACCAGTTATATCTCTGGATGCCCAAACACCGCGAGGATCATTGTCTGGATTCTTATATTCGTTTGTGCGGCTTGTTGACAGCGGTAAACGATTGATACTTTTCTTGGTCAGTTCTATCTGCTTTCCGTAAACCAAAATGTAGTCATGGGCTGCACCTAAAGGTAAGCGCGCTTCTGGTGAAGTACGCTTTTGCCATAAAACACTTGCTATAAAATTCGAACGTGCAAAGACCTCATCCATCAATACTTTCAAGTACTGGGCTTCCGTATCGTCAATTGAAACCCAGATGCTGCCATCCTCGGCCAGTAGGTCGCGGAGCAGTTCAAGACGCGGGTACATCATGCTCAACCAGGTGGAGTGCTCCAGGTTGTCGTCGTAATGCTCGAAAGCGCTCTGCGTGTTGTAGGGGGGATCAATATAAATGCACTTCACCTGGCCGGCGTAATAGGGCAGCAGGGCTTTCAGCGCTTCGAGGTTATCCCCTTGGATGAGCATGTTCCCCGATTCTGGGTCGCCGTAAGGGAGCGTCGAATCCACTTCGAGCAGACGGTAAGGAATGCGGCCCGAGATCTTGCGCGCTTCGTCGTCATTGAGCCAGGTGAGAATGGGCATGAGGATCCTTATGAGAATGGCATGGAAACATTTTTATTATAGCCTGCCAGGGGGAGAATGTCATGTCTTGTACGGCAGATTTTTCTCCCCCAATCAATCGATTTAACGGAAGAATGAATAGCTGCAGAGTGAAATAGCGTCTCTCAAGGGTATATGTGCGCCAACTTACCGCAAGACACAAGAAGTGTCTCCCGCTTTCAACCTTTTCTGCTCAACCACTTCTTGGTTTTTGATACCACGAATGCGTAAAATGGTGGTATCGCACACCATGACCGATCACGGTGTGCGCCTTGACCGATCAGCCTGTGCGACATGCTCCGTTTTTTTGCAACGAACAAAGATCAAGGAAGTTTCACTCCCAATTGTTCCAATATTCCTGCCAGTCCCCCTCCTCTTACTGCTTCTTCGCCGTAGTATGTGACCTTATCTCCTGCCACACGAAAAGTGAATACGCTTTTTGGCAGTTGGAAAGATTTTCCCGTTGGGGGCAACAAAACAGGCATCCCCAAAGGATTTAAGTCCAGAACACCCTTATGAGAACCCGTTTCCTGACCAGTGCAATAGATCAAATCCCCTTTTTCCTCAAAATCAGCAAAACCAAAACGATGGTCTGGAAAGGCCGTGAAAAGTATTTGAAGAGAGCCAAGGGCTTGATGTTTGTTGAGTTCCAACGTTGCGCCTTTTGCTCTGAAATCATCTGCCAGCAAGGCTTGCAACCCCTTCAAATCCCTGGATTCAAGCAGATCCGCAACTTTCATCGCGATTTCAAGGTTACTCATCTTCTTTCTCCTTTCGAAAAAACTTAAATTTATGAAAACCACAATTTCATTCCGTCAACTGTTGAAGTATATCTCTCCAATGCATAAACAGAGCGAAGTGCGCCTCATCAGGGAAGAAAGCAGCCATCTGGTTGGGAATCAGATAATCCATAACCGGGGCGGTCCATGGTGATCAGACTCACACCCAGGGATGCTGCGAGCCCTTCATCATGATGACGAAATAAGCGGTTTCCTAGTTGACCGTGAAAGAAAAAGAGTGGGCACCCGAAAAGGTTTCCATATTCGGCATAACCCAGAGTTCGTCCATCAGAGGTGGGTAATCATTTATTTGATCCGACGCCATCGAAAATCGCAGCAATCCCCGCCCCGACCGAGGGTCTGGGTGCGTTCCCAGCGTATTTTGGGCAATGCCTCTGCCAGCCAATCATCCGTGTTACAGAAACAGGCGGTCAGTTCCCTGGCACCGTGTTTGATAAGCGTGTCGAGGATGAAACACCGGTAGATGTTCACTGCATAACAGTCGGCGCTGTCCTCTACGATCTCCTGGGAACTGGGCATGTATTCATCTTTGGTCATAATCTTCAACACGGGTTTTACGATAGGGAAGGGATCTGGAAAATAATTCAAGATACGGATACCCTGCATTCTTCTGGAGAAAAATGCCGCCCGGAACAAGATATCCACATCCGCCAGGGCTTTTTGCTGATCGCCGTTCTCCTCCAGCAGCGCTTTATAGATTGACAAGCCGGGGAGGATGCGCGTGATCAGCGTCTTCCAGTTGGCACGGTTCGTTTCTGCAACATATGCAACTAGAAACCCATCATAAAATGCCTGTGCCCTGGATACGAGCGCAAGCGCTTTTTGGTGATCAACCATGCCTGACAGGCTTTGCTGCCAGGTCCGGGAATGGGGCATGCGAGCCATGTAAATCCTCCGGAGTTTGGATCAACTCGTGATCCGGGAGCCGGCTACCCGGATTGTTTCACCATTTTGATTAGGATCTCATCAGGAATTTCGACCGATACATGCGTGTGGACAATCTTCCACGCATCCCCTTCTTTTTGAAAGACGTGGGTGTGGCGGACCGGAACGTTGGTGCCATCCGGCAGGGTGAGCCTGATGCGGTCCACAGTCCAGCCCACCGGGCCTTCACACCAGGCTTCCAGGTAGTCCACCCCAATCTCCATGCCACCACCCCCCGCTGATTCGACATAGCGGTAGATCGCCTTATACCCTTCGAGCCATTCCTTGGGATCGGTGCCGAGGAAGAGCACACCCTCCTGGTGAGAGTAACAGCGCCTGACAACCTCCTGGGAGCCCCCTGGCGAGGCATGATCGCGATAGTTTTGAAGGACAATATTTTTGAGTTCATCACAAGGTTGCATGGAATACTCCTTTTGTTACAAACAGAAAAGTGAAAAAGTAACATCATATTGTCTTCCCGGTGAAAAAAATTTAAGTGACTCGCCGTAGATGATGGGGTGGCCTTCTGTTGGGACGATCTCCACTCATTGGGTGCTATGTTCAATGATCCCAACGGCCTGCCCAATACCATCTTCGGCGCGAATGCGTTCACCCAACGCGGCAGCGCGTGCCTGCATTCTTGCATCCGCGAGGGCGCTGGTGATGGCTGCCGCCAATCGCCCAGCCGTCAATTGGCGGCGGGGGATGGGTTGGGGGCCAACGCCCAATTCCACCACCCGCTGGGCCCAGAACGGTTGATCGCCCATGTGAGGCACCAGCACCGAAGGCACTCCGGCGCGCAGTCCGGCTCCTGTTGTCCCGGATCCGCCATGATGAACTACTGCCGATACGCGTGGAAACAACCAGGCATGAGGAACCGATTCCAGAACATACATATTATCGGGCAGGTCGGTGGCATCCAATCCGCCCCAACCGGTGGCGAGTACGCCGCGCTGCCCCGACTGTTCGAGCGCATCCTGCACGAGCAAGGTTGTCTGGTGCGGAGTGCGGTTGGCCATGCTGCCAAAACCGATGTACACCGGCGGCGGACCTGACTCGAGAAAGTCAAGCAGCCGTGCGGGCGGCTGCCAATCCGGGGCAGGATCGAGAAACCAGTAGCCGGTGACGTGGATGTGCTCACCCCAATCAGCAGGCCTGGGGGCAACGATGGAACTGTAACTGCCCAGGACGGGCACAGGCTTTCCGTGCAACTGGTTGTAAGGGTATTTTCCGAATGGGATCGCCGGCAGGTGAAGCTTTTCCCGCCTCCAGCGGTTGATATAGGGTCCGGTGAGCGCCTGCAGGATCTGCCCGGACAGGGTATGGGTCAGCAGGTTGTACCCTCCGCCCAGGGGCAGGGATGGGAATACGCCGCCCGGGCTCGGATAGGAGCGCGTGGGGGCAAGCCCGGGCACCGGGGTGGCCGTGCAGCAGGGTATGCCCAACTTCTCGGCGACATGATAAGCCCCAATGCCGATGGTCGAGAAAATGATCATCTCCGCATCCTGGCAGGCCAGCCACGTTCGTTCCATGATCTGGTCGAGGGTGGGGCGTATCACGCGCAGAACCTGCCAGAACCACAAGAGAAAGTTGCGCCCAGATTCCACGCCAGCCTTAAGTTCCCCCGCCCCCATCAAAGCTTGTGCATCCAACCCAAGTGGGAAAAAATCCAGGTTGTGCTCCCGGGTAAGCGCTTCGAAATTATCGGGCGCAGCGAAGCGTATCTTGTGCCGGCCTGTTTGCTGCAGCCCGGCTGCCAGTGCGAGCATGGGCTGCACATCCCCGCGGGAGCCGATCGCTACAATCGTAATGCGCATTGTATACATCTCCACACAAGTAATGTACGACGCTTCCCTTAATGAAAGCAAGCACTAAAAGCGTATCATCGGTGCGTTTTGTCTTTTGTATCTGAAATCACACTTTATTCCTTGCTCTGCGATCGTGCTGGTGCGTATCAACCTGGTCCCCATCGCTTCAGCAACTGGATAGTCAAGTCGGCACATATATCGGGCGAATTCATCTGCCTGTTGGGCATGGAAGAACTTACATATCCCGCACTCCAGGTAGTCAAACCCATAATCGAAACTTTCACCATCTCCCTCAACAAACTCGTATACGAAATCACCCGGATACCGACGTTTTTGCGATTTCGCTGCCAATCGACGCGCTGCCTGATTGCCAAAAAAGTTCCGCTGAATTGGGATGAACAGGCGCATCAATGCAAATAGTCTCGAGCTGTACATCTTTCTGACAGCCTCATCTATCAAAGCACCAACATCATCGGCAGAGTGCCCGTGTTCCGTAAGCGTGCAATAAAATGCCAGGAAGAACGCTGACGCAATAATGAGTTGGGTGTGTGGATTGCGCCACCCGCCGGTGTCGGGTAGTTGTGGAATAAGGGTATCCATTTCCTGCCGGGTTTCTTTCAAAATAGTAACCATTTTTTTTTGCCGAAGTGCGTTATCAAAACGGGTCGAATCTGTGTGGAACTTATATCAAACAGAAAGAGGAGACTTTGTCGTTGGAATGCATCTTTCAACAGCATGATCCTGCTCCTTGAAAAGCCACCGGTGGTGTTTGAGCGCTGCCAAATGCGTTTCTATGAGTAGTGCATGGTCTACCGTACTGCCTTGATGAGATCCTCTTTGACCTGGATTACGCTCTCGAATCCGGCTTGTTCCAGATAACCTTTGTAATCTGAAAATGAGTACACATCACCATTTGCGGTGATGGCATACAGCCACGGGCCATCAACGACGGCATCTTCGTTTTTACAGTGATCTTCGTCACTCAGGGAGGCCTCAATGATCAATATTCCACCTTCCTTCAGAGCCGCATGCACCTTCTGAAACAGTCTCACAAGATCGGCCGGCCCGAAAAAGTAGGTGACCCAACCCAACCGGGCAATATCGAACTGTTCCTGCCCATAATCCAAAGAAGACATGTCACCCGGCAATAAAGTGATCTGTTGTTCAACTCCCAGCTTTTGGGCTACCTGTACGGCAAATTCCAGCATGACAGGCCAATCCTGGAGCGTTATGCACACGCCGGGATGTTGCAATGCCAATGCAATAGAGGCGATCCCAACACCGCAGGCAAGATCGAGCATCTGCAACCCGGCTCGAGGCTCAACTTGAAGCGCCTGCCAATAGCCATCGTACCGTTTGAGATAACGGCGCGGGGCGAGTGCCCGGATGGCGTAGAACGGGACAAAATGGCCTGCCGCCTCTGCACTTGTGACATCAGCAATGATCGGACGTTTTCCTGTGCGAATGGCTTCCGCAAGTTGACCATGCCTTTCCCAGGCGAGCCATTCAAGAACAAAATCACCCAGGTAAGTTGGCCTGCCAGGCAACAGGTAGTATTCCGCCCAGTCCGGAATTCGGTAAATCGAGGCATCCTTCTCCAATAACTTCATCAAGGTCAGGGCATCCAACAAGCAACGCACACCGCCCGGGTCCGCTTCCAAGGCGGACGCAATCTCGTCTGCCGTCCGGAGACCTTTGTTGATCCAAACCCAAACCTGCAGTTCTATGCCAGCGCGCAGGATCGGCAGTTTGAGCAGGGGGTCTGTGACTGTCCCAAAGAGCAAATCCAACAGGGTATCTGGAGCAGGCGCTTCTTGTGGCAAGTCGGGTTGATTGCTCACGTTGAAACTCCTTTCATATCAGGCGATTTATAAACATCAATATGACAGTATTCCTGAAATCCAAGGCGGCGATAAACGCCATATCCTGCGGGGGTCGCATACAGGACACTGAAGCGATATCCTCGTTGGCTTCCGGCTTGCGCAACAGCCAGGGTCATGGCTGTCCCGTAGCCTTTCCCGCGCACCTCGGGTAAGGTGGACACATGCCAGATGCCTGCCACCCCGCCCGCGCAGAACAGACGCGAAGTTGCCACCGCCCTCCCGTTTTCCATCCCCAGGAACAACTGGCTTTCACTGTTCAAGTCAAAGCCCAAACTATCGAACATTTGATAAAAGCCGTCCTGCAGTGCATTGGATAATTCATCCACTTGCGCGAGGATATTCACCCATTGTTGGAGCTGATCCCTTGTCCTGACAGGCTCGACGACAAAACCATTGGGAAGTACCGGTGCTTGTTCCAATTGCCGCAGATCTACTGCCATCCCCGGAGGACGCATAAAGGGCCGAAACCCGCCTGCCTCGAGGTACTTTCCGAGATCCACTGGGATGGAGGAAGGACCCACCTGCCAGTACATCGGCAGGCAGCCCTGCGAGCGATAGCGCTCCAGAACATGTTTGATCTTTGCATCCGCTTCATCCGGCTCAAAACGGGCGAGATATACATGGCATTCGGAAGGGTCAAGCCCGGTCAGCACGGCCAGGAACCCATCCTCCTGCCAGACCGTGGTGCGCGGCATTCGGCCAAAGAGTGGGATGTGCCCATGGAGATTGACCTCCAGGGCCTTTATCAAGGTAGGCGTGGAAGAGTCGGCCAGGATACTGTTCATTTCTATCTGCTCGTAAATAAAATCCTGATCATCCACCCTTTTCTAATTGTTCGACCCTGGCCTTAAGTGCTTGATCCTCCGCCTCAAAGCCGCCTCTGTCGTTTTCTTTTACAATCAGGGGTACAAGCAGGCCGGTGAAGATCTCCTTGTCAATAAAATGGATCCCCCCATCTCCAGCAGGCTCCAGAACAAAGCAGTGCTCCCCCTGGAAAAGGAATGGGAGACCCACGTGATATTTCCAGCGCAGTTCACGGTTCGGCTCCACTTTGGTCACAATGCAGTGCAGGGTCATATCTTTGGAACCGGACTTAAAGGTGACATCCACCTTCGCGCCCAGTTCCGCCTTCCCGATGGCATGGTGGAGGAATGGATTCCATTCCGGATATTTATCCAATGCAGTTAGTACCTGCCAGACCTTCTCGGCTGATACTTGAATATCAATTTCTGCTCGAATCTCCTTCATGTCATCTTCTCCTTTTTTCTGTATCTGGTGAGAATCAACTGGCTCTTAACAGCAGACCATCCTCGTGGTAAGAATACCGAAAATAGTTTCCCGGGCAGTCAATTGTGCAGTGTTGGGGGAATGATCAATATTATTGCACTAAACATCAGCTTTAGCAACTTTTTTATACCTAGATCACTGCGCTTTTTCGCAACGAATGTACCAATTTTCTATGATGAAGTGAAAACGCAATCCCCCAAAACAAACTTCCCGCCGATATATCCCATACCCATGCAGTGCCATCAATATGCTGTTTCAGTGCTGATTTCTTGTGTGTAATTATTTTCTCCCTTTAATCGTCTGTTTTGCGTTCTCAATATCATCCTATTTGAGTTATTTTGTCCTACAAGGATAGTTGTAAGAAATGAATTACAGTTTTATAAGGCCCCTTGACAGACTCATATTGCAAGGAGTATAACCACGATCGTAAATCAAACCTCGTTAGGCCAGGTAGCTGCATGCTAAACAGGCCATTGCCCCGAAACGTCCAAAGACGCCAAGGGGTAGACCAGGTGAGGTCGGCTTAAGGCCTCACTCAAAGTGGCTGGGAGCAACATCCCTACGACGCGCAGCGCTGAAGCTCAACCAGAGAGGCTGTCTTGCGGATTATTCCTGCAAGACGAATGTGTTTGTTATGCAGCCTCCCTGGAAACACGGGAGGTTTTCATTTTTCCCTGCGCTCTTACCAAGCTTGATTTCGGTGGATTCACAGGCGTAGGATTGAAAGGAGGTGATGGTCATGGATCCAGATGGTAGTAGTCCTCTACCAGACTTGTGCTGGCGATCAGGCCTGCGCGCTTGTCTGCGTCCAAATCATCCCCTCCCCGGATTCGGTGTGCGGATGTTCTAACGCAGCTTCGCGAGAATTGGAATGTCGCCGTTCGCCAGCCAACGAACGGCGTTTTGTTTTAAATGGCTCTATCAAAAACGCCGGCCGATTAATGGTTTTTATTCGAATTTGATTCATCGGAGGCTATTTATGGCCTTTACCACCCTCTCCCCTAGGAAGCAGACCATTCGGTCCGGTTTTTGGAAGAAGGTCCTTCTATTTCTGTCCGTCTTTGGCCCGGCGACGATCACGGCCATGGCCGATAACGACGCCAGCGGGGTCGCCACCTATGCCGTCGCCGGCGCGACCTTGGGCTATCCGATCCTTTTCCTGTTGGTGATAGTCACACTCCTGCTGGCAGTCACCCAGGAGATGGGCATCCGCCTGACGGTGGTCACACGCAAAGGACTGGCCGACCTGATCCGCGAGCGCTTCGGGGTCGGCGCATCGGTATTAATGTTCGCCGCACTGGTGATCGCCAACCTGGGTATCCTGATCGTGGATGCCACGGCAGTCAAAGTGACAGCGAAAATATTCCATCTTCCCCCTGCTCCGGTTGTGATTGTGGTGGTGGTCTTATCCTACTTGTTGATCGTCAAAGGGAACTATAAACTGACCCAATCCTTCATGCTGGTGGCCTGCCTTTTCTTCCTGGTGTATATCTTCTCGGCCATCAAAGCCATGCCCGATTGGAAACTGGCTCTGGGCAATCTGCTCTACCCGCATGGCGTACAGGTAACCCCGCAGTACATCCGCAACTACCTGATCATCGGGATGGGCGTTCTGGGCACCACCATTACCAACTGGGGGCAATTCTTCATCAGCAGCTTCTCCCAGGACAAGAAGATCGAGAAAGGCAAAATCGCTTTTTCGCAGGCTGAAACCTATTGGGGCGCCTTCCTGACAGATTTCTTTTCCTTCTTCATGATCGTTGCCACCGCAGCTACACTCTTTGTGCACCAAATCCCGCTTGAATCGGGCGAACAGGCAGCCCTGGCCATCCGACCCTTTGCCGGCAACCTGGCCGGGACGCTGTTTGGGATCGGTATTTTTAACGCTGGTTTCATGGGGCTGGTGGTGGTGTCCCTTTCGACCGCCTACGCCTTTGCCGAGTTCTTCGGTGTATCCGGCAGCCTGAACAGTTCCTTCAAGCAAAGCAAGACCTTTTACGTTCTGTTCCTGCTGCAATTGGTGATCGCCGGCGGGGTTGCCCTGTTCCCGCAGGTGTCGCTATTCCAGATCATCATCGCCACCCAGGTGATCAGCGCCTTCACCCTGCCCCCAATTTTCTACTACCTGATCCGCCTGACGAACGACCGGAAACTGATGGGCAAGTATGTCAACAATGCCTTCCAGAAATACTTCTCGATTGCGTGCACGGTGGTGATCGGGATCGCCTCCTTGTTCACATTGGCGATCACCCTCTTTCAACTCTAAATTTGGAGGTACATTATGGGCTTCTTCGCCACAATTCTCACCACTTCCAACCGCCTGGCTGGCTCCAGGCGCGGCAACGGTGCGCACGTCTCCGAGCGATTGGTTGGCAGCGCCAAAGTGGAAGCTACCGTTGCTCTCGCTCAACTAAAAACCACTCCCAACGGACTCGACCCAACCGAGATTGAGGCGCGCCTGGAGCAGTTTGGTCCCAATGAGATCGCCCGGGAAAAGCGCCAGACCTGGCTCATGCGCCTGTGGGATAACGTCAAGAACCCGCTGGTGATCCTGCTGGTGCTGCTGGGAGTCATCTCGTTCGCCACCGGCGACCTGCGGGCGACGATCATGATCCTGGCCATGGTCCTGCTCGGGATCGTTCTGCGTTACTTTCAGGAAAGCCGCGCCGACCATGCCGCCGAGCAACTACGGGCCATGGTCACCACCACTGCAACTGTCATTCGTGAGGGCAAACGCCAGGAAATCCAACTCAAAGAGCTGGTGCCTGGGGATATCGTGACCCTCTCTGCGGGGGATATGATCCCTGCAGATGTTCGTCTGCTATCAGCCAAGGACTTGTTCTTGAACCAGTCGGCCCTTACCGGGGAATCGCTCCCCGTGGAGAAAACCCCCGGCGTGACCGACGACTCCGTCCAGAACCCCCTGGAGATCGGGAATCTGTGTTTCCAGGGCTCCAACGTGGAAAGCGGCACCGGGACGGCGGTCGTCGTCCTGACCGGTGGAGAGACATACTTCGGCTCGCTGGCTTCCAGCATCACCGGCCAGCGCCAGTTGACCAGCTTCGACAAGGGCATCACCAGCTTCACCTGGCTGATGATCGGTTTCATGCTGGTGATGGTGCCGCTGGTCTTCCTGTTCAACGGGCTGAGCAAGCACAACTGGCTGGAAGCCTTCCTGTTCGCCCTGGCAGTGGCGGTCGGCCTGACGCCGGAAATGCTGCCGATGATCGTGACCGTCAACCTGTCCAAGGGCGCCATCGCCATGTCCAGGAAAAAAGTGATCGTCAAACGCCTGAACGCCATCCAGAACTTTGGCGCCATGGATGTGCTCTGCACCGACAAGACCGGCACGATTACGGAAGGCAGGATCGTGCTGGAGAAATACCTGGATGTGCGCGGCACCCCCAGTCCGCGTGTGCTGCATTACGGGTACATGAACAGCTATTACCAGACCGGGCTCAAGAACCTGATGGACGAAGCCATTCTCAACCACGTTGACCTGAACGACGATCTTCAGGTCGATGAACTCTACCGCAAGATCGACGAGCTGCCCTTCGACTTCCAACGCCGGCGCATGTCAGTCATCGTAGAAAACAACCAGAACCAGCACATCCTGATCTGCAAGGGTGCGGTGGAAGAGATCATGCGCCTTTCCACCCATGTCGAGATCAACGGCGAAATCCTGGATGTGCTTCCAGAACATAACGAGCATCGCAAACGGCGCATCCAGGAACTGAACGCCGAGGGTTATCGCGTCATCGCCATCGCCTACCGCATGTTCCCGGGTGAGAACGACGAGCCGCATTACACCGTTCGGGATGAATCCGACCTGACCCTGCTTGGTTACATGGCTTTCCTGGATCCGCCGAAACAAAGCGCCCAGGAAGCCCTGGAGAAACTGAACGAGCATAGCGTAGCCGTCAAAATCCTGACTGGCGATAATGACGCCGTCACGGTATCCATCTGCAAGCAGGTGGGTCTGCCGGTCGAGCACATCCTGTTGGGCAGTGATATTGAGGCGATGGATGAAACGCAGTTGGCGGAGGCAGCCGAAACCATCTCGGTTTTTGCCAAACTTTCACCGGTTCACAAGGAACGCATCATCCATGCCTTGCAGAGCAAAGGCCACGTGGTCGGGTTCATGGGCGACGGCATCAACGACGCTCCGGCGCTCAAGGCCGCCGACGTTGGGATTTCAGTGAACAGCGCCGTGGATATCGCCAAGGAGTCGTCCGACATCATCCTGCTGGAAAGCAGCCTGCTGGTCCTGGAACAAGGCGTTTTGGAAGGCCGGCGGGTGTTCGGCAATATCGTCAAATATATCAAGATGGCCGCCTCCTCCAACTTCGGCAACATGTTCAGCGTGCTGGGCGGCAGCCTGTTCCTGCCGTTCGTGCCCATGCTGCCCATCCAGGTGCTGACCAACAACCTGCTCTACGACTTCTCACAGACTGCCATTCCAACCGACGAGGTGGATGCCGAATGGTTGAAAAAGCCCCGCAAATGGGCCATCGGCGAACTGCGCCGGTTCATCCTCGTCATCGGCCCGATCAGTTCGATCTTCGACTACGCCACCTATTTCATCATGCTGTATATCTTCAACTCCTGGGCCAACCCGGCCCTGTTCCACACCGGCTGGTTCGTGGAATCGCTCTTCACACAGACGCTCATCGTCCACGTGATCCGCACCAATAAGATTCCCTTTATCCAGAGCCGGGCCAGCAAGCCGCTGATGTTTACCTCCCTGGCGATCGTCGCCGTGGGGGCTTACCTGCCTTACTCGCCGCTGGCAGGCGCATTAGGCCTGGTGGCGCTGCCGCCGCTCTACTGGCTGCTGCTGGCCGGGATGCTGATTTGCTATGTGTTGCTGACCCAGGTGGTAAAGACCTGGTTTGTGCGAAAGTTCGCTGAATAATCTTGTGTTCTCCATCGGAGGTGAAGAATGTATGCTATGAAAGGCGTTTTGAATCTCCAATTCCGGGAGGCTTTTATCGCTGCACTCCAGAGGCTTTATATGGATGAACGCTTTTTTGCACGCTCTTGCCGGGAGATGGCAAACCACGAAACAACATCTGAACGGCACAATCTGTTGATGCAGCTCGCCCTGCGAGCGGACCGGAACGCGCTGGGCTGCGGTATGTTGCTGTATCGACTAGGATGTCCCATCCGATCAGGCTCGCATCGTGCCCACGGGCAACGTTCCAGCCAACCAGTTGTCAGGCCGTTGGGATGCTCCATCCTGGCAGATATGGAACGGATCGAGAGCGCTGATTTCCACAGGTTGCTCAGGCTGTGCTCGGCCCAAAGGCAGTGGGTGTGAGTTTTAGGAATCGAATTTCGCCAACCTAAAACGGGCTTCCTCGCGAAACCCGTTGACATTTAGTTTTTCCTTTAGTGGTAATACCTGCCTTGGAAGTAATTTTAGCCTTGTGCGTCACATTTTTCTTTTCATGCCTGGAGCTTGAGCGGTCAAAAAGGGTTCTTCAGCGGCAATAACCGTCATACAAGGGAACTTGTACGGATGGTTTTTAAATTAGTTTCCAGCCGGCGCAAGCTCAGCGCAACAAGGCCAGCAAAGCGTTTACGCGTTCGTATGCGTCCCTTTGGCGCAGCGCTCTTACTTCCGGGTCAGTGATCTCCTCGAAGTCCGCCACGTGCTTCGGTCCCACATGCTCGGGCGAAGCAAATTTCTCGGCGATATTCACCAGAGCTTCCTGAGCCAGTTTGTTCTTCAACAGGGGGCGAAATTCCTCCGCCAGTCGTTCGATACCCCCCGGATAGTTGCGGATGCAGTAATAGATATCCCAGGCGTCCTTTTCCATGAGCCGGGTGGCTAGGGCCATGGCTTTCATCACCAGGAAGGGGGCAATGGATGCAACCCGGATACGCACGCTATCCTTACCTCCTTCCGGCAATGTACCGCTCATGGTGATTTCTGTCGGATCGGTGAAAGCCATATCACAGCCACGCGCCTTGCGCGGCTGCATATCCTGAACATTCTGAGTGCGATGGCTGCGAGCTGTGCCGGCATATTCTCCGGCCAGGAAATCCACTTCCACTTCGTAGGTTGTGCTGCCCACTTGTACCGTGCGGAAGAAGATAAAAGGCTGTTTTCCCTGATGGTAACCATGCGAGAGCAAGAGCTGCAGGATGGTTTTGTAGCCCACTTCGCCCAGCGTATGCTGATCTAGGGCCAGG
>Ga0315273_10001375_pt1 | contig 27532 bp, 27 predicted proteins | sample YL17G02_0_MG_FD_205753 | JGI IMG/M metagenome (GOLD analysis project Ga0315273, IMG submission 205753) | Sediment microbial communities from Yellowstone Lake, YNP, Wyoming, USA - YL17G02_0 | ecosystem: Environmental > Aquatic > Freshwater > Lake > Sediment | place: USA: Wyoming | collected... | reverse complement strand
GGCGGTTACCCAGTCCATAACCACGAAATGAATACATAGAGAAAAATATTGTTTCGGGTACTTACGAAGAAAAAACAAATTAACGTCCCGCTGACGTAACCGGAGATTTGAATATGCCTCTTCAGCCATTCGACAAGCCGATTCTAGTAACAAGACCCTTTCTTCCCCCCCTCGATGAATTTACCGAAGGGGTAAAGGAGATATGGGATAACCACTGGCTGACGAATAATGGTCCAATCGTCCAACGATTCTCTCGGGAATTAAGCAATTATTATGAGACAGATAATGTATGCCTTTTCAATAACGGTACGCTTGCTCTCCAGATCGGACTCCAAGGCATGGGCATTTCTGGAGAGGTCATTACCACTCCGTTTACATTCGTCGCTACTTCCCACGCACTATACTGGAATAAAATTCGCCCCGTTTTTGTCGATATCGAACCCAATTATTACACCTTGGACCCGGCGGCCGTGGAAGCATCCATCACACCATGGACCACTGCGATCCTCGCTGTCCACGTTTATGGTTTTCCCTGCAACCTCAATGTGCTGGCCGATATCGCCCGTCGACATAAACTCGTGTTGATCTATGATGCGGCCCATGCGTTTGGGGTATCCGTTGGTGGAAGGCCCATCAGTCATTTCGGCGACATGAGCATGTTCAGCTTCCATGCCACCAAACTCTTTCACAGTATCGAGGGGGGGATGTTGACTTTTCGAGATTCGGGTCTCAAGCAGACCTTTGATTATCTGAAAAATTTTGGGTTCAAAAATGAGGTCGAAGTTGTCATGCCAGGCACCAACGCTAAAATGAACGAGATGCAGGCGCTGATGGGGATTCTAGTCTTAAAGCATATGGAGAGTCTGATCGAAAGCTCCCGGCTCATCGACGCGACCTATCGTGAGTTCCTTAAAGATGTTCCCGGCATTCAATTTCCCCCGCCGCTTCCTGCAGATGTCAAATACAACTTTGTCTATCAGCCGATTGAAGTCGATGAAGAGAAATTCGGCATGAGCCGTGATACGCTCTACGATGCCTTGAAAAAATACAACATTTTTTCGCGTCGCTATTTCTATCCACTGCTGTGCGATTTCCCTTGCTACCGAAGTATTGCTTTAAAAGATCCTCTCCTGACTGCAAGGCGGGTATCCGAGAGGATTCTCTGCTTACCTATCTACCCAGACCTCGCAGTGGACGATGTGGTTCGTATTTGTGAGGCCATTCATTTGTTCCACCATAAAGCCAGTAAATCCGCTTTGACAGCCCATTAGTCGAAGGTGATTGTTAGAATGATGGAGTCCAGAAAATGTAAGAAGATAGTGATCTGGGGGGCCAGTGGTCATGCTTTGGTTGTGGCTAATGCAACTGAAGCTTCTGGATTTTTCAAGGTTGTTGGCTTTCTTGATGATATCAACCCGACACACCCCACCCCGTTCTCTGGAAGAAATATTTTGGGTGGCCGTGAAGCGACGGACATTTAAGGAACGACCTGTCAATGAACGACGATATTAAGCGCGTTACTACCCATGGACTTTTTTGGAGCTTCTTCGAGCGTATTGGGCAGCAAGGAATCCAATTTTTTATTGCAATCATTCTGGCCCGGCTGCTCCTACCAGAACAGTTCGGCCTGATTGCGATGCTGACGATCTTCATGGCCGTCGCCCAATCTTTCGTCCTCAGTGGGTTTGGTTCGGCCTTGATCCAGAAACAGAATGCTAACCACCTGGATGAATGTTCAATGTTTTATTTTAATATTCTGGTTGGGTTTTTTGTTGCGGGAGTGCTGTTCCTCTCAGCTCCATTGATTGCCGCCTTTTACCGAATTCCACTCCTCACCCCGCTCACACAGGTTCTCTCGCTAAATTTGATTATTAATGCATTCGGGATTGTTCATACCACACTTCTTACAAAGCGAATTGACTTCAAGGCTCAAATGAAGGTCAGCGTGATTGCGATTGTTCTTTCCGGTTCAATCGGGGTCATCATGGCTTATCAAGGGTACGGCGTCTGGAGCCTGGTGGCACAATCCATTAGCAGCAACTTGTTCCGAACGGCATTGCTATGGGTTGTCCTTCCATGGCGGCCGTCCTGGATATTCAGCTGGGTTTCATTACGGTCCATGTTTTCCTTCGGATCGAAATTACTCTTTTCAGGCTTGTTGGATACAATTTACAACAATCTCTATCTTGTCGTTATTGGGAAAATGTTTTCTGCTGCGGATTTGGGGTACTATACTCGTGCGCAGCAGACCCAGCAGCTGCCAGTCGACAGCCTTTCCGTTACAGTGGGACGTGTTACCTTCCCGGTATTTTCCTCAATGCAGGATGACAAAGCCCGATTGAAACGGGGTACCCGCAAGGCTCTTTCCACCTTGGCGATGCTCAATTTTCCTTTGATGATCGGATTGGCCGTCGTGGCGAAACCTATGGTCCTCGTGCTGTTGACCGCCAAATGGTTACCGTGCGTCCCCTACCTCCAACTCCTTTGCGTGGTCGGTATGCTTTATCCCCTCCATTCCATAAATCTCAACGTTTTGTTAGCACAGGGGCGCTCAGATCTTTTTTTTCGGCTGGAATTATTGAAAAAATTATTAGTTACGATGGCAATAGTTCTCACTTGGCGTTGGGGAATTAAAGTGATGATCTATGGGCAGATCGCCACTTCGTTCATTGCATATTACATGAATAGTTATTACACAGGTAAGTTGCTATCCTATCCATTATTGGAACAATTGAAGGATTTTGTTCCAATATTAGGCCTAGCGTCATTGATGGGATGTGGTGTATTTCTGGTAGGGTATATTCCCTCCAAAAGCAATTTGATGTTATTGTTTTCCCAAGTTTCTATAGGTGTTATATTGTATGTATTACTTTGCAACTTTTTGAAAACATCTTCATTTTTAGAAATAAGATCTATGGCTCAAGAAAAATATTATTCTCTGCGCCATCGTGGCGACAAATTTTAAAGGGGAAAATCTTATTCATGGCAGAATTGATTGAATTTCAAAACATAACCTCAGAACCGACCCCTTGGATTGAAATCAGCGATCCGGCTGTTCTGGATAAAATTCCCCCAGTCAGCGTCATGATGATTACCTACAACCACGCGCCATATATCTCTCGGGCAATCGAAGGCGTTCTTCAGCAGGAAACGAATTTCCCATTCGAATTGGTCATTGGAGAGGACTGTTCGACCGACGATACACGGGAGATAGTTTTTGAGTATCAAAAAAAATATCCTAATATCATTCGAATAATTACGTCGGAAAAAAATGTAGGAATGCAAAAAAACGCATATCGGACTGGCAAAGCGTGTAGAGGACGATACCTCGCTTTTTGCGAAGGCGATGATTATTGGCATGTTCCGTATAAGTTAAAAAAACAGGTCGATTACCTTGAGAGTAACCCTGAATGTGGATTGGTATATTCCAGTTATGACGTTTATCATTGCAGTAATAATAAAATAATTAATGACTTTATTAAATACAGGAAATGGGAAATAATTGAAAATCCGAAATTAACTGATTACTTTATAGTTTTGAAACCAATAGGGGGTAGGAGGGTAGGAATTCTTACTTGCACAGTGATGATTCGAGAGAAACTTTATAAGCAGATTATTGAGTCGGACCCCTACTTGTATATTAGTGATCATTTTATAAGTGGGGATATTCAAATATGGGCTGAAGTAATAAATATATCGTCAATTCATTTTATTCCAGATTCAATGTCTACATATAGATTAACGGAAGAATCAGCAACTAGAAGTAAAGACATAAAAAAAGTTCTTCGGTTACATGAATCGGCCGCGGAATTAATGGTATATATGTGTAAGAAATATAATTTTCCCTCAGAGATTGTATGCAAATATGAAAAAAATAGACAGAATATTTTATTGAAACTTTCATGTTACACAAGAAATGCTGGATTAGCCGAAAATTTGAAAAAAATAAAAGATAGGTGGAGTTATTTGGAATGGCTTAGATATTATGGCGCAAAAAATGTTTTATTTTATAATATTTATCTTGTAGCATGGAAATTTAAGAATATGTTTACTAAGGAAAATGAGGAATGGCAGTAAAAACAACTGAGGTTAAAAAATGAACATCGTGATTAGCGGTGTCGGTCGTCGAGCATACCTGGTCGAATACTTCCGTCAGGCGTTAATGGGCCGAGGTCTCGTGATCGGTACGAACTCGATTGCAAATGCGACAGGTGTGGTGGCCGCGGACAGAAGCCAGGTAATTCCCCCTGCGTCCGATGAACGTTTTATCTACGAGTTGATCGGAATCGGTGTGGCATATAAGGCAAGACCGGGGCCAATGTTCCGGCTGCCTATGTAGCATGGGCGGAAAAGAAAATACCGAACCACGAATGGTTGCGGGTAAAACCTGGAGTCCGTTGCTACAAGGATATACACCTCATGCGTGCTCCCGAATACAAATCCGACCTTTGCTGATGGCAAAGATAAATAATGCAGCCGATATTGCAGCCTGGAGGATGTGTATCGGCTGCGGGGCGTGTGTCTATGCCTGCCCCGAACGGAAGATCCTTCTGGAGGATATCGAAGAGGACGGGATACGTCCATTCTTGAGGGACTCCGACTGCAGAGGGTGTACGGACTGCTTGAAGGTCTGCCCGGGATTGGAGACAGCCCATGCTGCGGGAGGACCGGAGAACGTTCTAGTCCGTGAACTCAAATCCGGCTGGGGGCCCGTGCTTGAACTGTGGGAGGGGCATGCCGCCAACCCACGGTTCCGATTCGAAGGATCCTCTGGAGGTGTAGTCAGCGCCTTGGCCGCGTTCTGCCTGGAAAATGGTTTCGCGGAAGGAGTAATGCACATCGGGGCGAGCGAGAACGACTCGTTGCGGAACCAAACTTTCTACAGTTGCTCCGCGGAGAAGTTGCTTGCAAGGACCAGCTCACGGTATTCCCCGGCCTCCCCATGTGATTCCCTTGAGTTATTGGAGAGAGGGAGGGGCTCGGGAGTGTTCATCGGGAAGCCGTGCGATGTCGCAGGGCTAAGGAAATCTGAGTCCTTGAGACCTTTATTGCGAGAGAAAGTGGCGCTGGCCATCGGAATATTCTGTGCCGGGACGCCATCGACGAGAGGGACCTTGGACCTATTGAAGAAGTTGAATGTCGCACCCGGCGAGGTGGAGGAGCTCCGTTACCGGGGGCGCGGATGGCCCGGAATGGCGACCGTGAGACTAAAAGGGCCTGAGAAGGTCCACAGCCGACTTACTTACATGGAGGCCTGGGGGTTTATCCAGCAATACCGCCCATACCGGTGTTACCTTTGCCCCGATGGAACCAGTGAGTTTGCGGATGTATCCTGCGGCGATCCATGGTATCGGGGGATCACGGAGGGGGAGGCGGGATATTCCCTGGTCGTGGTCCGAAACGAGAAAGGAAGGCGGATTCTTCGCGAAGCGAAGAAGGCCGGGTACCTCACATTGAAGCCGGTGGAACCGAAGGTGCTTATTCGTTCCCAGGAGGGACTCTTGAGGAAACGGCAAGCGATCTGGGGACGGTTGCTGGCATTGAAAGCGATTGGAATACCTACACCACGACTGGAAGGTTTTTCCTTGTTTCACAACTGGCTGGATCTCCCGTTCACAAAAAAGATTCAATCCGTGGCGGGAACGGTCCGTCGGGCGATACAGAGGAAATACTATCAACCTCTCGAGTTAAAGATCAGGGATTCCTCTTCACCCTGACGAATCGAACCGCGTGCTTTTAACATGAACGGAGCAACCTTCGACGTTTCATCACTCTGGGCACGAATACTTCGATCAGCGATGGAAATTCAATAACTGGTCAAGACGTTTCTGTTAGGGATCGAACGAAACCATCTCAATGAACCACGGTGGGGCAAGCACCAACGCCTATCCGAACAACTGCTTCTCGACCATCCCTGCTTCCTCCGTCGCCCGATGCCACGGAGAGTTCACAATGACCTCAAACCCTCAACCTCCTCGAAACATAAGGGAGCCATATATGAATAAGCGGATTTGTGTGTTCTCGCAAAGAAACCTAGGTCACATTGTTTCAAGGTCTCTTGCATACGAATTTGAAGATTTTATTTGTAATATGGATACTGTTGATATGATAACCCCTCAACTGTATTATTATAGTGATTACTTTGACTATTACCAACTCGGAAAGAGAATTTCTAATTGGATAGCAAGAAAGACAAATGTAAAAAAGATAAATCCAGGAATTCGAAAATCTAAAATAAATAATAAATATGAATTGTTTATTGCTTTTTTTCAATTTCCGAATGACATACCAAGTATAAACTCAATATTGAATTGGCGCGAAAATTCAAAGGTTGCAATATGTTGGCTTGATGATATTTGGCTTACTGATATAATTAAATATTCTAATACATTAAAATTACTTTCTCAATTCGATATTATATTAACAAATTATTACTATAGCATACCTGCATTACAAAAAATAATTTGTAGGCCTTGTGTTTTTATGGCACCAGGAGTTGATATGAGACGCTTTTGTTCATATCCAAATCCCCCCGTGAGGAATATTGATGTATACAGCATGGGACACCGTTCACCAATTATGCATAAAGAATTTATGGAATTATCCGTAAGAGGGGAAATATTTTATATTTATGATACAATAAAAACGTTAGAGACCCTAAATCCCAGTGAACACCGAAGCCTTGTTGCAAATATTGCAAAGAGAAGTAAATATTTTATAACTTACCTACCGAAACAGAAATTTGAAAAAAATGCAATCCAGCAAATGGAATTTGGTTATCGATACTTTGAAGGAGCAGGAGCGGGTACTGTGATGATTGGCGAAGCTCCTGATTGTGACTTGTTTAAGCAATATTTTGATTGGGATGATGCCGTAATAAATATTCCGTATGACACAACAAAAGCGATAAATATACTTGCGGAATTAGATAAAGATAAAATCCGTATACAATTTATTAGGAAAAACAATACAATTCAATCTCTATTGCGCAATGATTGGGTGTATCGTTGGGAAGATATATTGAAATTAGTGGGAATGAAGGCAACGCCATCTGTTGCTGAGCGAGAGTTGTTTCTGCGTCAATTGGCCGATGAAGTTTATAAGACATGAATATATAGGCGTTAATAATATATTCAATATTATTCATGTTGTATTTAAAAATATTTTAAAATTGTATTTATTAATTTTTTTTATTATATTATCTAATAAAATAAGCTAAATTAGATGTATTATTAATAAGTAAATATTCAGGGTGTAATATTTATAGGGAAGATACACGTTGGAGAGAAGATATGTCTAAGGCACTACGTCGTGGCGATTTTGTCGAAGTTAAAAGCGCTGTGGAAATCCTGAACACACTCGACAATGATGGTCTGCTAGAAAAACTCCCATTTATGCCAGAAATGATTCAATATTGTGGGCAACGATATGTGGTCAATAAACGAGCTGAAAAAATTGGTGACACAATCTATTATTCTGGGAGCCGAAAATTACCCAACACAGTTCTGTTGGAAGACCTGCGGTGTGACGGCTCCGCTCACGACGGCTGTCAGGCGGATTGCCGCATTTTTTGGAAAGAGTCTTGGCTTCGCAGAGTACAATCAAATGAAAGAACCACTCCTATTTCTACAGAAAATGATAACAGTTCAGTGAAACTTAATGATATAACTACACGTTACATTAAACAAATAAATATTATTGATGGAAAAAAGGAAGAAATATACAGATGTCAGGCAACCGAACTCTTTAATGCCTCTATACAGCTCCATTTATTGAATCCAATCCCTTATGTACGTGAGTTCACCTGCGGGAATGTATCATTTTCCCACTTTTTGCGAATTAGCTTGAAGGCATTATATATGGAGCCACTACGAAAATTAGGTTTCTTTCCACATGTTTTTCTCAAAGGAAAATGCAAAGGATCAACACCAGAGGATGACCTAAATCTGCAACCCGGAGACTGGGTTAAAATAAAGTCCAAGGAAGAAATTGTTGAGACGCTCAATGAACGCGGTTCCACGAAGGGACTTTGGTTCGATAGGGAGATGCTAGCATACAGCAGTGGTACCTATCGCGTAAAACAACGAATTAAACGCTTCATAGACGACAAGAACGGGAAAATGATCCAACTCAAGAGGGAACCGATTACGTTAGAAGGGGTTGTGGACACTGGAAATAACATGATGCGCCGGTGGTTTTGTTGTCGCCAAATTTACCCTTACTGGCGTGAAAGTTGGCTCCATCGGGTAAATGTCGATACTCCTCCCCAAGAAGAACATGCGTAATATTTATCAACATTATTCTTTTTTCTCTTTAAGCATTATCTGTTCTGACCCTTAAAATTCAAAGTCCTATTACCGATGAACTGATCAGGTCATTGAAGGGAGACTAATGAAAACCGCTGCGGATGTCGTGGAGACAGATCTGACCTACATCGTGTCCAACCTGCAGGAAGAGATGGGCCGGATTGCGGGCAAGAACCTGCTGCTCACCGGAGGAGCGGGCTTCCTCGGGCATTATCTGGTTCAGGCGATCACATACTGGAATCGCCAGGCCGAAAAAAGCCGGCAGATCCGGCTGACCGTATATGATAACTATTCGCGGGGTGTCCCCGATTGGCTGAAAGCGTTGGAGGGAAGCGATCACCTGGTGTTGGCGAAGCACGATGTGACGGGTCCGTTGCCGGGCAACATCGGGGATTTCCAGTACATCATCCACGCCGCCTGCATCGCCTCTCCCACGTATTACCGCAGGTGCCCGATCGAAACGATGGATGCGAACGTGAACGGATTGCGGTACCTCCTCGAGTATGCAAAACGGCAAAAGGAGAAGGGAAAAGCCGTACATGGATTCCTGTTCTATTCCACGAGCGAGATCTACGGGGACCCGACGCCGGAAAACATCCCCACGCCGGAGACCTACCGAGGGAACGTGTCCTGCACAGGTCCGAGGGCGTGCTACGACGAGTCGAAACGGTATGGCGAGACTCTCTGCGTCAATTTCGCGCAGCAGCACGGTGTCCCGGTACGTATGGCTCGTCCCTTCAACAACTACGGGCCGGGCCTGAAGATCTCCGACCGGCGCGTGATCCCGGATTTCGCCCGGGACGTTCTCTCCGGGAGGGATATTGTGATGCTGTCCGACGGCAGTCCGAAGCGAACATTTTGCTACGCCGCCGACGCTGTCGTGGGCTACTACAAGATCCTCGTCAAGGGGCGCGACGGCGAGGCGTATAACATCGGTGTGGAAAAACCGGAGATCTCGATGGCTGATCTCGCGGGGAAGATCGTGTCGTTCTCCCGAGAACTGTTCGGTTATGAAGGGAAGGTGGTTCTTAAAGTCAGCGAGGACAAGGACTATCTGGTTGACAACCCGAACCGGCGGTGTCCCGTCATCGAAAAAGCCAGGAATGAACTTGGCTACAATCCGTCTATCCCGTTGGAGGAAGGGTTGAGGCGTTCCCTGATCTGGTACGGCGGGAACCGCGTGGCGGAGGACGCCTGATGAAGATTTCCATCATCGGAACAGGGTATGTGGGGTTGGTATCGGGGGTCTGTCTTGCCGAGATGGGGCATCAGACTATATGCATCGACATCGACAAGGGGAAGATCGACGCGATCAATCGTGGGAAGTCCCCGTTCTTCGAGCGGGGACTGGACGACCTCCTCGAAAAAAACCTGGGTGTCCGCTTCTCCGCCACAACGGACCTCGGCAAGGCGATCCTCGAAACCGACGTCACCATGATCGCCGTTGGAACGCCGTTCGATGGGCAGTCGATCGACCTCTCGTTCATTAGGGAAGTCTCGAAAAACATCGGGACCGTCCTTCGGGACAAATCTTCGTATCATCTCGTGGTCGTCAAGAGCACCGTTGTCCCCGGCACCACCGACGAGGTGGCGCTTCCGCTTCTGGAACATTATTCGGGGAAGAGGGCGGGTCAGGATTTCGGGGTAGGGATGAACCCCGAGTTTCTCACGGAGGGAGAAGCGATCGGGGATTTCATGGCTCCGGATCGGATCGTGCTCGGTGGGATCGATGAGAGGAGCATAGATCTCCTTCAGGAAATCTATTCCGGCTTCAGGAATGTCCCGATGGTCCGCACCAACAACAAGACGGCGGAGATGATCAAGTACGCCTCCAATGCCCTGCTTGCAACGATGATCTCGTTTTCCAACGAGATCGGGAACCTGTGCGCGACGTTGGGGGGCGTCGATGTGGTGGACGTATTGCATGGAGTCCATCTGTCGCAATATATCTCTCTCAAGCTCCCGGACGGAAAGACGGTCGCCCCGGCGATCAAAGGTTTCCTCGGCGCGGGGTGCGGCTTCGGGGGGAGCTGTCTTCCGAAGGATGTGAAGGCGTTGATCGTCCACGGGGAAAAAGCGGGGGCTCCGATGCCCTTGCTCAACGCCGTAATCTCGATCAACAGGGGGCAATACCGTAAGGTTCTCGACCTCCTGAAAAAGCACTTCCCGTCGCTGCAATCGAAGCGGATCTCCGTGCTCGGGCTGTCCTTCCGGCCGGACACCAGCGACATGCGGGAGTCTCCCGCCGTCCCGATCCTCAACGAACTCCTTGCGGAAGGCGCCGCCGTGAAGGCGTATGACCCCGTTGCCAACGCGGAGGCGATGCGGGTATTCGGTGCGGATACGAAGATACAATTCTGCGGATCCCTTGAGGAGGCGGTCCGAGATATCGACGGGGCGATTCTCGTGACCCGCTGGGAGGAATTCCTGCGAATTCCTGAGCTGCTGCGCGGGTTGGAAAGACCGCCGGTGTTCGTCGATGGTCGCAGAATGCTGGAAAAGACATCATTCCCAAACTACGAGGGAATTGGCCTGTGAGGGGGTCACCATGATTTTCACCGAACTGCCTCTTCCGGGGGCGTTCGTCGTCGACATCCAGCCGATGACGGACGAAAGAGGGTTCTTCGCTCGCGGATGGTGCCGGAAGGAATTCGAGGCGCACGGCCTTGCATCGGAATTCGTCCAGAGGAATATCGGATTCAGCCCGCGGAAGGGGACGCTCCGGGGCATGCACTACCAGGTGGCGCCTCACGCCGAGGTCAAACTGGTGCGGTGCACACGCGGTGCTGTTTGCGACGTGATCGTCGACCTTCGGGAAGGTTCGCGAACTTTCAAAAAATGGCACGCCGTGGAGTTGTCCGCGGACAATCACCGGATGATTTACGTGCCGGAAGGGTTCGCCCACGGGTATCTCACGGTAACGGATGATGCGGAGATTTACTACGATACCACCTGCATATTTGCCTCGAAATCCGCCCGGGGAGTCCGATTCGACGACCCGTCGTTTGGAATCGATTGGCCGGCCCCTCCCTCGTTGCTATCCGACAAGGACCGGAACTACACGGATTTTTCGCTGTGAGCTGGTGATGAGAATATACGACAGGAAGGACGAAACGCGATGATCCTTGTCGACACAGCGTTGGAATATCGGGCACGGGAAGGAAACCCGATCCGTGTCGGCCTCGTCGGGGCAGGATACATGGGGAGGGGGATTGCTCTCCAGATCGTAACGGCCTTTCCCGGATTGCGACTGGCCGCCATTTCGAACAGGACTTTCTCCGACGCGGAGCGGGCGTACAGGGAAGCGGGCATCACCGACTTCGTGCACGCGACGAACGTCACCCAGATGGAGACGGCCATTGCGGCGGGACGCGCCGCGGTGACCGGCGATGCGCTTCTTCTTTCCGAGGCGGACGGCCTCGACGTGATCGTGGAAGCCACGGGGGAAATCGAGTTCGGCGCGCGCGTCGTGATGAAGGCATTGGAATGCTGCAAACACGTGGTTCTCATGAACGCTGAGCTGGACGCCACGCTGGGCCCGATCCTGAAAACCTACGCTGACCGACTTGGTGTGATTCTCACCAACACTGACGGGGACGAGCCGGGTGTCGCAATGAACCTGTTCCGGTTCGTCAAGACGATCGGGTTCCGGCCCGTACTGGCGGGGAACCTCAAGGGGTTCTACGACCCGCACCGGACCCCGGAGACGCAGCGGAAATTCGCCGAGGAGCATCACCAGAAACCGCGGCTCATCACCTCCTTCGTGGACGGGACGAAGCTGTCCATGGAGTTGACCGTCCTTGCGAACGCGACAGGATTCGGCGTCGGAAAACGCGGCATGTACGGGCCACGCAGCGGTCACGTCAAGGATGCTTTGAAACTCTTCCCGACGGAGGAGTTGTTGGGGAGAGGGATCGTGGATTACCTGTTGGGCGCAGAGCCGGGTACGGGAGCGTTTGTTGTGGCATACAACGAGCACCCGGTCCGGCAGCAATATATGAAATATTTCAAGATGGGAGACGGGCCTTTCTATGTTTTTTACACTCCATTTCACCTTCCGCACCTGGAGCTTCCCATCACGGTGGCTCGGGCGGCGCTGTTCGGGGATGCGACCGTGGCTCCGGCAGGGGGCCCGGTTTGCGATGTTGTCACCGTCGCGAAGCGCGACCTCAAGTCGGGGGAACTCCTCGACGGAATCGGCGGGTTCACTTGTTACGGTCTGATCGAGAATTCCGTCGTCTTCCGTGCGGAGAACCTGTTACCGATGGGCCTGTCGGAGGGATGCCGACTGCTGAGGGACATTCCCATGGACTCGCCGATTTCCCGCAGGGATGTGGAATTGCCCGAAGGAAGGGTATGCGATGCGCTTCGGATGGAACAGGACGCGCGATTTGCTCTTTAGCTGTCCAACAATAAATGGAAACGAGAGGGTGACATGAAAGTTGTTCTGTTCTGCGGCGGGCTCGGAATGCGCATGAGGGATTACTCCGAGGATATCCCGAAGCCGATGGTTCCGATCGGATACCGGCCGATCCTTTGGCACGTGATGAAATATTACGCGCATTACGGGCACAAGGATTTCATTTTATGCCTGGGGTACAAGGCGGATGTGATAAAAAACTATTTCCTCAATTACAACGAATGCCTCTCCAACAACTTCGTTCTCTCCGGAGGTGGAAGAGAAGTCACTTTGCTGAATAGCGATATCGATGATTGGAAAATCACTTTCGTTGACACGGGGTTGACATCCAACATCGGACAGCGATTGAAAGCTGTTGAAACGTATCTCGAAGGGGAAGAGGTATTTCTTGCCAACTACAGCGATGGATTGAGCGACCTGCCACAAGAACGGTTCTCAGGTCATTTCACGAAAAGCGGAAAGGTGGCGAGTTTCCTATCCGTTAAGCCGACACACAGTTTTCACGTCGTGTCCATCAATGCCGATCAGTCCGTTAGCGGAATCGAGCATCTTACAAAGTCGGGGATATGGATCAACGGCGGATTTTTCATCTTCAGAAAAGAGATCTTCGGAGAGATGCGGAACGGGGAGGAGTTGGTAAATGAACCTTTCAAGAGATTAATAAAAAAGAATGAATTAATTACCTATAAATACAAAGGATTTTGGGCCAGCATGGATACCTTCAAGGACAAGCAGATGCTGGATGAAATGTATCAACGGGGAGAGGCCCCGTGGGAAGTCTGGAAGCGGGCGGGTGGACACAGCAAGATCGGTAGCGAGGAATGATATTCAAATCATTGAACCCGACAGGAAAATCACCCTTTCGGATTTTGTGTCTTGGAGCTCATTGCGACGATATCGAGATCGGATGCGGCGGGGCCATCCTGCGGATGTTACGTGAAGCGGGAGGGGAATCCCTGCTCATACGCTGGGTCGTATTCAGTTCCGACCCGATCCGTGAAATGGAAGCTGAGGGAAGCGCAAACGAATTATTGAAGGGGGCGGGTCGGAAGGGAATCGATATAAAAAGCTTCAGAAACGGTTTTTTCCCTTATGTTGCTGTAGAAATAAAGGAATATTTCGAGGAACTGAAGAATTCTTTCGATCCGGACCTTATATTCACGCATTACCGTCACGACCTTCATCAGGACCATCGACTGATCTCGGACCTGACGTGGAATACATTTAGGAACCACTTCATCTTGGAGTACGAAATCCCGAAATACGATGGTGACTTCGGTTCGCCAAACTATTTTATTCGCTTGAGCGAGGAAACGTGTCGGGAAAAGGTTGGCGTTATTCTGAAGTGGTTCGGCACCCAGTCGGACAAGCATTGGTTTTCAGAAGACATGTTTCTTTCCGTTCTTCGGATACGTGGAATGGAGTCTGGATCGCCGGAGAAATATGCCGAGGGATTTTATTCCCGTAAGTTTGTCATTCGATGATTGCATTGCTGTCAATGTATCGGTGCATATTCCAAGACGAAATAATCGAAAAGATCAGAGAGCAGCGACATGATACCCAATATCATCGGGAGAGTGCTTTGACCTGCCCCCTCAAATCGGTCCGAGGTGTGTTAATGCTTTTCAGACCGAGTCGAGGAGTAGGCCGGCGTGTCGAAGAAGCGTTACCGTCCCGAAGAGATCATTTCTAAACTGCGGGAGGCTGACATCCTAATCAGCCAGGGCAAGAAGGAGGTCGAGGTCATCAAGGCCCTCGGCGTCACCGACGTCACCTATTATCGCTGACGGCAGGAGTACGGGGGGATGTCTGTTTCCCAGGCCAAGCGCCTCAAGGAACTGGAGAAGGAGAACGAGCGGCTTCGGAAGGCGGTATCAGACCTGACCCTGGACAAGATGATTCTGAAGGAGGCGGCAAGGGGAAACTTCTAAGCCCATCCCGCCGCCGGGCCTGTGTGAAGGCCGTGTGTAAGGGGCTGACCGTTTCGGAACGTCGGGTCTGCAAGGTTCTGGGGCAATACCGCTCGACCCAGCGGCATGCGGCTGTGGTCAAGTCGGACGAGGATACGTTGACTTCTGCGATCGTGGAATTGGCTACGCAGTACGGCAGGTACGGATACAAACGGGTGACCGGCCTTCTGCGGGAGGCCGGATGAAAGGTCAACAAGAAGCGGGTGGAGAGGATCTGGCGAAGCGAAGGATTGAAGGTACCGGCCCGGCAGCCGAAACGGGGCAGGCTGTGGTTCAACGACGGTTCCTGCGTGCGCCTCCGACCGGAATTTCCGAACCACGTGTGGGCGTACGACTTCGTGTCAGACCGGACGTACGATGACAAGGCGTACTGGATGCTCACGGTGATCGACGAGTTCAGCCGGGAATGCCTGGCCATCATTGTGGGGAGGAGGATCGATTCCAGCGATGTTCTTTACATCCTGGCAGATCTGTTCATTCGCCGTGGTATTCCGGCGCACATCCGGTCCGACAACGGGCCGGAGTTCTGTGCCAAGGCGGTTCGTGTGAACTAAGATACGAGTGGACCGATCACAGGGGGTTGGTCAGGGTTGAACAGCAAGATCAAAACGGCGATGAAGCAGGCGTACGGTTTCAAGTCCTTCAAGTACCTGCGCACTGTCATCTACCCCGTCGCCGGAAAGATCAACATCTCGTTTCCCCCTCAATGTTGAAGAGAACCCGAAATGCTTTATCCTTTATTAAATTACCACCTTTGGACTTAAAGTTAAAGGATGGCGAAGTACATATATGGTTTGGGGCACTGGATCAAGCAGTGTCTGAAATGGATAGGTTTATTCATTCACTCTCAATAGATGAGCGCATGAGGGCTGGACGGTTCCATTTTCAGAAAGATAGGAAGCGCTTCATCGTCAGACATGGAATGCTAAGAATGATCCTGGGACAATATTTGAGTGTCGAGGCGTGCGAATTACGTTTTTATCAGGGAAAGAATGGAAAGCCGGCGATTACGGAAACATTCGGTAATGGAACTATCCAGTTCAACCTTTCTCATTCAAATGAAATTGCCCTGTTTGCTTTCACTCGAGGCCGTGAAATAGGTGTGGACATCGAATACATACACGATATTTCTGAGATGGAACAGATCGCTGAGCGTTTTTTTTCGATAAAAGAAAACGAAGTTTTTCGATCATTGCCTAAGAACCAAAAGAGAGAAGCTTTTTTTAAAGGCTGGACTTGCAAGGAGGCTTTTGTAAAAGCGCTTGGAGATGGTTTGTCTTGGCCATTAGACAAATTTGACGTATCGCTGGTCCCGGGTGAACCTGCTAACCTGTCAAGAATAGAGGGCGATTCAAGAGAAAGATCCCGATGGTCCATACAAAATCTGAATCCTGCCCCTGATTACGTAGGTGCTTTTGCCGTAAAGAGCCGTATAGCTGAAATAAAGTGCTGGCGATGGGAGATAATCTGAATTTGTGCGGTATTGCGGCTAATCTTTGAGTAATGCAAAGCCGATAGACAGCCGATAGACATATGAGGAGGTTTCAATAGATGTCTTCCGTTACCTATCAGTCGCCGTGGATGAATGACGAACTCCGGATGTTCCGCGAAACGGTACGCCACTTCATCCAGAAGGAATTTGTGCCGCACCAATCTCGCTGGCGCCAACAGCATTTCCCAGATACCGAAGCCTGGACTGCAGCAGGAAGGGCAGGCATCCTGCTCCCCGACATGCCCGAGGAATTTGGCGGCGGAGGTAACTTGGCGTTCGAAGTCGTCGTGGTGGAGGAACTCGCAAAAGCAGGGGTTCCCTTCGGTTGCACCGTTCACAGCATCATGGCGCACTACATCCTCGACTACGGCAGCGATGAGCAGAAACGCAACTGGCTCCCTCGCTTGGTGCGCGGAGAGTTGGTGGGCGCAATCGCAATGACTGAACCCGTCGCCGGCTCTGACTTGCAGGGCATCAAGACTGCCGCCCGTCGCGACGGCGACTCCTATGTCATCAATGGCTCGAAGACGTTCATCACCAACGGCTGGCATGCCAGCATCATCTGTCTTGCCGTGAAGACCAACGTCAAAGCTGCCGGCCCGACGGGCATCTCGCTCATCATCGTCGAAACGAAGAATCTCCCCGGATACCACGTCGGTTCCCCGCTCGAAAAAGTAGGCTTGCAAGGGCAGGATACCTGCGAGCTTTTCTTTAACGATGTGCGTGTCCCTGCCTCGAATTTACTCGGTACCGCTGAAGGCGAAGGGTTCTCACAGATAATGGAGCAAATGCCTTATGAGCGCCTCATCTTTAGCGTAGGCGCAGTTGCAACGACAGAACAAGCTGTCGCCATCACGACCAAGTACGTGAAAGAGCGCGAGGCTTTCGGCAAGCCACTGATCGATTTTCAGAATACCCGCTTCAAGCTGGCTGAATGCAAGACGGAAGCTCATATCGGCCGGGTTTTCATCGACAACTGTATCGAGCGTTTCATCGCCGGCCGACTCGACGCAGTTACCGCCGCCATGGCGAAATATTGGCTCACCGACTGCCAGTGCCGAACCGTCGATAAATGCGTTCAGATGCACGGCGGCTACGGTTATATGATGGAATATCCAATCGCCCGCATGTGGGTGGACAGCCGCGTCCAGCCCATTTACGCAGGCACGAATGAAATCATGAAGGAAGTGATCGGATGGTCGTTATGAACATACAAAGAAAAGCGCTGGAGAAACAGCCTTTTCGCCGGAAGGGACAACGGGTAGGGGAGCATGCCCCACTGCGGGATTGTACATGAGTTCTTATCGTTTGAAGTCCAAGGTTCCGCCACTTATTCCAGAAGAGTATGACATTGAAAAGCTGGACCCGTCATTGAATGGGCAGTCCATGCAGAGTCTCGCGAATGAATTTCAAGTCAATGGCAAGAATTTTCGACAGCTATTTCTTGCGAAATATGGTCTTGAGTACATCGCTGATTATTTCGAGAATAGACATCATGAGTGTCGCATCGTCACGCATCCGAAAAAAACGAATACGTGCTACGAAAAAGCTGAACTTCTAGGTGAATGGAGTCCGCTGAACGTCATAAAAGCTCTTTACTTCGAATGTCCCGATACAGGTGCCTTGTACGCCGTTGTTACTCCGGAGACCGGGTGCTTTATTGATCGTTTGCAAGTCAAGAGTGCACTTCGCCTGCCACTGGAGACCAATCTTAAGAAGGCTTCGAATTTGCCCAAAGGAATGAATTTCGGAACGTGCTCCCCATTCATCCTCGAGAGCGACGCATCGTTTTGCGGTGGACGCGTCAAGAAAATTCTCTTCGATCGAGAGACTCTCGTACTTAAAAGGCATGAAAGAACGCTCGACGATTTCTCGTACGGAACGGATCACCGATTCTCTATTCAAATGAACTATTACAACTGTTACGACATGCTCAAAGGTAAATTCAGTGACTTGATATCAGACGAAGAACTTCTCACATTATCGTTTAAGGAAACATTTATGAGAAATAGAGGACGTATCAAGATCACATATGAGTTTAATTCATTGAGCTATAGAATATCGAGTTTCATCAACGGCATTCACGGGAACGGTGAAATTTCGATTGTCAACGATCATGTGGACGAACTCGATTTACCGGAGATTCTGGCACAGCCAAAACGGCATGAATGAAATAATGAAAGAGGTGATCGGTTGGACTATATGAATATCATTGTTACCAACCGGCGATTATTCACACGACTCACCTATGCGGAGAAGCAGGAAGACACTTTCGTAAGAATATAGAAGAATGATCTCTTCATGATCCGTTCAATGTGAAGGCGGCAGCAGGCAGACCAACGAATCAATTCGAAAACTACTGAGAGTCCCATACAGGAGGACATCATATGAGCACCGAGAAGGGCGCCGAGTACAAAGCGGCCATCAATCCGTTCAGCCTTCAGAACGAGCGCGATCATCAGTCGCTGGTAATCGAATACAATAACTCTGCGGCTCCATATCCTGCGGACAAAACAGTAGTCGAGCTCTTTGAATCTCAAGTAGTGCGCACGCCGGAAGATGAGGCCATCCGCTTGGGAGGTCAACGGTTGACGTATCGCGAACTGAACGACCGGGCAAATCAGATGGCGGCGAAACTCCGCATATTCGGCATCGACGAGGGCCAATTCGTAGCAATTTACATGGGACACTCGATCGAGGTGGTTTGCGCAATGCTCGGAGTACTAAAGGCCGGCGCTGCATACGTACCCATTGATATTGCAACCCCGAAAGGGCGCCTCGCCTTCATCTTGCAGGATATCGTAAAAGGAGTTAACGGAACGTTGCCGGTGTTGGTGACCCAATCGAGTCTTGTGAGCGACCTTCCAATTGGCGCTGCCAAGGTGGTAACCTTGGATGCCGACTTCGCTGCGATCGTGGAATATCCGGTTCAAAATCCGCAATTTCCGGTATCCCCCGACAATCTCGCCTACGTCATCTACACTTCCGGTTCCACGGGAACGCCAAAGGGCGTCATGATCGAGCACCGCAGCTTGGTGAACTACATCTGGTGGGCGAACGAGAAGTACTGTAAGGGCGAACGGTTGACTTGGCCATTGTACTCCTCTCTTGCGTTCGATCTCACGGTCACATCGATCTTCACACCCCTTATTTCCGGTGGTCGAATTGTCGTCTATCACGAGGATCTCGGGGTGCACGGCACGGGGATTTTCAAGGTTGTTGAGGACAACGTGGCTGACATCGTGAAGCTTACTCCCGCGCACCTTGCTATGATCAAAGACACGATCGTGAGCGCCACTAAGATTCGAAAGTTCATCGTCGGCGGCGAGGATTTCAAAACTGAGCTCGCAAGCCATGTAACTCGCAAGGCCGGCCATCCGGTGGAGATATACAATGAGTACGGCCCCACGGAGGCCACTGTCGGTTGCATGATTCACCGCTACGACAGGGAGAAAGATCTCGCCCTTTCGGTCCCGATTGGAATGCCTGCTGCGAATATCTGCATCTTTATTCTCGACGAGCATCTCAGCTCCGTACCCGTCGGTGAGAAAGGCGAGATATATATAGCAGGGGATGGATTGGCTCGCGGCTACTTCAATCGGCCGGAGCTCACCGCGGAGAAATTCATAAATGCGACAGATCCGAGACAAAATGGGCCAGTTGCAAGATCGTCAAACGTAAAACCAGTGTCGTTGCGCCTTTATAAGACTGGAGATATTGCTCGCTGGAACGCCAATGGGAGCATGGAATTCCTGGGCCGCGCTGATAATCAAGTTAAAGTAGGAGGCGTGCGCATTGAGCTGGGCGAAATCGAGGCCTGCCTCCTGAAACACGCCGATGTTCGGGAGTGTGTAGTAAATGTTGTCAAGTCAATAGCGGCAAAGGCTTCGGAGGAATTGTATTACTGCACGCGTTGCGGTCTCGCTTCCAACGTGCCCGGTACAAGCTATGACGCTGAGGGGGTATGCAATTTCTGCCGCAGTTATGATACTTACGTAGATAAAGCGCAGGCTTACTTTGAGACGGCAGAGGAACTGAAGACCATCGTTGCGGAGATGAAGGCTGCCCGAATCGGCGATTACGACTGCCTGGTGCTATTTAGTGGTGGCAAAGACAGCACGTATATGCTTTATCAGCTCTGCGCCCTGGGACTAAAGCCGTTGGCCTTCACATTGGATCATGAATTCATATCGGAAGAAACCAAGGCCAACATCTGCCGTACCGTGCAGTCGCTAGGCCTGGAGCTTGTCACCGGCAGTACGCCACATATGAATGATATCTTTGTAGATAGCCTCAAACTCTTCTCCAACGTCTGCAATGGCTGTTTCAAGACCATCTACACATTGGCCACCAATATTGCTTACGAGAAGGGGATCCGCTACATCGTCACCGGCCTCTCGCGCGGTCAGTTCTTCGAGACGCGGCTCAATGAAGAATTCTTCCAAATTAAGGATTTCGATATCGCCAAGCTGGACGCTCTTGTGCTCGAAGCGCGCAAGGCCTACCACCGGCGTGAGGATGCTGTTTCGTGTTATCTCAATGTGGATATCTTCCGTGACGATACGGTATTCGAAGAAATTCAGTTCGTGGACTTCTATCGATACTGGAGTGTACCGCTGGAGGAGCTCTACGCCTTCTTGCACAAGTACGCGTCGTGGGGCCGTCCATCAGACACTGGCCGTTCCACCAATTGCCTCATCAACGATGTCGGCATCTACCTCCACAAGAAGCAACGTGGCTTCCATAACTACTCAATCCCTTATAGTTGGGACGTGCGCCTGGGACAAAAAACCCGCGAGGAATCAATGGCGGAGCTCGAGGATGAGATTGATGAGTCGCGGGTCAAGCAGATCATGGCGCGGATCGGTTACACTGAGCCCTCGCAAACTAATGAAACAGGCATCAATCTGCTGGTGGCGTATTACGTGAGCGAGAAATTGCTGACCGTGGGTGAGTTACGCGCCCACCTCGCCCAGGAATATCCCGCTTTCATGCTCCCCCAGTACGTCATCCGGCTGGATAAGCTGCCGCTCACATCGAATGGCAAGATTGACCGCAAGGCCTTACCGGCGCCCACACCCGATAATCTTTCGACTTCTAACGATTTCGTCAGACCACGCACAGAGACCGAGAAGGCACTCGCTGCCATTTGGACCGACTTGCTGAAGGTGGAAATAATCGGTATCAACAAAAGCTTTTTCGAGTTGGGCGGGCATTCGTTGTTGGCGATTAAAGCCGTGTCGCGTATCCGTGATGTATTCGAGGTTGATCTACCGATACAAACCTTGTTTAAATACAATACCATTGCCGATTTGGCCAAGGTCCTAGCAGAAGCGAAGGGATCTATTGAAATCATCCAACCTCTGAATGCCCCCCTGTTAGAATCAGAATCCGCTGATTTAGCTGCCCGGGAGGAGATAGAGCGCACAATCACCACCATCTGGCACGAGGTGCTTCAGTTAGAAGAATTTGGCGTGAACGATGATTTCTTTAAGCTAGGTGGAAGTTTGCTTAGTAGTTCAAATTTACTGGCAAAAATTAATCAGGCTTTCAAAGTAGAACTTCCATTAAATGTAATATTTCAAGAACGAACTGTGAAGAAGTTGGCTGATTTAATCGAAAAATACAAAGATAATAATCCTTACTGTATAAACTCTAAGAGAGAAAGGCTTGACCTGAACAATGTTATCAAGTTGATAGGATAGTTTTTATCAACACTTATCTTGTTAAGAGGAATTGAAAAGTTACATTCGATAATAAAAAAACAGGAGAATGAATTCATGGAGAAAGTCATCATTTTTGGAAATCAATCTATAGCCCGAGAAGCCTTTTATTGGCTAAAGTATTATTCTAATTATGAGGTTGTGGGCTTTACTGTCGATAGATATTTATTGGAATCCGACACTCTTTGTCAACGTCCTGTTATACCATTTGACGTTGTCGAAACTACATTTCCGCCAGAACAATTTAAAATGTTGATAGCAGTTGGTTATGTGAAGAATAACAAAATAAGGGAAGAAAGGTACTTTCAATCAAAAAAAATTGGCTACCAGTTAATAAATTTTATAAGTCCGAATTCTATTTTACATCCTGAATCCGCCATAGGAGATAACTGTGTTGTCGGTCATTATGCAGTAATTTCTCCAAACGCTAGAATTGGGAATAACGTATTTATTGCTAGTGGTTGCATGATTGGTCATGACGTTATCATCCACGACCATTGTTTTTTTTCACCAGGAGTAGTTGTTGCGGGAAGTGTGGATATCGGTTCAAATTCCTACTTAGGCGCAAACGCAACGATAAGAAATAAAATATCTATCGGAAAAGAATGCGTGATCGGTGCAGGAGCGATTATACTTGAGAATGTAAAAGATAGAAGTGTATATCTTGGGGAACCGGCAACTTTGCTTCCTATTTCCAGTGAAAAATTGCCTCTTGGATAAAGACAGGTCCCGGAGATTATAACTTGGCTTCAGGAATATCCTGGAATCAGGGAGAAGATTCCTGGCGACAGGTGTGAAACGAATTTTCAAGTGATGATTGATTAATGACCGACGATATTAAGCGCGCCACTACCCACGGACTTTTCTGGAGCTTCTTCGAGCGCATCGGGCAGCAGGGAATCCAGTTTGTCATTGCGATTATTCTGGCCCGGCTACTTCTGCCCGAACAGTTCGGCCTGATCGCGATGCTAACGGTCTTCATGGCCGTCGCACAATCTTTCGTCAATAGTGGTTTTGGTTCGGCCTTGATCCAAAAGCAGGACGCCAAGCATCTGGATGAATGTTCAATTTTTTATTTCAATATCCTGGTAGGTTTTCTGGTTGCGGGAATACTGTTCCTCTTGGCCCCATGGATTTCCGCCTTTTATCAAATTCCGCTTCTCACACCGCTCACCCAGGTTCTCTCGCTGAATTTGATTATAAATGCATTCGGGATGGTTCACACCACACTCCTCACAAAACGAATTGACTTCAAGGCTCAAATGAAGATCAGCGTTATTGCTACGATTCTTTCCGGTTCCATCGGAGTCACCATGGCTTATCAAGGGTATGGTGTCTGGAGTCTGGTGGCGCAATCCATTGGCAGCAACTTGTTTCGAACCGCATTGCTCTGGTTTTTCCTCCCTTGGCGTCCATCCTGGATATTCAGCTTAAATTCATTACGGTCCATGTTTTCATTCGGTTCGAAGTTGCTCTTTTCTGGTCTTTTGGACACGATTTACAACAATCTGTACCTTATCGTTATAGGGAAAATGTTTTCTGCTACGGATCTTGGTTACTACACCCGGGCACATCAGACCCAGCAGTTGCCCGTCGACAGTCTCTCCTCTATCGTCGGACGTGTCACCTTCCCTGTATTCTCTTCTATTCAGGATGACAAGGCTCGGATGAAGCGGGGTATCCGCAAGGCTTTATCCACTTTGGCGATGGTCAATTTTCCTTTGATGATCGGTTTGGCCCTCGTGGCAAAACCTCTGGTACTCGTGATGCTGACCGATAAATGGCTGCCCTGCGTCCCTTATCTCCAACTGCTTTGCGTGGTTGGGATGCTGTATCCACTCCACGCAATCAATATCAACGTGCTGATGGCACAGGGGCGATCCGACCTCTTTTTCCGTGTGGAGATGTACAAGAAAGCAATGATTTCCGCGGCAATCTTTATTACATGGCGTTCGGGGATTGCCGCAATGATTTACGGGCAGATCGCCACCTCGGTCATTGCCTATTATATGAATAGTTATTATACGGGGAAGTTGCTGTCGTACCCCTTGGCGGAGCAATTGAAAGATTTTGTCCCTGTTTTAGGATTGGCTTCATTGATGGGGCTTGGTGTATATCTTGTAGGATATATTCCTTTACGAAGCAATATTTCTTTATTGTTATCGCAAGTGTTAATTGGAATAGGTCTGTACATATTATTATGTAGTATTGTAAAAACGTCTCTTTTTTTGGAAATAAGATCTATAGCAAAAGAAAATTATTATTCAATATATCATCGAGGAAACAATATTTAAAGAGGATAAATCGTATTTATGACAGAATGGATCGACAATCCAAGCATTGATTTTGAAACATCCCTTTGCACGGAAATAAGCGACCTGTCTGTTTTGTCGAAAATTCCCTTGGTCAGCGTTTTCATGATAACCTACAACCACTCACCATATATTGCTCAAGCAATCGAAGGGGTGCTTCAGCAAGAGACATGTTTCCCAATAGAATTAATTATTGGAGAAGATTGCTCTAAGGATCGCACTCGCGAGATAGTTTTGGATTTCCAACAGAAGTATCCCGGTGTCATTCGTGTGATTACTTCCTGGAAAAATGTTGGCGCGCATAAAAACATGAGTAGAGTAAGAAAAGCCTGTCGTGGGAAATATATTGCCTTTTGCGAAGGCGATGATTATTGGCATGATCAATATAAGTTAAAGAAACAGGTAGATTACCTTGAGAATCACCCGGAATGCGGATTGGTATATTCTAGTTATGATATACATAAAGTCAAGGATAATAAAACAATCAAGGATTTTATCAGATACCGGAAATGGGAAATAATTGAAAACCTAAAGGTTTCCGATTATTTTGTAACCTTGGAAAAAACAGGGGGTAGAAGGGTCGGTATATTGACTTGTACAGTGATAATCAGAAAGAATCTTTACGAGAAAATTGTCGAGTTGGATCCATACTTACATAATAGCGGACATTTTTTAATGGCCGACACCCAAATATGGGTGGATATGATAAATATTTCGTCCGTATATTTTATTCCAGAGTCAATGGCAACACATATTATAACGAACGAATCGGCAACCAGAAGTAAAGATATCAAAAATATTCTTCGGTTCCAGTTATCAAGCGCGGAAATCATGATTTATCTGTGTGATAAATATAATCTTCCACCAGATATCAGAAGTAAATTAAAAAAAAACAGGAATGGATGTTTATTGCGGCTTGCCTATTACACAAGAAATGCCGATTTGGCTGAAGATTTGAGAAAAACTAAGGATAGTTGGAATTATTCGGAATGGCTAATGTATTATGGGGCAAAAAATATTTTATTTCATAACATTTATAGCGTCGCATGCGCATTCAAGAATACTTTATCCAAGGAACATGACGAGTGGCAGTAACTTCCAACAGATGCTGCGACAGCAAGACCCCGAAATATGTCCCGAGGGTGTTGGATACAACATCCGTGAGCGAGGAACACCGCGTAGGCAGGAAAACCTGCGATAACTCGATCGTCAAGCTTATGCCCGCCCCAAGCAGAACGACGAAAAGCACGGTTGAGAAACCTCTCCCTTTGGCAGATTCCCTTAGCCACGCATGGAAAAAGAACCCGAACGGGATGAAACCGAGGATGTTTATGATCAGGTCTTTCCAAAACGACCGTTTTCGAGGTGCTTCTTTCCATGGAGGAATGAGGACCGTTCTCATGATGGGTCGATAGGTGGAAGGGATGAAGAACGTGAAAGGGGCCTTTCCCTCAGTCTGCAGAAAGGCGCCTGATCCATTCCCTAACTGTGTGAAAGCGATGACATCGCCCTGTGGGTTTTGTGTTCGACCGGTGTCTTGATGGATGAACAAGCCCAAGAGGTCTCCTTCCCATGGGCTTTCCCCGGTAGGGGAGTTTCCCAGCAAGAAAAGGGCCTGCGTTTGAAGGCGTGACAGGTGGGACAGGGAGTAACCCGCTTCGGATAGCACGAGCCTGCCGTCGGCGAATATGTGCAATCCGGAATTGTCCGAGTGAATCTCGAGCATCAGTGGTTCGTTTTTACGGAAGAGGTTGTCGACCCCCGTTTCCCGATACGATCCGGAAGAGGGTCCCTGTACGTCGGCGAGTCTGATAATCAGGTGGTTTTTCCACTGGCCCACGAAAAAAAGTTCCCTGAAATGATCGTCGCAGATGGAAAGGATTCGCGGGATCGAGTTGCCAGGTTCTCCGAGAGGCCGTATCTTGAGTCCAAAGAGGATCGAGATCCGGAAATCCAGGGTTTCCCCCGGGACCGCGATGAGTTCCGGGCTGGTAGCGATCCCGTATCGGCCAAACCGCAGAGCCTCTTGATCCGGTAACCACCGGACGTTGTTTTTCGGAAAGAAATCAAAAGGCCAGAGACCGGCAAGGAGTAGGATGACGGAAACCGTTATGCAGAGGAAGGGGAGGAACCGGATGTTCTTCCTTTTCACCGCAACGATGTCCATCCTTTTTTCCTTCCTCTTTGCTCCACGATCAGGTTCGCGTCGGGGGATGATACCTATCCTACATCTCTCCGATCCAGCTGATCAGTGCTACTTTTTTCTGGGAAACCGGAAAAGATATCCTTGGGGCGGTATGAATGGTACCTCTTCGGCAGGGCGTTGATCGAAGTTGCAATCGTATTGTATATTTACGGCGCGGGTCAAGATGGCCGATCGTATGGAAGCACCTATCTTCCCGTTGTTTTTTCCATTGGTCATGATCCCCTTGCAGCCAGGTGGAATTCTTTTGTTGCCTGAAAGGGTAGAACGAATAAATGATGGAATGTGACGATGAATCGAGATGGGCGGAATATGGAAGGGCATCCTGGCAGGCGGCCCGGGAACCGGCCTCTACACGATTACCAAGGCAGTGAGCAACCAGCAGCCCATCTACGACAAGCCGATGATCTGCTACCTCCTGTCCGTCCTTATGCCGTCTGGGATCCGCACGGCTGAACACGGGGACCCACGACTCTTTGCTGGAGGCCGGCACGTTCGCGGAGGCTATAGAAAAGCGGCAGGGGCTGAAGATCGCCTGCGTGGAGAGGGTTGCCTGTCGGACCCCACTGGAGGGCAAATGATCCGTCAGAGGCACGCGCTGATCCTTGTGATATTCGCGGTCCTGGGGGCTCTTCTTTCCGCATGCTCAGGTGGCGGATCATCTTCCGCTCCTTCCAAGAGTGTGTACTGGGCGGCCCCGCCATATTTCGCGGACAACACTCCGTTGGTTCCCTCCAGAGACCTGCAGGGGTTCGAGATTTACATCAAGCAGGATCCTTCTTTCGGACCGGCCGACAACCCCGTTGCGAACGCATCGGCCCTGGATAACAAGTACAAGTTTGCAAATCTCTCTCCTCCACTATCGGAGAAGGTGACCTACTACGTTTCCCTGCGGGCAGTTTCGGTGGAGGGCATGAAATCCGATTTTTCCCCCCCTGTACCTTTCTCCATCCCCTGACATCCCCGGCCACGCCTTGCACGATCATTCCATGCATTCTCTGCCGCTCCTGACCTCGGGAACCGCATTCGGCAGCGGCGGATTCCGGTGGAGCCGGTGCGCCAAGCAACCGGGATCCGGGGGATGGCGGGACAACGCAGGTTCGGAA
>Ga0315273_10001373_pt1 | contig 27562 bp, 26 predicted proteins | sample YL17G02_0_MG_FD_205753 | JGI IMG/M metagenome (GOLD analysis project Ga0315273, IMG submission 205753) | Sediment microbial communities from Yellowstone Lake, YNP, Wyoming, USA - YL17G02_0 | ecosystem: Environmental > Aquatic > Freshwater > Lake > Sediment | place: USA: Wyoming | collected... | reverse complement strand
GCAAAGTTTACAAATAAGAGCGATGTTGATGCCAAGATTCGTAAGCGTGTGATTGATGAATTGTCAAAGCATTTCAAGTTCACAAAGATTGGCGAAGAGGTAGTGAATGCTGACGAGTTGGTTGTTTTGGATGTCAATTCCACTAAATCGTCCGATGGAAGATTGCCTACCATAAAAGTACGCTCTACATCACAGCCAGTCGTGGAAAAAACTGGTTCTTCACGAAGTTTGAGTGATGCTGCAAGTCGTGAAAAACTTCGTCGCGAAGCTCGTGCAGAAGCAATGCAAGAAGCAGGAGTTCCACAAAATGTAATGAGTATTTATGAGAAAGCATTTGAGCAAGACACACAAGTAGTACGAATGGAGGACGATACAGAAGTGGCTGACGATAATGTTTCTCCAGAAGAAGCAGCTCGTATTTTTGGAAGTGAAGCAGACCCAGAGACGGCAGCTAAAATAGATGCTCTAAAGAGCAAGACACTTCCAAAAGTATTAAAGAGTGGTCCAATCGTTCGTGGAAATAATAAGGGCATTACAAGGAGCAAGTAATGTGGATAACTGGGTTACAGATGTAGTATTACTGATGGCCGCTGTGTTTATTTTTATCGTTCTTCCTGTCTTGGGATATGTCTATGACAGGCAAGAAAGACAAAACAAGAAAGAAGAAAAGTAATATGGCAGACAATGTAGTTCGTCTTGGCGACCTCATAAAGGTTGAAGGCTTAAATCCAATGAATATTGATGTTGGTTATATCCAGGATGTAAGCCATAAGGTTCCCAAAGATGGCTCTATCGATTTAAATGAAGCAGAAAGGTTAGCTACTATTTTTCTGCGGTGTGCTGATTATTGTGGCGAACTAATCAGCCAGGCAGTTAGATTGGTTGGTAATAAAGATGCCGAAAGGAAGTCAAAGAAAGCAGACGCAATAGAGGGTAAGATTGCCAAGGGTACACCAGCAACAACGGCTCGTGAAACCTACAGTAATGACCCCAAGTATGTTGAAGCCACAAATGCTCACACAGAAGCAGAGGCATTTTTGGTATGGATAAAGCAAAAGTATGAGAATCTAATCAAAGCCCATGTTCTATGTAAGGACCTTTTGAAGTCTCATGTTGAGAACCGAAGCAAGAGTGGGTGGGAAGGTGTTGACGATTTTGACCCGTTATCAGAAACAGGAAAGCAAGTGGGTCAGAGCAGTATAGAAAAATCGCATGACAAATCCAGTTTAGATTCGATTAATGTAGAAGACGATTTTAATATTGACGTTTAATTTTTTAAAACGTCAATCAATTCTTTAAACCCATTTTCATAATGGAGGATTCATTTATGACAAACGGTAAGAAGCTCGGCGAAGTTAGTTGGGATGAAGTTGAGGTCAAGCAAGGTAACGGTAGTGGAAGTGGAAACGGCGAAAGCATCTTCCTAAATATGAAGGAAGAGGGTAAGTATCGTATGCGTATCGCTTCCAAGCCACATCAATACTACTGTCACTGGGTAAAGACAAAGAGTGGTAAGAATCGTAAAGTAAATGCCACACTAGATGGAACAGACCCAGTGTGTCTCAAGGAAAACAAGGGTCCACAACTGAAGTGGCTGTTTAAGGTTTTGTTCCGTGACCCAGTCAAGAAGACAACGTCTTTGAAGATTCTAGACGCTGGCTCACAGGTTATGGCTCAAATCAAGACACTCCATGAGGATAAGGAAAACTTTGGAAATATTTCCAAGTATGACATTCTAGTAATCAAGGGTCCAAAAAACTCCAAGTCCCCAACCTATACCGTTCAGGCTCTTGGTAGTGAGAAAGCCCCACAGGCTCTTACACCAGAAGAGATTAAGATGGTAAAGGATTCAGCTGTTGAAGGTAATGAGACTTTTATTGATATGAAGAAGTTCTGCCAGTCCTGGACAGCAGAGCGTATCATGAACATTATCAATGAAGTTGATACCAAGAAAGCCCCAGAGGCTGCTGCTACTCAACCAGTTGCTGAAGAGGAAGACCAAAACCTTCTAGATAATGAGAAGGATTTCCTCGACCTTGATAGGCTGTGATTTAGTATTCCCAATCCCAATGGTACCCAATAAGGTACCACAATAAACCAAGGGAGCCCTCAATAAAATGAGGGCTCCTATTTTTTTAATGACAAATCTGGTGACTATGCTGATAGACTCCTTGTCAAGGGGCTATTATTATAGGAGGTCAGTAATGAGTCCAGGTGGTCACGCTCCAAAAGGTAGAGGTTCAAACTATGAATATAGAGTAAAACAATGGTTCATCGACCATTGTTGGGATGCACACCGCAACCCACTTTCAGGAGCAAGCCAACAAATTGCCGAAACAACAGGTAAGCATGATGTTCGAGCAAGCAAAGATGGCATCTTTTTACAGATTGAATGTAAGAAGACAGCAGAAGATGCGACTCACAAACTGCAAAGGAAGTGGATTAATAAGATAGACTTCAGTAACGACGAGTTTTTGGTGTTTGCTTTTGGAAGAAGTCCACATTACGCTTTAGTTCCAGAAATATACTACAAGACTCTTGACCCTTCATTCGTTGCCACTCCACGTTATATAGCAACTGGCGGTACCCTATTTACCTTCTATCGTAAGTGGCTTGATGATGAATCTTTGGTTTGCTTCTTGTGGGAAGATTACAAAGAACACTTTATTGCTCTTCCACTTGAAAATCTAATCACTCTAATTGTCAAGCGTGGTCCTCTCAAGGCGCTTCAACCTTTGGACTTTATCAACTCGCACAATAATGTAGAAGAATTGACTGCCTGGTACAAAGAAAATCAGTATAGACTTACCAACAAAGAGCGAGGTCATTATTATGGAAAGCTTCATAGATTGGAAAACAGCATTCCAGATGTTGACCCACTCATAAAAGCCGATTCCCAATGGTGGCGAGACACTTCTGACGATGTCATAATGAAATGTCCACATTGTAAGGAGTTGATAACCCATAAAGATGTCAGGGAAGCAAAAGAAAAAGAGAATGACAAACTATAAAAAGTATCTATACTTAATGTAAGTAGATATTTTGGAAACTATTTTGGAGGGAACAAATGTTTGAGTATAAGTGTAAATGGGGCTGGTTTCAGTGCTGGGGTGATAAGTTTCTTGGTAGATATGAGAATGATAGATTTATAGTCTTTCGCATAGGAAAGCTGGGTTTCCATTATGGATTAACAACTCATAAGGAGGAAAAGTGGCTTACTCTTGGTCTCCATCTTGGTTGGAGAAATGGTCTCACCAGCAGACTTACACTGGGTAAGTGGGAGTTGGTTAAGAGTATATTCTGGGCCCATGATTGGGACAACAAAGAGGAGTAAGAAGTATGGCTTTTACAGACGAGGAAAAACAGCAAATGTGGAATCTTGCTTTGAGTAGTGAAGCAGGAAGAGTTGTCTTATTCGATTGTTTGAAAGAACGCTATGGAGAGTTGATGTCACCTTCTCAACTATCTGAACTTGAAAAGGTGCTTATTGAAGATTTTGATCTTGCTGTCTTTGAAAAACTAATTGAAGATATATTTAACGAGGAGTAAGAAGTATGGGTAAGGCATTAGAATCAGCGTTGCAAGCAATTAAGAAAAAGTACGGTGAAACATCGGTGTTCAAGGGTAGTGAAAAGATAGCTCTTGAAGTAGAAACTATTCCAACTGGAAGCTTGGCACTTGATGCTGCTCTTCTTGTTGGTGGCTATCCAAAGGGTCGTATTATTGAAGTATCGGGTCCAGAATCAGGTGGTAAGTCATTCTTGTGTTTGATGGCTATCAAGCAAGCTCAAAAGCAAGGTATTAAATGTGCTTTCATCGACGCTGAACATACGCTTGACCGCCGATGGTGTACTCAACTTGGCATCAATGTTGATGAGCTTTTGATTGCTCAACCTGATTCATTTGAAGAAGCTCTCAATATTATTATGTTGCTTGCCAAATCTGGTGAGGTAGGACTAATTGTATTTGATTCGGTTCCTTCTCTTCCGACAAAGGCTGAAAGTGACAAGGAGATTGGTGAGGCAACAATAGGAACACACGCTCGCATTCTTACAGTTGCTCTTCGTAAAATGACACCCCTATTTCACGAACAAGGTGTTACAGGTCTATTTATTAATCAACTTCGTGACAAGATTGGCGGCTACGGCAATCCAGAGACCACACCAGGCGGTCGTGCTTTGAAGCATGGTGCGTCAGTTCGTATTGGAGTTACCCGAGTTGGTGGTTCTGATATTAAAGAGGGTGAAAGACTAATCGGTCACAGAATCCGCGCCAAGGTAAAGAAGAATAAGGTATCAACAGCTCAGGGTGTTGATGTCGAGTTTACAATCTTCTATAGTCAGGGAATCGATTGGACAGACGAAATCATGACAGTTGGATTACAGACTGGTATAATCGTGAGGGTGAATAAGAGTACCTATGCCATTGGTAAAGAGACTTTCCGTGGTCAAGACGCAGTGGCTGAATATCTGAAGAAGAATCCAGAAGTTGTCAAAGACCTTGAAGTGAAAGTAAAAGAAGCCATGAAGAATGGTGTCGTTCGTGCTCCAGAATCAGCAGCAGAAGGTGACGATTCTGATTCCGATGAGATAATCGGTAAGGACGAAGAGTTTCTAAAGCTGGAGGAATAATATGTTAGTATTATGTGATAAGTGCAATCAAACAACAGATGCCAGAGTTAATAAAAAGACTGGTGAACCGATTTGTATGGAATGTGGTCAGGTAATTACAAAGATTACAGTCCAAGCAGTCAATGCTATGAGGAATCTTCGCGAATATGTAGAAGAAGGTAAACAAAGCTTCTCATTCCCTTGTCCAAAATGCAAAGAACGAAGACAAGGTCTTGTTGCTGTAACAGGTGACAGGGTTATTTGTCAAGTTTGTGGTGACGAAATGAATGTTTCACCATTTATGCGAGAGACAATGAAGATACAGGGAATGATTGTCAAGTCATGATTCTCTCCCAAGTTGCTCAATACTGCCGTAATAAACTGAACAGCACTGCCAGACAATACTTGGCTGGTCGTGCTGTCTCTGATGAATTTATTGAGGCATTTGAGCTTGGATTTTCTCCTTTTGAGGTTGAGGAAATGGTTTCGGCTTTGGGAAAGGAAGAACTTCTCAAAGCAGGAGTCATATTTGAATCAGATGAGGGAAATGTCCATAGTCTTACTCGTAATTGTATCGCTTTTCCTTTTATAAATCAATACGGAAAGGTGAAGTCTGTATCATTCAGACCTATACAATCAAACGATGTAATCAAGAGCAAAAATCTTCGTAAATACTGGCATATTACTTTTGAGAAAGGTTCGTTCCTCTATGGTATAAATAGAGCAGCTCCTATTATACAAAAACAAAAAGTGGCTATTGCTGTTGAGGGCCAATTTGATGTTATAATATCACATCAGTTTGGCTTCACAAACACAGTAGGAGTTGTCGGTTCTAGCCTGACTGCTCAACAGATCAAAATTCTATCTCGTTTCACCAAAGAAATAATCATAGCTTTTGATGGAGATGAGGCAGGACGAAAAGCTACAGAAAAAATAAAATCAAAAGAAATTAAAGGACTAACCATTAAAGCGGCCAGCTTACCTGATGGAGACGATGTTGACACATTCCTTCGTACCCAAGGTGCAACAGCATACCATCAGTTGTTAGCAAGTGCTACTTAAAGAGATATAAGGGAGAAGAAGGTGAAGACACCACATTTTGACCCTAGTGATGAAAACGAATTCTATGGGCAGTTCAAATGGAAGGAAATTTGTTGTGATCCAAGAGATTTAAATAATTATGTAGGTCCAGAGCAAAATATACTTCGTTCTGAACAGGTAGCAATAATTAAAGAGGCTCGCTCACGGGCGCGCCATCAACTATTTCAGCGTTTACTCCATCTGGTTGAGAATTTCTTCACAACACATCAAAAGCATGTATTCTTCCTAATGCGCAAGGGTAAGACCTATCAAGAAATAGCCACAATTCTAGGGGAACGCTATTCGAGTGATAGATCAGGATACACAAGCATAGCCTATGCCATAAAGGGCATCAAATCAAAAGTTCATGGCAAACATCATGGTGGTATTGAAAGAAAATTAAAGAAAATTTGTGTTCGTGATGCTATTTGTCGTCAAGTCATAACAGATTTAAAGAAACTCGAAAAAGATGATGTTGACATTGCCATTGATTATCTCAAGAATTTCGACGACTGGTTTGTGGATTTTGATGATAAACGAGATAAGGACCCACCTGTGCCCTAATAAAACATATCGAATTTTTTCCTTAAACTCCTTCAAACTATCGATAATACTCGCTAATAATGGACCACTTCCTAGTTAGTGGTATTATTGTCTTATGAATAGTGGTTTAACATCTTGTGTGAGAAGGAGATAGGATGCCTAGAAAAGACTTGGAATTGGACCTGGGTCATCTTCAGGGCTCTTTGAAAAAAGAAGCTTTAAAAGGAAAAATTCCTTTGAAGGAAGTTGCAGGTAGTGCCCGATTTGCAGCCATTGGTCCCAATCTATTTAGGGATGTGGTTGATAATTGTATTTGGAAAATTCAAAAAGGTGAAGATGGACTTGATTACATTGCCCGAACAGAGACAGAAGGCCTAGCAGTGGAATCTTCTAATGAGTGGGCAGCGAATGCTGACTCTTCGAAAGAGAGTGTAACTCTTTCATTCCGTGGTATGCCTCTATGCAAGTTTGCAGGTAAAGACTATGGATTTGACAAGAATACAATTGCAGTCTTCCAAAATTATCTTCTCAATAAAACACAAGATGCACGATTTGTAAAATCAGTTATTGCCCTTGCTACTGACAAGTGTCCAAATTGTGGTGGCAAGCCAGTTTATATTGGTCTCAATGATGTTCTTTGTAATACACCAGGATGTTTGGTACATCAAGTTAAGGCTCAAAAGTCATACAAGACTCGTATTGATGATATTCACGAACTTCCCATAGCCCCCAAGGGTGTAGAGGGAAAGGGAGTACCATTCTTTGTTGGCAACACCTATCAGGGTAGTGATTTAAACCTAGATAAAGCCCGTGAATATGAAAAGCAGGGTATAGTGGAACTCATACAAACACCGCAAGGATTGATCGCAAGAAAAAAGTAATATGAAGTTTGAGAGTCTGGTAAAAATAGCTGACAGAATTGATGCTCTTGGATTCCACAAGGAAGCAAATCTTCTTGATAGAATCATATCAAAGAGAGCAGGTGTTCTCAGTGCTCGTGAAAAGTTTTTACTGGCTAAACTAGCAAAGATTTTATTGGTAGCTCGTAAATATGGCTCTGGTGAGACAATAAAAGAAGACCTAAACATTCCCCTAGTTGATATCTCCACTATGGACTTAACAAAACAAGAAGTAATCACAAGAGTTCAAAAATCCATAGAGGAAATAGTAACTCGTGTCATGAGACCAATTTACGAAGAAGATATGCGTGGTACAAAATACGATGCAAAATATCGTAAATTTATGAATGAAGTTGCTGGGATTGGACGAATGCTGGGAGGAGTTTATTCAGCTCGTTCAGAGGAGCAAAGTGTTAGTCGGTCTCTTGATTCACTTGTTGATACCGTAAGTGCATTACGCGAAATGCTTATTTGGGTGCGTTCTCGTGATATAAGTCGTGAAGATAGACTTAAACAAGAAATAGGTGAAGAGATAGAAAATTCATTACTATCAATGATAAATGATCTCAATGATATTGGTATTTCGATAAAAGAACACAACACAAAGCAAGTACAAGAAAAATTAGTGAAATTTACAGACTCTATTCCTCAAGAGGCTGATCCAGACTCACCACTATTTAAAATAGTTTATAAAATGTATGAGGAAAAGAGGCTACGACCTTTTAAACAAGCGGTAGAAAAGGTAGAGCATGAAGTAAATGATGTAATAGGAGAAGAGAATCAGGTTAAGTTTGATAATCTTCGGGAAGGTTTGCCTAAGACTAAGAGGTCTTATCAATTAGAAAAAGATAACCTACAACGCATCAGAGTAATGAAAACATCTTTTGAGGCACTCGCAGCTAAAATCAATCAACAACAACAGGAGTTCCAAGCAAAAGGCGGAAAAGAGGCAGAAGTAGAGGTAGAAACTGACCAAGCTGAATGGGCAGCAGGAACAAAAAGAAAGGCATACGAAAATTATAACACAAACGATGCCCTTATAAAGGGAATGTCAAGGAGATACACACTCCCCACAGGTGGTGCAGGGTATGCTGAATCTGCTACACATGAGCGTTGTGAAATTATAGAAAAAGAAGTAGCTAATCTTCAAGAGTGGTTTGATAGCTATGTAAAAGGACTGACAAGTACAACACACACATTTTCAGAATATTTAAATCTGAGATCTAACAATACAAACTACAAACCCAATATTTCTCAAGAGGCACTCAAAATACTTCAAGAAAATATTTATGCCTTTGAGCAACAACATCTTAATAGTATTCGGTCCAGAGAAGAGAAATATAAAGAACAGCAAAATCAATTTGATGAGATAAAAGAAGAGAAAGACAATGTACGAAATCAGGTAGTGTGGGGAATATGGTATAGGGAATATATTACCGCTATGGCCAATACAGTAGTTTATTATTTATCACCCACCGAAAGTGGAGGAAAGCCATTCTCACAAGCCTATGATAATATTCTAAAGGCTTTTAATGGTTTACTAAATTACGAGTTATAAACTATGACTAAAAATTTAAGTTTATCACAACATCTGAACATTGTACAAACAGAACTTGAGAAGGTTATTGATAGTCTTACAGAATCTCTTGGTTATATGGAACAAAGAAAAGACGAGTTAATAGAGGCAATAGTTGTTTCACAAGAAGATCCACTTGATGAGGCAACCAAGAGAATAGTGTCACATTCTGTTGATGATGCTATTAAAGCATTGCATCAATCTAATGAATGGGTCAAGAGGTTCAGTAAAATAACAATAGAGGGTATGGATATTGCCAAGAGCATGGAAAGAACTTGGATTGACTCCCTAAAAGAGTTTATGGAAAAAACCAAGTGGTACAGAGAAATGTATCCCTATGCACTTGAGCAAAAGCAACAAGAAAAAGAATATAAGCGTCACCGAAATCTTCCCAAAACTTATTATGGTCCCGAGAATAAGCTAAGAAATGAGTTGGATAGAATACGCAGAGAAGACCCAGAGGGATATGACAAACTTCCAAAAGACATTAAAGATAAACTTGAGTCAATCAAGGCCCAAATAGAAAAGAGAATAAAACGGACAGCAGAAGCAGGAATTCCAGAAATCAATGCAATTATAAAGCTTTTAAATGAAGCGTCTTCTTTAATATACAATCTTGTATACAGTTACTTCACCACCAGTGGGGGCAATGCTATTCTAGATGCTTCTAATGGTTTAGCATCAAAGATAAAGTCAGAACGAGGTAGAAAAATTATAAAACCAGTATTATATCAAGCTTTGAGTGATGAGGTTCGGATTCTAGAATCAACATTCGGTTCTGAAGGATATCCTGGTCCTTACTTGACATCTGGTGTAAAAGCTTTTTTGCTTCCTGCTATGAGTAATCTGCAAGAGGTCGTAGATAAACTTGAGGAACTACCTTGGAAACAATTATCTACTGAAGAAGCACAAAGAGAATATGAAAGGCTTGTAAAATTAGATCTTGAAGAAACCACAAAGCCACAGACAAGTGACACAGAAGCAAGATTACAGATACTAATAACTAGGCGCAATATAACAGCGAACAGAAAAAGACGATTGCACATGGTGCAACGGATAGCATCTCTAGGTAAAGGAGGAGTTTTCAATGGATAACACAAAAGAGATTATCCAAGGCTTGGTCGATTTGCTAATACTAGACGCTAACAGGACTTTTCCTGTTGATAGTCTTGTGAAGCGGTTTGCTAGCATGGAGGATAAGTATCGTTTTGACCCCGTCATTCGCAATGTTGGTGGTGCTCTAGAGGCAATTGCTAAAAGAGAACCAGCTCGTGTGATTACAGCTGAGGAGATTTTCAAACTGTACAACAGTTTTGTGAATCTTAATCCACAGACCCCATTCAAAGAGGTTTGTGCAGACCTTCTTCCTGATGTGGAGGTTAAGAAGGCGAGCAATCCCTTCGAGAAGCGTCGGATTCCCTATACGACTGCAGAGCGAGATCTTTCGACTGCAAAGCAGGAGTCAATTGAGGTTGATGAGCACCAAGCTGCTCTTGATCAGCCTGTAGAGGTTCTAGGAATTGACAAAGTCGTTCCTACTCCTGCTCTGGCTTCCTATAATCCACAAATAATTAAGGCTGGTAGTGAGTTAGTAAAGACTCAACTAGAAACCATTGGTTGTAAGAATGTTCGAACCTCTTTGAAGGTTGGAACTACCAAGGGGTTACTCTATCTAGCCTCTTTCCCAACCACAACTGGCACTGTTCATATCAATGTGCCTATTGTTATCAATGCTGGTCAGCCAGAGGTTCCAGAACTATTCGTTGATTTGGCTGGTCAAAATGCCTATGCCTTTAATGAGGCTGGTATGGAAAAACTGCTTGATGACGCCACTGAGTCTCGCAAACAATCAGACCTAGAAGCTGCTAATGCTATCCGGCATAATCTAACTTCTGATACTGTTCGTGACCCAAAAGAAGGTGCTATTGAGATTGATGAAATCCAAGCCTATGTACAAGAGATCGTTCCTGCAAAACTCTCCTCAATTAATCCCGAATTAGCTAATGTCGAGAAAATCCTAGAAGATGCTGTTATTCGTAAAGCCTCCCGTTACACTGAACAAGCAATTGGACTTGGTCGTGACCTAGTTGCTAACGAGTTCAAGAAGATTGGTGTTAAGAGTGATGTCTGTTTTGCTGGTGACCACACAAAGGGTATGACTTACGATGCTACTCTTTGGACAAAGAGAGGGAAGGTTGAGGTTTCGGTTCCCGTAGAAGTAGCCGAAGGTAATGTTTTGTTCCCCTCAATGTTTATTGCTGATGATGGTGAAGTTCGTAATATTGAGCCACATCAAGTAGAGGCAATGCTTAATAAAGAAGAATTGGTCGAGATTTCACGATATAGTTCGGTACTAGTAGATATGGATTATAATAGTCTTCGCAAGATTATTCACAAAGCCACTTTTGATAGGAAACATAATGTGGCTCGTGAAGCGCTGACTCTAATTCAAGATAAGTTTGGTGTTGATGCACACAATGCAGCAGTTGCCGATTATCAAGAATGGATTACACAAGCATCTGTAGATTATAATGCTCGCTGTAGTCAGTGCAAGTATTACAAACCACGCGGTGCAACAATCGCATCAATGCACAAATCTGCATCTGATTACTGCAACCTACTTCATACACAGTGCAGCAACATCGTAAAGAAAGCCGGTGTTTGCACAAGAGCACATTTGGAGTGGAACCGACAACATGATGATTCGTATAAAGGTGTCATCATTACAAATCAAATCAAAATGACATAATGAGAGGTGAGTCCATGGACAAAGAAGAACTGAGAGTTCGTGCTGAGAAGAGAAGGAAGTTGGCTCAAATGGCCGACACTCAGGACTCACTTGTTGCTGAGATTGGAACTGCTTGGCTCCAAGAAGCAGCTCAAAAGTGGAATCCTGATGTACAGCCAAAAGTTCCAGCAGGTGTTCCTGTTGGTTCAGACTTCATACGTTTCGTAAAGAACTGGATGAAGACTAATAGGTTCCGTATTCTAGAGGTTGGCGATGCGGTAGTAAAGGTTACAGCAGAGGCAGTCGCAAGTTGGATTGACTTTAATGGTAGCCGAGTTGTTGGTATTGACTATCCAAATCCTCTAACTGAAATTAATAAGGCAAAGGGTGAGGGTTGGAGTGTTGGTAATAGCAATAAACAGGTAAAGACAGCAGATACTGTATATGAACCAATTGGTCGAAAGAGCGTTGGTATTTATGCTGAACCATTCGAATGGACTCGTTATTGTCCAGAACATCCTGGCGTTATGATGCGTCGGGTAAAAGATGGTGTCTATCAATGCCCAATGAAGGGTGAAGTGTTCAGTTATACAGATGGACACGATGTTGAGGCAAAGATTGGTGTTCAGAATCAAACCAATCCAAATTGGAATAAGACCTTCCCTCAAAAGGGGTTCCTTGATACTCCAAATCAACAATCCTTCGAAAACAAGAAATGTCCAGAGTACAAGGAGAACAAAGACACAAAGTATCAAGAAACAGAAAAACTTTATTCTGATGACAAGAAAGAAAAGAAAGCAAGCTTCCAACCATTCACCAAGAAGGCAGAATCGCTTGGCATTATGGATAAGATGTTTGCCCCAACAATTCGTCATAGTCGTTATTGTCCAGACCATCCTGGTGTTTCGCTTTATCGTATAGCTGATAGTGTCTTCCAGTGCCCACTTGATCGTGAAATTTACGATTATGAGAAGGGCTTTAAAACCCACGATGGCAAAGAACACAATGGTGGTAATGTTGCTGAAATGACACCAGATTTTCCAGAGTTTTATCAAAGTCCACATCCCTTCCTAATGAAGGGTAGTGTGAAACACTTTACAAAGAAAGCCTATACCAATTTGGAATACAGATTAGCTCGTGATATTGATTTGGCTCTTCGTGGTGAAGAAGATTCCAAAAAAGTACTTGGCTTAATTGTCGATGGTGTATTCCAAGGTAAGGCATTGATGATTGCTGCCAAGGAAGCATACGACTTCATTGAGAAGTCAAGCAAAGCAGTTCCAGAGCAACCAAAGACAATAGAAGTACACGATGAAATGAATGTACCACCAGCACCAATCCCAGGACAAGGGGTGCAACAATAAGGTTAAATATGACCGAAGAAAGTCAAGAAAAAAGAAAAAGCAATCCTGCCACAGGTGCATCAGTAAGAAAACATCCCTCAAAGGATGAAATAGATGAAAGACTCTTGGCGGGTGAATCAGTAGAAGCTGTCGCTAATTGGCTCAAACAAAAATTTTCCAAGAATAAGAAGTTATGGGTCAATAAAATGACCCTGAATGCTTACCGACAAAATTTCTTAAATCTTGAAGGTGAAGTACTAGCTGACCTTAAAAAAGAACGAAAAGTAAAGTTAGACGAAGAAAAAAAGCGTCGTGCTGTTGAGGTTGCCCATGCTGAACCAGCCTACCAAGTAGCAAAAGCAAAGTATGCCGAAAATTACGCTCTACAAATAAGTAACACAAATCAAAGATTAGAAGAGATATATTTTAAACTTCAAGAGCGTCTTACTATAATGGAAGGTGAAAAGATATTCCATTTAAATGAAAAAGTAATAACAGAACAACTTAATGCCATGCGAGCTATCTTAAAAGATGCCTTTGACATGGAACAAAAATTAAAGAACGACCAACAAACAAATGTAAATATAGACATTGGTCGTATCACTCGTGAAATTCAGATTATAAAGACAGCACTTCGCGAAACAATCTGTGAATTATGCCCTGACATTTGGTCAACTTTTATGGATAAGATGTCAGAGAAGATGCAAGCTGCTCGTATAGATGAGCAACAATTTGCAGAAGAAGTTGAAGATAACGACGAAGACGATGAAGATGATACTCCGAAAGTCAACATAAACATTAAGGCCTAATGATGGACCGAGAAGCTTATCCAACAGGATTTAGAGGTGCTCCAAAACCTCCCTTCGACTTAAAGAAGTGGAAGGAAACATCTATTAAAGTCAAAATGGCTGCTAGACTTTATAAAGATTATACTATGGATAAGTTAATTGATCATTTCACTCAAAAGTGGGATTTTCAGGAACAAAATAGTTTCAAAGATTGGTGGAGACTAACACAGACCAATAAGCGAGGACAACATAACATGAGCATGGAAAAAACAGCTTACGATTATAATGCTGCCAATCAAGAAGGGCAACTAAATGAGTTGAAGAAAAAGCTGCGTTCTAGAATCAACTCTGCCGAGCGTCTCCTCAATAAAATGATTGACGAGGGACTACTTGCTGGTAGTAATGATAAAGCTCTTTATATTGGTCGTATTCTCCAAAAACTAAAGGAAGAAGTAAATCTTCTTAATCGTCCTCAATTGATGGAGGCTCGTCACAATAGAGCAAATGGTATCTTCCGCAAGGCTGGTCTGGTTGAGATAGCAGACATAATGGCAGGAAGTGTTTCTATTATTGCTTCTTTTGGCAAAACACCACTAACAAAAAAAGCAGCAGAAGAAGAAGTAGCAAGTGGTAACCTAGGCTCAATAATGGAAATGATAAAAGAAGAGTTAGATGCTTTTAATTATGGTGTCCATCTTGATAATATGATGAAAATTCGTGGTCATCTAATCGCTCTTGGTCGCAATTCAGAAGCTGACACTATTCTTGACATCATTAAAAAAGAACTAGACGACATTGATGGAATCCACAAGAAATTGGTGGAAGTATATACTTCGTTGGGTCAGGTACCAAGACAGAGAAAGCAGGTGTCAAAACCTCGAGAACTTCCTATAAGACCAGAAGGAAGACCAGGAATGTCTGCTCCACCAGTCCCAACACAACCAAGAGTATAATTTGATGGATAAGCAGAAACTTATCTCTATTGCTAACATTGTTGATGCTAAGGGATTACACTCTGTCGCTCAACAAATAGAAGATGTTGCCCTTAAAATAGGGTTAGAAATAAAGCAAGAAGATAATGTTTCTCTAGAAGAAAATGTTCAAATTTATACAGGATCATTTGACAATTTAATTAAAATATCTGACACACTTGATAGGTTAGGACAAAAAGAAATATCAGACGAACTTGATAAGGTGATTGAGATTGAGGCATTTGAGCAACAAAGTGCTATTGATTCTATTTTGTCAATGTATAAAATCAAGCACAATCTTGCTTCAGTTTGTGGTTTTTGCAAGAAAGCAGTTATAAGAAAAGACAATCTAGATTCAGAACAAAGATGTCCATTTGGTTTGCCAATTCCAAGCGCTTGTGAAAGTGTTGGAGCAGAAGCAATCCAAGAAATGGATTCTCGTCCAGCAGAATTTAAGCAAAATGTAAGACTATTTAAAAAATACAGAACAGGTAAGCCCTGTCCATTTGCTGCCCAAATTCTTGATGGAAAAGAAGCAGTAAATTGTAATTTTGGGACTGAAGTTTCTGGACGAGCAATGCCAAAGATGTACAGAGGTAGCCCTATCTATCCTAGGTTGTTTGAGGGGTTTAATACTGTTAATTTGGATAGGAATTATTATCAATACCACGATTTTAGCTATTATAGTTTATATGGATAAGGGAGTGGGTTTATGCCAAAGAAATTAATGGACTGTGTAAAGAAAGTGCAAGATTCAGGTAAATCAGAATCAGAGGCTTGGGCCATCTGCACAAAAAGTACAGGTCTCAAGAAAGAGAAGCACGACAAGAAGAAAGCAGAAACCATTCAAAGAATTATTGCTTTGGCAAACCAACTTGACGAGTCTGGACATCCAGAACTTGCTGATGCTCTTGATAAAGTACTCCAGAAAGAAGCACAATGGCAATGGATGAAAGAGAAGGGGCAGCAACTTAAGAATTGGTATCAGACTGAAAAGGAAATGGACAAAGATACCCGTGGTGCTATGACAAAAGTACGCCAGAATCACTGGGACCTTGTCAAGCAAATCAATGATGCTCTAAAGAGATTGTCTGATGCTCATAAGCGGTTAGGTACTCCCCAATACGACCAAGAAGTAAAACAAGTCATTCAGAGTATACAAGATAGTATTGGTCCTGCTCTTGGAGCAGCTGATAAGGCAGTACAAGATGTCCAAAGTAGATGGCAACAAAAAGCAGATACTCTTAAAGCAGCACCAGCAGGTCAGCAGCCAGCAGCTCAACCAGTAACTCAACCAGCAGCTCAATCAGCTCAACCAGGTGCTGCCCTAAAAGCATCACTTATTCCACAACTTCTTAAACTTGCTGATAAAATGGACGAGCAAGGTGAATTTGAGGTAGCTGATAAGATTACAGAAGTTCTTAAAACTGCTCAGTTCTTCCAACAAACCAAGGATAAGTGGAAGAGTATATTAGATCCAAAGTATCAAGAAAAAGCTCAAGCCCACTGGAATCTTGTGAATACATTAAAGGCTGCCTATGATGCTCTACAGGCATCTGGTAAAAATATGGGTGATTTGTCAAAATATATACCAGCTTTCCGACAAGCAACAGAAGCTTTCCAGAATAATATGAAGGGACTTTCGCCACAACTACAGGTTCTAGCACCAGCAGCACAACCAGAGGCAACACCAGAAGAGCAGCCAACAGCACCAAAAGCCCAAGAAGAACAGCCAACAGGGGAAATGGAAAAGACACAACTGATACCAACAGATTCAATTAAATTGGTTGAGGAATTAAATAAACTTAATTTAAAGCCAGACCAACTCACAAAATTACTAGATACAGCTCGTCAAATGACGAGTACACCTGTTGCTACACCTGCTGCCCCAGTGGTCCCAAAAGTTACTAAACCTGTACCTGGACGAGGTGAGGGATTAAAAGGAAGAGCGCGTCCATCTGAAGAATCAGAAGAAGTAAAGAACTGGTAGGAACACCAATTAAAATAAATTTGGAAATCACAATAGGACAAGGAGTTTGATCATGGAAAAAAAGGCAATCGAAGTCAGGGAAGAAGATCTTCAGCCAAAGGATATTGTTGTTGATGAAGATAATGTAAAAGAACATATTATGGTTGTTGAGGATTCTCCTGTAGAATCCAAACAGCTGATTCAGGTGGGTGCTTGGACAAACGCTGACGACTTTGTGAAGTATTGTGTGAAGTTGTCCCGTTCTGCTCCAGAAATCCTTCCTTCTAATGTTAATAGTCTTCGTCGAGCTATTGCCTTCTATGATAATCTTGAAAAAGAGATTATTGATGGAGCAACTGCTGATGCCGACCACGCTGAACTGAATATGAATCAGCTGGAAGTTCTTGATAGGGTAGAAGAAGCAGTTAGTGTTGTAAGAGACCAACTAAAAACAGCAGCAAGTCGGGCTGGTCTTTTGAAGACTGCATCAAAGGGAACAGCATTCGTTTACGTTGTTGATCCATTCCTGTTTGCCATTGCTCGTCTTTGTGTAAATGCAAAGGTAGCAAATGGTAAGAACATTGAAGACACATTTAAGAAACTCGCCACAAAGTTTGATATTAACGAACGTGAGACTTTCTCAATACAACAAATAATGAGAGACATGGGCTACCCAATCACCGGTTCCTTCGTTGCTAATGAAGGTTCTTTTGATATGATTAAGCAATATTTTGCATAACATTTTATGTTAAACCCAGACTACACAGTCAATTTAGAAGCCAAAGATGATGCAAAGACACTTTATTATCGTGTCTCTGTAACAGACTCCCAAAATAGGTATGTCAAGGGTTTCACACATAAAACAGAAAATTATAATGAAGCTCTTGTATTCGCTAATGTTTATTTCGATGAATTAAGCAGATCAAATATTACTGTTGCATCATATATTGAACAACCAGGAACAATAACAGGTCAAGGTGCTCAATATGTGATTGGCTCATTCGCTGCTGCTTCTCCAAATGAAGATGAATTTTATAACTCCTTGTCCGAGGAATTCTTGGAGCATTGCAGACGCGAAAACAATCCAGACATTAATATTATTTTCCGCAAGATTATTACTAGACATAAGTTAAATCTTTACAAAGAGAGTCGGTTTCTAAATAAGCTACAACAGCTGGGTATTATAGAACAAGAAGACGGGTACGACGAACATTGGATTGAGGAATAATTGTGGATAAATACAAGGGGATGCGTAAAATCAGGCAGATCGAAGAGAAGGTGGGGCTGCCGATTGAAATCTTCTTGGAACAGGAATATAATCAGAATAGAAAATCAACTCATGAAATAGGAAAAGAGGTGGGGGTTGGTGGCATCACAATCCATAGATGGATGAGGAAGTTTGGTATTCAACCCAGAAGTGTTATAGATGCAAACAGGGTTGGGCATAATCTCGATTTAATTGACGACCATCTCACACAGGAAGAAGAACAAGTGATTAGAGGTAGTATTCTAGGTGATGGTGGTTTATATAATAGAAGCAGTATAACATCTTATTTTGCTGAAGGACATGGGCTTAAGCAAGAGCAATACCTAAGATGGAAAGCAAATAAGTTGGTCAGGTTGCAGCCTCGGTTTTCGTACCCCATTAGTAAAAAAACGGGTAAAACAGAATGCCGCATAGATACCAGTTCTTTTCGAAGTCTTGGAATTCTTCGTAAGGAATTTTACACTGACAAAAAGCATGTAACTCGGGATAGTCTAAATAAGTTAACTCTTCTGGGCATCGCGATTTGGTATCAAGATGATGCCCATAAAGTTCAGTATGGTGGTGTTAGGTTGATGACCTGTGATTTTTCCATTGAAGAACACAATGCCATCATTCAATATTTTAAAGAAGTATGGAATGTAAATTGTAAGATTGAATATACCGCTGAATATAAAAATGGTAAAAGGTATCCCTATATTAAGTTCTTGGCAGCCGAAGCCGAAAAACTTATCGATTTAATTGCCCCTTATATAGAGGGTTCGATGCTCTATAAAATAGCTAATCGGGGGAGGTATGCAAAAATTTAGTTTTAATGACATGTTGGGTAAATAGCTTGCCCCTTACCATAGCGATGTGGTAAGCAAACTCCGAATATGCTGGAAACTCCTAAAGCCTTTGATACCAAAGAGTAAAAATTCAAAGGATGTGACAATGGACAATCAGCAGGCACATGAAAATGGGCCCCAGAGACTACCAAGGAGTATCTCCAAAGAGATAGTGGTATAGTCCGGCTTATGGTGAAAGCCATAGGGTGAACCGAAGGGTTGGGATTCAGCAGCACAATATTCGTTCTGCATCCAAGAATCTTTGAAGGGTAATCCTCAATTTTCTTGGGTAAGAGAAGTATTGCGTAAATTTCCACATCCACCAAATTGGCAACATGTAGATAGAAATTCAGATGGTACATATAGAAACTTTCCAGGAGGTACCAAGGCAAATCTTGTCGAGGGGCTGAAAAGGTTTGCTGACAATCTGACCGAACAAGGGTATAGTGAAGAAGCGGAGCAGGTTAATATCTTATTGAGGAGAGAAGATGAGTAATTGGTTGAACGATTTTCTTGACTCCCCCATGGCAAAGCGTATTATAACAGCAAATTATATTAATCACATACGCTTAAAGAATGAGGGACGTGAAACTTATGCCAATATAGAAGATGCTCTACAAGATTTTGCTAGCCGAACAGGTCTAAACGAAATGCAAAAACGAGCACTTCGTCGGCAAGTTTTTGTTAAGCTCGCCACACATCTTCCACAAATGAATTTTGAAGATGATAAGATGTTATTTGAGAATGGCAATGCCCCTGCTGCTATCCTTCCAGGTATAAAACCAGGAAGTGAAAAAGCAAAACTTCTTGAAAAGACCCGAAAAAAGCCATTCCACAAATTGACAGATCTCGGTCCTGAATCACAACAAAATCGTGATGTTGAGGATAATGCCCAACAGAAATCACCAGGTTCATCAGATGCTGACTCTTTGATTGATGCTCCAAGCCAAACATCGGCTGGTTATAGAGCGGGTATTGTTATAGAAGCATCCGAAGAGTTAGAAAGCGACGAAGACATAGCACGCAAGAAAGGTCCAACCTTTAAGTTTCCCACAAAGCCACAGGGCAAAAGAGGACCAGCTCAACAAGAAAAGTCAAGAGAACGAAAAATTCTTGAAGAAATTAGCGAACTACAAAAGCATTATATTCACATGTTCTTGAAACCTGGGACAACTTATTCCAAGCCTATTCTACGGGATGATTTGACAATTGCTGAAAGAAAAGCTAGGAATGGAATGAAGAGCCAAATCGAGGCATTGTCTAATGAATATAGGGGTCTTGTAGAGAAAAGAAAACAAAAAAGTGAGCAAGAATCAGTAAAACACAAGGTAGAAGAAAATAACATAAAATTTAATTCAGTTATAAAGAAGTTGTTGGGTGTCAAAACCAAAGAAGAACAAAAACTAAAACTGAAACACTTAAGTCCAGAAGGATTGCAAGACTTATATAATAAGGCTGTTGATGAGTTTGGAAGCGGTGTTTATCATCGACCATCGCAAGGTACAGACCCAGAACATGGTGATTATGTAAAGTGTATGGTTTGTGATAGTCATGATAAGCTCTGGATTAATAATGATAATCCGGGTGTTATTCCATTTGAGCATTTGGAAACACATGCTGACGAGTTACTAGGAAGAGTTGAAAGAAGTCCAGAAGGCGTTATTGAGTATCAATCAACAGAAGCAGGTAAATATCGTGAGAATTTAATAAATGCTTACCACCGAAAGTTCCCAGGTGCTTCTCTCCAAAGCAGAGAGCAAGAACTTGCTGCCGAATTAGGTCGTGAAGCATTGAGAGCGTCTCCCGGTATTCACCCACCACATGTTGCTACCAAAACTGAAACAAAATTGAACTATACTGATCGTGTTTTGACAGACATGGTTTTACATCAATTCAGACGCTTTGGTGTTGATCCAGATGATAAGACATTAGATGAACTTGCCAAAGAGGTTATAGAAGAAATAAAGATGCGTTTGGATGATGAATTCCCCAATACCTTGCTTGCACAAGATGCCGAGGGAAAACCACAGCTGCGTGAGATTAATTATTTGGAAAGCAAGAATGTTCCCTTTGAAGCACTACATAGAGCATTTAGGGAAGAGGTTGGTCGTGCCACAGAAGAGTATCGTGGTACTTTCTCTGATTTTAAACCTTTGACAAAAAGACACAAAAGACGCTGGACAAGCACAGAAAGACGCACGGTTCAAAAAGAGCGTCTTGAAGAGTTAAGAGTTAAGGATGTTGAGCAAGAACTCGCTACAGAACTTGGACACTGGCCAACTCCAGCAGAGCTAGCTAAAAAGCTACGCGACCTTGATAAGATTCAAGTTGGTATTTCTATAACAGGTGGTCGTGGTTGTTGGAATTGTGGCAATGATGAATTAATTCTTGTTGATAATAAACGCATTGAAATCAATTCAGCCACTTGTCCAAAGTGTGGCGTGTATCGCGAAGTACTAGTAAAAGTAATGGAATTTGAATGGGAACAAAAATATGTAATTCGTGATGTCAACGAAAACGATCCAGGTGGTTCAAAGCCTTATATTATTTATGAGGATTCAGACTACATAGGTAACGGTCCAAAGGCTATTGGAAATAGCCGATTTGTTCATATTCTGGGACGCGAAGAACAAGAAATTCGCACTCGTCTTGATGAAGATAAACCAACAGAACCAGGAAAACAAGCAGCACCCATTAAGTTGGAAGTTGGCACTGCTGTTTATTCCCAACAATTTAAACATGGACGAGTTGTTTATATCCAAGATGGAACAACTTGGGTAGCCTGGGAATCTTCACAATACGAACGCAAAGTAAAACTAAAAGATCTAAAAGGTGAAGTAATAAGTCTACAATCCAGCAAGGCTCGCACATCTGGCTTTTACATTGTTGATAATATAGAAATCAACAATGAAGACGAAACAGTAACAGTTCATTTAAAATCACCCGCTGGTCTTCCTGTCGTGAGAGAATGGAACAGTCTAGAAGTTTTGGAAAATGAAGTTCCAGTTGCCAGTGTTGTTGATCCAAAAGAGCTTGAAAAGGTTGAATATGCTTCAAGGCGTCGTATTCGTGAAAGAGTTTTGTTAAAGATGTCGCAAGAAAAGCAAAACAGGCATGTAACTCATAGTGTTGATCGATTAGTAAAAGCTCAAAAAGAAGTCAAACAAATGCCATTAGTATCAAGAGTTAATATTTTAAAGAGGAAAATAAAAAGATCCAAATTAACAAAGCGGCTTTTAGGGGAGTAAAGCAATGAAAAAAGAATCACAGGATGCGTCCATGAAGTGGGTGGAAGATGTCGAGAGCTGGGAGTCAGAAAAACGCGAAAAAGCATCTCGACGATTTTTCCAAGTTTGGAACATTGCAAGAGGAACCAAAAAGACTGATTCTCGCATTAAACCAGATGTTCCACTTCGTTGTACTGTATGGCGTTCTAGTGTAAGAAAATTTGATGAAATTCTTCAGGATTTGATTCTTCGTGATAAGGAAGGTCTCATGGACACCTTCATACGAGGACTAGAACAAATTTATCCTGAACTCGAAGCACAAGCAAAAACAAATCCCCAACTCCAACAAAAGCTGCTTGATGTTGATGCCTTCCTCGGTAAGGGACGCTACGAGCATGAAGGACTCAAAACCAAATTACTACACAAACAAGAAGTAGAGCTTGAAAAAACCAGGGAGAGAAAAGGTTCTCCATCTGAAACTGTTATTCATGACTTCTATGAAGGTCTTAAACCTTTTCCTAATCTTCAAAAGAAATATCTCGAAGCAGTAACAGACATTAAATTTATTGACATTGAAGGAAAACTAGGTAGGGGTACAGGTGGGCATCACACAGGAACCACTTCTATTCAAGGTGTACAACGCCCCAACAAACTGCTTACATTCTTTTTGATGAAAGATCCCTATCCTTATCTTCGTGCTGCTGTAACAAATGAAATAATAGCAGAGCTTGCAAAGAAGTTCCCCAATGGGAATCAGCCAGAAGACCCAGTAAAAGATGTACCTGCTGGAACGAAAAAGACATATGCAGATGTTGCTGGATACACTCCACCAGGTGGCGCAAAGATTTATGTACAGAATCCGAAGAATCCGAACTATGATTTCGTAACTGTTAATTCACAAGAAGCTATGAAGCAAGATGAGACAAAGAAGAAGATTCAGGAAAAGGTTACTGAACTTCAAAAAGAGTCAATGTTTAATAATGCTTATTTAGCTAACAATGTTCTTCAAAATTCTCCTGCTTTTGCAGATAAGAAACAAAATCCAGGTATTGGTGTCATGCATCTTGGTTCTGAACAAAGCTATGACATTAATGATGAAGAGCGGGACATGACAAAGTTGGATAAGGGCGGTTTGTTCTGGATTCCAGAAAAGGGACTTCCCAAAGAAGAAGTTGTTAAAGAAAAGCTCCCAAAAGAAAAGCCCACATTTGTTTGGAAAGAAACAGAAGCACAATTGCCCCCATCTAGAAACTTGTTCTCTCGTTCAATAGAGGTTGTTCTAGGACAACTCGTTGATATGCAAGATATGTGGTTTGACGATGAAGGTAACGAATATGATTCAATGGAGCAAGTTGAGGCAAAGTACCAACAAGATGCCATAAATGAAGGTACAGCAAACCTAAAAGAAAAAGTGAAAGATATTTTGAAGGGCATCCTTTCACAAGGTCCCAAGTTAGCCCCAGCTCCTGCTCCTGTTCTTGAAAAGCCAGAAGTAGAACCAGTCGAAGTTCCCGAGGAAAAAGAAGAAGAGTTGGCCGACATAATTCAAATGCCACAAGAAGAAGAAGAGAAAGAGTTAGAGTTATCGCTTGCTGCAAAGCATGTGATAAGGTTAGTTCGTATTGCTAATTTACTTGACAAGAAAGGGTTTAGTCAAGAAGCGGATTTAATAGATAATATCGTTCGTGATATTATTTCAACCCAATAGTTGCAACTATTTAGGAGGTAATCAAATGGATTGGAATGTAGTGGAAGCTTTTTTCAATACTGAAGAAGGCAAGAAGTTACTCAAGAAAGCTCTGGATAAGGACCAATACTGGGATAAGAGCAAGCAAGGTCCATCACAAGACGAAGTAAAGGTTGCCCATCCAGGTGGTGGAGTAACAACACAAGTCTCAACACCTGGTAAGGGTGGTGAGGGTGTCTACGATGTAAAGAAAACAGACATCAAGGCCACCTGCCCATGTGCAGATGCCCATGTTGAGACAATTCAGGAAGTAAAGGATGCCATACTGGAAGTCGCCACAAAGGAACCAAAGGGTGTCCAAGGCTCTGATGTTCAGAAATTCACCAAGAAGGCTGAAGAGAAGTGCGTAAAGTGTGAGAAGTGTGGTAAGGAGGTTTGCGAGTGTAAAGAAGAGAAGAAAGAGGCTTCCCTCCTTGAGAAACTCGTGAAGATTGCCAATACACTTGACGAGAGGGGTCTTTCTGAAGAAGCAGACCTCATTGACCAAATTATCAAGGAAGAAACCCAAAAACCAGCAGTTACAGCTGCTGATAGAGTTTATCTGAATCGTCGAGAAGACATGCACGAGAATCCTTCTTTTACAGGCCTTAAAGAGAAAGAGGGTGTCAAGTTTGAAGGTTCAGTGCTCAATAGAGATAAGGCTCTCGAGCTTGCAGATAAGGGGATTATAGTACTAGTTGAGACTCCAGAAGGTACTGTTGCAAAAAGAGCAAAATAAATAGTCCCTAAAATCTAACAAAAAGCCACGAATTTATCGGGGCTAAAAGTATCGATTATTTCGTAAAGAGTAGAACACCATTGGTTTGGTGTATCTACTCTTTTTATTTGGAGTAAGAATGGGAAGAAGCAAAAAAATCAAGGTCAGCAATAATACTTCACTCTTGATGGACAACCTGATAGATGAATTTGCTTTGTTAGACCCTGTCGCATTTACTGAAAAAATGCTGACCATAGAAGGTCAGCCTTTTATGCTAACAAATTGTGGTCGCGACTACCTCCACGAAATTTATCGTTATATTTGTTTGGAGGCAGTTGGACCCAAAGGGCAGTCAGTGGTCGTAAAGAAGGGTCGGCAGGTAGAAATGACCACTACAGCGTCTGCAATTTCTTTGTACTTTGCCTGCAGTGGAAATCATAATCACATTAGAGGATTACATACTTTCCCACAAATTGAGCAAGCCCGTCGTTATAGTAAGATGGCATTTTCTCCAAGAGTAGCAGAGTCGGTAAATGGTAGAATTGCGAAATTACTTGAGAGTGATGGTTCTGTAACACAAAAACCATTTAGAAATGGAAACTTCGTTGTAATAGAGGGTGCAGGTGAAACAGGCGACCGGTTGAGAAATATTTCTCTAGATTATGTATTATTTGACGAAATTCAGGACTTAACTCGTGCTGCTCGTGAAAACACCCAAGAAGCATTGTCGCATAGCAAATTGGGTAGGTCAGGATTTGGAGTTGAGCTAAATTTCGGAACACCCAAAGATGTTAGTTCAGATTTCCATGCTCTTTGGGAAAAGTCTGATAAAAGAATCTATTATCTAAAGTGTATTCATTGTGGTCATTTCTTCCCTATGTTCTACAACTATAGCACTGCTCGAGAAATGACTGATACAAATTTTGTTGAAGGATATTTAGTAGAGTGTCGTGATAGAGATGGTAGGGGTTGCCGTCAAAAGATGGATAAAAGACGAGCAACGAAAGGTGGTAAATGGGTTGTACACAATCCAGAGGGAATAAATAGGGGTTATCATATTGACCAACTTTTGATTCCTGGCATCACTCGTGAATCAATAGATGAAAAACTTCGTGCTAAAACAGCAAGAGCATTCGCAAACGAAGTAATGGGTGATTTCTATGCTGGTCGTGAAACTGGTCCATCGTTTGCAGAGGTAGTAGAGGCAACTACAATGGACCCCAATACTGCCGACTGGCGATTTAGTATAAATATCCAAGATAGAATGACTTGGGCAGGGATAGACTGGGGACAAAGAATCAGTGGTGAAGACGATGAGGGTATGGGTGGTTATACAGTATTTACAGTTTTGTCGAAACTACCCCAAGGAAAATTTAAGCTAGAATTTGCTCATAGAATGGAGCAATCAAGTGTAATAGGTCCAGAGGGACAAATCCAAGATATGATTAATTGGATTCGCTTGTATAATTGTAAGATAGTGGCATGTGACTTTGGAGCAGGACATGTCCAAAATCAAATGCTAAAAGACAAATATCCTGATAGAGTTTTGGAAGTGGTATCAAGTGCTAATTGTAAAACAACTTATAGATTTGATAAGGGTGCAAAACAAATCACGATAGACAAGCATCGGGTATTTGAGGAGTTTTATGACCAGATGCTCGAGCAAAAGGCATTTTGCTTCCCATATAAAGAACCAATAAGGGTGGAATGGTTGATGCAACATCTTTCAAATATTGAGATAGTATCTTCTTCGGCAGGTTCTGGTTTGGTAAAAAAACAATATCGAAAGCAAGGACCAAGCAAACCAGTTGATGGTGCTTGTGCCCTCGTTTATGCTTATACAGGCTATATGTTTCAGAAAACACAGGGATTTAATAATATGGATGTACCTAGTTTTTCTGGAAATAGAAATATGCCAATGCCTGGTCTTTCTTCTATGAAACCAATAGTGAGAAATGGTGGTAGTAATCGCAGAGGTCCCAGATGATAAAAAAGTTTATGAAATTATTCCTTAAGAAAAAGAAAAAGACACTTGGTCCAAATCCAATTGCTCCTGTGGAATTCTTTGATAATAATTCTGGCAAAGCTCGTGAGAATATGAGTACCCAGACTCCACTCACATCTCTACCTGCTACTTTTATTCCTGCTCCTTTTGGATACCAAAACTCGTCTCCAATAGGTGCTTTAAAGGGTTTCACCAAACAAGCCCAAAAATATGAAAAAGAACGAACCCGAGAAGGTAAGCCATTTGTGGTTGTTTATACCCCTCACTTCCTCCGAGAATCTGCTGAACGGGGTGCCAAGTATGACAAGAATTGCTTCGAATCCAAGATTACAACTATATTTGAGAGGATTCCACCAGACCAAGACTACGGCTCTCGTTTTGGACAATCATTCGTATATTTCATGAAGAAATATAATGCGGGAAGACAGCGTTGGGAACTAGAGCTGATTTCTTGTACCCCAGATATTTATTTTAATACTCCAAACAACCCAGATGCCAAGTATATTGAATTGGGGTGTGGAAAAGGAAAATCTATGAATGCTGGAATCAAAAAATTCACCAAGACAGCCAAGAATGAAGAGCTTAAAGAACTGAAGCCATTCTATGTTGATCGCATAGAAGACGAGACTGGTGTTTCAGGAACTGGTGTTGTTGCTTATGGTGTAGTTCTTCCTAGTGGTAAGGTTGTAATGGAGTGGGATACAGCAACATCGTCAATCACGCTATTTAACAATATTAAGGATGTTGAGAAGATTCATGGACATGGTGGTAAGACACAAATAAAGTTCATGGAGAAGAATGCATCAAATAAGAGATTAGATATTTTGATGAAAGTAGCTCAAGAACTTCCCGACTATAGATTAGATCCAGTTCGTGAAGGTAGCGATATTTTTAGTGTTGTAGTTGATGGTAGGGTAATCGGTTGGGTTGATTATCGTTCCGAGCATAAATCTTGGTTCTACTCTCCACTTGGTGAAACAGCAAGGGCGTATGGTAAATTCCCCAGCGCTGATGCTGCTGTAAAAGATATGATTGATAAGTTTAAAATGCAGAGAGTATCAAATCTTCACAAGCAAGCGAATCTTCCAGAGATATTTTATCAGATTCACGATTACCTAAGAGATAAGGGAATGTTTGGTGGTCCTGATTTCAATCGGCAACTAGAACTGGAACACGAAAAAGAGAAGGAACAAAAACACAAGAAAATACTGGAAAAGCTAAAGAAGAAATATAAAGAACAGAAAAGGCACGCCCAAGTGATTCCAGGTTCTTCCCTGAATACATCGCT